>Ga0129308_1002614_pt1 | contig 14754 bp, 13 predicted proteins | sample L827metagenome_FD_94440 | JGI IMG/M metagenome (GOLD analysis project Ga0129308, IMG submission 94440) | Ring-tailed lemur group fecal microbial communities from Wisconsin, USA - L827 metagenome | ecosystem: Host-associated > Mammals > Digestive system > Large intestine > Fecal | place: USA...
CCGGATGCTCCCGCCAGCGCCGCAGTCTTTCCTGCAAGCAGCGGCTTCAGCTGCTCAAAACCGCTTCCGTTCTGACTGTCCAGCAGCACCACCGGATACAGCGGCTCATAAATTTCCTGCAGCAGCGCCAGAACCTCGGCCGCTTTATGACCCCGGCTGCCGTTTTGCTGCGCCAGATCGCATTTATTGATACAGAGGATGATATCTGTACCGGCTTTTTCCGCCATCACCAGAAACCGATCGATTACCGAAAGAACCGGCGCCGGCTTTGCAACTGCAGTCACAATCACAAAGCAATCCACGTTTGCAATAAAGGGTCTGATAAAACTGTTCTTCCGCGGAAAAACCTCGGTAATTAAGCTGTCATCATTATCAGGAATCACTTCCATCTGCACATGATCACCGACTGCCAATTTCAGCTCCCGCTGTTTAAAGATTCCCCGCGCTTTGCATCTATATACGGATTCGCCGGATTTTACATAATAAAATCCGGCAATCCCCTTTACGATTATTCCATTGAGAATTCTGGGCTCTGTCATCATGCTAGTCATCATCCTCATCCGAATCGGAGTCGCCTCCTGTTGGCTGTGTCGGTGCCTGCGTTGCCGGAGCCGGCTTCGGACCTCTGCTGACTCTGATCTTAACCTTCGTTCCCTTCTCCAGCTGTGCATTGGCATCGTACTGCTGCCACATGACTTCACCCTCCGCATAGGTGTCGCTGTAATCGCGGCTGACGCTGCCCAGTTTTAAGCCCGCATTTCGCAGTGCCGATTCCGCATCTCCCTGCGATTTTCCGATCAGATACGGAACGGTGGCTTTTGCCAGAGAAGCATTGCTGACGATGATGCTGACAGAGCTTCCCTTTTCCAGTTCCGATCCCGCTTCCGGAGTCTGGCGCAGCACAGTGCCTTCCGGCTCTTCACTGTCACCCTTGCCGATATCCTCATCCAGCACGAACCCGGCCTCCTGCAGCTTGTTTCTCGCTTCGTCGATGGAGCAGCCCTTCAGATCCGGAACAGAACCATCGCCCAGACCCTTGCTGACATTAACACGAATCGTACTGTTGTCCTTGATTACGGTTCCTGCCTCCGGATCCTGTGAAACGATTTTTCCTTTTTCAATTTCCTCGCTGACAACTTCTTCGCCTTCTTTGATGGTCAGCTTCAGTTCATTTTCTTCAATATATCGTTCTGCCTGTTCGACCGTCATATTTTTGAAATCCGGCGCCTCGATGTCCTTGCCTCCGAAAATGCCGGTTGCAAAGCAGACCACAAGACCCAGCACAATTGCCGCTGCAGCCGCTGCAATGATGATCATCAGTTTTTTCTTTTTATCCAGCGGGGCTTTTTTCTTCGTGCCCTTGGAACCCTTTTTCTTACGCGGCCGGTCTTCCGCCTCATCGTAATCGTCGCCGCCGTCATCATAATCCGTTTCCGCGATCGGACCGCGCTGCCGTTCATTTCGGCCGCCCATGAGCACGGAATTTCCGACAACACTCCCTACGAACTCCAGATTGTTGAGCGCTTCGATCAGCTCTTCTGCGGAAGCAAAACGATTCACCGGATATTTATCGGTACTTTTCAGAATGATATGCTCCAGAGCCGGCGGAACGCCCGGTACCACCTTTGACGGCGGGATCATTTCCCCATTGATGTGCAGCAAGGCAATATTAACCGGGTTATCTCCGTCAAACGGCACTCTTCCGGTCAGCATCTCATACATCACAATGCCCAATGAGTAAATATCGGATTTTTCATCCACATATCCGCCGCGTGCCTGCTCCGGCGAAAAATAATGTACGGAGCCAACAATACCTTCCGTATTATCGACAATAGTCGCTGCGTTAACAGCCTTCGCAATTCCGAAGTCCGTAATCTTTGCCGTTCCATTTGGCGTAATCATGACATTGTGCGGCTTTACATCCCTGTGAATGATATGATTCTTATGTGCAAAGGCCAGCGCCGCCGCAATCTGCTTGGAAAGCGCGATGACCTTCGGATAAGACATCGGCCCCTGCTCCTTGATATAATCACTTAACGTTCGCCCCTCGATCAATTCCATTACTATGTAGTGGATATTTCCTTCTTTTCCTACATCGTAAATATTGACTATATTGGGATGAGACAGACTGGCTGCCGCCTGTGATTCCCTTCTGAAGCTGTCGATAAATTTATGATCTTTAATAAATTCAGGCTTCAGGATCTTGATTGCCACGAACCGATTCAGCAGCTTATCCTTCGCTTTATAAACAACGGACATTCCGCCTTCCCCGATTCGTTCAAACAGCTCGTATCTGCCTGCGAGTACCTTGTTGCTCATATCGTCCTCCTAAACACTCTATATCTTTAAACAAACAATCGTGATGTTATCTCTGCCTCCGGCCTGATTTGCCTTTTCCACTAGATGGGTGCAAAGCTCATTCATGCCTTCGATCTGCAGCATCGCCTCTGTGATTTCTTCTGCCTTCAGCTCTCCATATAGTCCATCCGAGCAAAGCATAATGATATCATTCCGCCTCAGCTCCACTTTATAGAAATCCGGCTCGGCATAAGGCTCCGCTCCCAGCGCTTTGGTAATAACATTCTTCTGTTTGTGATGTTCCGCTTCCTGTTCCGTAATTGCACCCTGCTGAATCAGCTCATTTACATAAGTGTGATCGCTGGTAATTTTCATCAGAGTTTCATTTCGAAACAAATACGCCCGGCTGTCCCCAATATTGGCAATGTAGGCATCTACGCCCTTGATATAGGCCAGAACCATCGTCGTGGCCATGCCTCTGTTGGATTCCCGTTCCAGACCGAGCCGATAAATCTTTTCATTTGCAGCCCTGATTCCTTCAGCCAAAAATCCGAAAATCTCTTCCGGAGTCTTATATGCCGAAAGATCGCTGTCATTGACATAAGCAGCAATTTCACTGACTGCCGTCCTGCTGGCGACTTCTCCGGAATTGTTTCCGCCAACGCCGTCCGCAACAATATAGACATTCTGACTGGGAACAATGAAACAGGCATCTTCGTTATTCTGCCTGACGACACCTTTGTTGCATTTAAATCCAAATTGCACCATGCTTTTATGCCCTTTCTGCTCTAAATTAGACTGTCATCCTTTTTCATCACGCAGATAAAGAAACCGTCAGTCCCATTGACATGCGGCAGCAGCAGGGTACGTTCAATCTGCTTGAAGCTGCTGTTTCGTTTCAGAAAAGCTTCCGTTACACGTTCATTTTCTGCCGGATTTACAGTACATGTGCTGTAAACAAGCGTTCCGCCCGGCTTCACGTAAGATGCTGAAGCTGAAAGAATCGCCAGCTGTTTTTTCGGCAGCAATTCCATATCTGTCGTATATTCCTTATATTTAATTTCCGGTTTTCTTCTCACCACACCAAGCCCGGAACAAGGTGCATCTACCAGAACACGATCCGCCTTCTGCAGCATGCTTGAATCAACTCTGGTCGCATCCCAGGAACGCGTTTCAATATTGGTGATTCCCAGACGCTTCGCCTCTTTATCGATCAGATCCAGCTTTCTCCTGTAAATATCGGAGGCGATGATTTTTCCGGTATTGTTCATACGCTCTGCAATAGCAGTCGTTTTCCCGCCGGGAGCAGCGCACACATCCATAATCACTTCACCGTGTTTCGGATCGAGTTTTTCCGCTACAAGCATTGAACTCTCATCCTGCGGCGTGAACATCCCCAGTTTATAAAATTCTGTATCCAGAAGCTGACTTCCTCTGACGTGAAGGGCGTTTCTGCAAAGCGCGCCTTCCTCTATTTCATATCCGCTCTCTTCCAGCTTTTTCATCAGATCCTGCTTCATGACCTTCAGCCAGTTGAAACGAACAGTCATCGGAGGCGTTTCATTGCCTGCCGCCAGCAGAGCTTCTACGAAATCCACACTGTAATGCTCCAGCCAAAGCTCGACAATCCATGGGACATAGGAGTACTTCAGAGAAAGATATCGTACTTCATCATCAGAGCGATCCGGAAGACGCAGGTATAATTTCCGATTTAAATATTCCCGCAGCACGCCGTTGATCAATCCCGCTTTGCTTCTGCAGTACCGCTTCGCGAGGACGACGCTCTCATTGACAGCTGCATATTCCGGAACGGAGTCCAGATATCCGATCTGATAAATACCCATTCTCAGAATCGTCAGTTCCGGAACCTTCAGGCTCTGAATGCCGTCCTTGACCAGCTGATCAACATAATAGTCAAGTGTCATTTTATGCTCCAGAACACCATATACCAGTTCCCGTACCAGTCCCTGTGCATTCGGTCTGTTGACTGCCACCTGATGGTTCAGCGCCAGATTGGAATAGGCTTTCTTTGATTCTACATCTACCAGTGTGAGGTATGCCGTTTTTCTGTTTACATCCATTATTCACGCCCCCTGATCATCAAAATTCTGATTAAATTTGCTACCGCGGTTGCCAGTGCGGCGACATAGGTCAAAGCCGCTGCAGAAAGAACCTTCCTGGCACCTGTTTTTTCATCCGCATCAATGATGGAAAGTGCCTGAAGCTGTTCAATTGCCCGTTTACTGGCATTCAGTTCTACCGGCAGGGTGATCAGATGAAATAATACGACAACCAGGAAAAACAAAATTCCCAGGTTAAACAGCATATTGCCGGTCGTATATCGGCCCATTCCGATGACGACGATTCCCGCGATCAACAGCGGCCATGAAAGCGTGGACACGATATTGACGGCCGGTGCAATCGCACCTCTCAGCTTCAAAAACGCATAGGCCGTTCCATCCTGAATCGCATGTCCCGACTCATGTGCTGCAATGCTGACCGATGCAATAGATGTTCCATTATAAACATCGACCGATAACCGCATGACATCATTCTGGGGATCGTAGTGATCTGTCAGATTTCCGGCGGTCATCTCAATCGGCACATGCCGTAGATCATTGGCATCCAAAATTGCCCGTGCCGCCTGACGTCCGGTAATTCCCCGTCTGTTGGGGACTCTGAGATATTTGTTGTAGGCACGTTTTACCTTTCCCTGCGCATACAGAGTCAATAAAATCGCCGGAATCAAAATGACGATCGTCGGATCAAACATTCCGAAATACATAAAATCACCTCTTGCCTGACATTTTATCCTAAAACAGTACCAATTTCAATCGAATTGCCCTTTAAATATTCCCTGACGGCAACTCTTTTTTTCCCGGGAACCTGAAGTTCCGTGATACGCAGAACTCCGCCGTTTGCCGCGATGTCGATTCCGTCCTGCGATGCTGCCACCACAGTACCGTCTGCCGCATCCGCAGTCCGTCCCGGCACTTCGGCCTTCCAGAATTTGATCAGCTTCTGTCCATCATAGCAGAATGCGCCCGGCCACGGATCAAAAGCCCGAATCTGCCGTTCAATCTCTTCCGGCGTCCGTGAGAAATCGATCTGTCCATCCTTCTTGGAAATCATCGGTGCATAAACGGCTGCGCTGTCATCCTGTTTTTCCGCCTGGAGGTCACGCAGCTGCGGAATCGTTTCAACCAGCAGCTCCGCTCCCAGCTTCGCCAGCTCATCGTGCAGCTCCTGTCCGGTCTTGCGTGCAATCCTCGTCGACGCCTTCGCCAGCATGGCTCCGGTATCCAGGCCTTCCTCCATGTACATGATGGTGATGCCGGTTTCCTGATCTCCGGCAAGAATCGCACGCTGAATCGGCGCGGCTCCCCGAAACCGCGGGAGCAGAGATCCATGCACATTGATACAGCCCAGCTCCGGAAGCTCCAGGATTTCCTTCGGCAGAATCTGTCCATACGCAGCAACAACGATCAGTTCCGGCCGCAGCACTTGCATCTGCTTCAAAAACTCCTGATCGCCCCTGACGCGTTCCGGCTGCAGCACAGGAATCCCCAGCTCCAGCGCTTTTTCCTTTACCGGCGAAAATTTGATCTTTTTTCCCCGATCCCGAACGGCATCCGGCTGTGTTACCACCGCTGCAACTTCATGCCCCGCCTGACACAGCGCTTCCAGCGAATTCACCGCAAAATCCGGTGTTCCCATATAAACAATTCTCATCGATTATTCCTCTGTTTCATTTGTAATTTCATACAGCTCTGACGCCTTATCAACGTACAGAATGCCTTCCAGATGATCGAATTCATGACACATCACGATCGCTTCAAAGCCCTCAAATGTGTATTCCTGCTGCTTTCCTTCCCGATCCAGACCCCTGATTGTAATTTTCTCGGGGCGTTCTACTTTTCCGACCATTCCCGGAACAGAAAGGCAGCCTTCCTCGCTCTCCTGACTTCCCTCCAGCGTCACGATCTCCGGATTCACAAAGCAGTATACGGGACCGTTCTGGGGCTCCGGCTGTGCAACGAACATCCTGCGCAGAATTCCCACCTGTGGTGCTGCCAGTCCCACACCGCCTGCCTCGTGCATGGTTTCCACCATGTCGTCCAGAATCATCTGGATGCGGTCAGTTACTTCAGCTACTTCTCTGCATTGTTTTCTCAGGATCGGGTCGCCTTCTTCGATAATATTTCTCAGTGCCATGTTTCCTCCTATTCTTCTGTTACATGAAACTATACGGATTGATATCTGCAATCGCAGTGTATTTCTTGTATTTTTTCCCCCGGTCTTCCTCTTTCATGGCGGCAATCCACTCCGTATACTGCCGCCGCTTGCCCTTCGGACATTTTATCAGCATGGAAAAACGCCACGTATCATTAATCTTTCCCATATACGCCTCCTGCGGCGGAAACACGAAATCTCGTTCTGCCTGCGGCATTTTTGCAAGCAGCCTCTGATACCAATCCTCAGCGGCCGCCCTGGCATCTGCTTCCGTATCCGCAGTAAAAATGATCTGCATCAGATCGCTGTAAGGGGGATACCCCATAAGCTGACGCATCATCTGTTCTTCCCGGTAAAAACCCTCGTAATCCTGATTGGCCGCATGCAGAATCGCATAATGCTCCGGATCGTAAGTCTGTATCACCACGCTGCCGGGTTCTTCTCCTCTTCCGGCGCGCCCGGCCGCCTGCGTAATCAATTGAAAGGCGCGTTCCGGAGAACGGAAATCAGGAATATTCAAAGCAACGTCAGCGGAAATAATTCCCACCAGACCGACATTCTTAAAATCCAGCCCCTTTGCGATCAGCTGGGTTCCGATGAGAATCTGCGTCTTTCCCTGACGAAAGCGCTTCAGCTTTTGTTCCATTTCTCCCTTTTTGCGAACAGAATCCAGATCCATGCGCTCTATATGATAGTTCTCGAATAATTCCGATACGGTTTCTTCGACCTTCTCTGTCCCGCTGCCGAAAAATCTAATATACCTGCTTCCGCATTCCGGACAGCTCTGCGGCACGTCTTCTTCATGCCCGCAGTAATGGCACATAGCCTTTCCGCTCTTTTTATGATAAGTCAGCGACAGTCCGCAGTTCGGACATTTTGCTACATATCCGCATTCCCGACAGGAAACGAAGGTGGAATATCCCCGACGATTCAGAAACAGCATCACCTGCCTGCCGGCAGCCAGCTGCTGACGCATCTGCAGATACAACGTTTCACTGAGCAGGGAGCGGTTTCCATGCTTCAGCTCTTCCCGCATATCGACGACCGATACCTGCGGCATTTTCACTTTATTATAACGCTCCGTCAATCGCAGCAGCTTGTAAATTCCTTCTTCTGCACGCTGATACGTCACAACGGACGGGGTTGCGCTCCCCAAAAGCAGCACACCTTGATTATCAGAATCCTGTGCCCGTTTCAACGCAACCTCCACAGTATCGTATTTCGGCGTATAATCCGACTTGTACGTCGATTCGTGTTCCTCATCCAACACGATCAGACCGATCTGTTCCAAAGGCGCAAAAACGGCCGATCTGGCACCGATCACGATCTTCACTGCGCCATCGCGAATTTTCTTCCATTGATCATATCGTTCCCCCTGCGACAGCCTGCTATGCAGTACAGCGATGTTTTCATTTCCAAAACAGCCGATAAACCGGTCAATAATCTGTCCGGTCAGAGAAATTTCCGGAACCAGTATGATAACGGTTTTTCCCTTCTGCAAAGTCTTCTGTGCTGCTCTGAGGTAAAGTTCCGTTTTGCCGCTTCCCGTTACGCCATGCACCAGAAATCTGTCATGCACGCCACGTTCGATGCTCGCTTCGATCTGCGCCAGCGCATCGCGCTGCTGCCCGGTCAGTGTTTTGACCTGCGAAGGCTCGCCTTCCCGCTCTGCAAACGGATCCTTCCGCGTACCGCGTTTGGCTTTGGAGCCGACCGGCGTAAAGCAATGCAGCACATCGATATAGCGGCATAAGTACCGGTGTTTTGCCCAGACTGCGGTACGAATCATCTCCGGGGTCAGAGAAATCTCTTCATCGATTTTTTCAATGTATTTCAATCTTCCTTTCAAGGATGCTTCAATATCGTCCGATACCGACACCACATAGGCCTCCCGCAATCGATTGCCTCTGGCAAATGGAACATAAACCTTCTGCCCGACCGACAGCCGCTCGTCTTTGCAGCCATATGTATATAAATTGTCTGTATTATCACTCTTATTGTCGATTACCAGATTCGCGTATTTCATCGGCTACAGCAGGAAAATGTTATTTTCCTGACACTCCTTGATCATATCCTCCGGCCAAATCGATGCCTGCACTTCGCCGATATGCGCTTTGCGCAGAAAATACATGCAAAGCCTGCTCTGACCAATTCCTCCGCCAATGGTATATGGCAGCTGCTTGTTTAAAATCTTCTGATGGAATTCCATTGTTCTTCGGTCTTCCGCTCCGGCAATTGCGAGCTGCCGATCCATCGCGTCTTCATCCACGCGAATTCCCATGGAAGAAATCTCAAATGCGTGTCCCAGAATATCGTTCCAGAGAATGATGTCTCCATTCAGTTCCCAGTCATCGTAGTCGGGTGCTCTGCCATCATGCTTTTCGCCGGACTTCAAAACACCGCCGATCTTCTGGATGAAAACCGCACGTTTTTCTTTCGTGATCAGGTCTTCCCGCTCCTTCGGAGTCTTGTCCGGATACAAATCCTCCAGTTCCTGTGATGTAATGAAAAAGATCTCATTCGGAAGATCCGTTCGCAAATCACTGTAGAGACGGTTTACATAGTCATTGAGGTTTTTCAATGCGTTGTACAGCGCTACGACGGTTTCCTTGAGATACGCCTCCGTCCGATCAGCTTTCGTAATCACCTTTTCCCAGTCCCACTGATCCACATAAATGGAGTGCAGGTTATCCATTTCTTCATCCCGGCGAATGGCATTCATATCGGTATACAGTCCTGTTCCCGGTTCAAATTGATATTTTCCGAGCGCCATACGCTTCCATTTTGCCAGCGACTGCACGATCTCAACCGGCTTTTCATCCATATCCTTTACGGTAAAGCTTACCGTACGTTCCACTCCGTTCAAATTGTCATTCAGCCCTGTCTCCGGCGCCACGAATAACGGCGCGGAAACCCTTCTCAAATGCAGTCCGTATGCCAGCTCCTGCTGAAAAAAGTCCTTGATTTTCTTGATCGCCCTCTGGCTTTCCATGTAATCAATTACGGGTGTATAACCCTCCGGAATCTGTACCTTACCCATCGTTAATCATCTCCTCGTCTTTTTGAATATTCACAACCGCAATAAGTCTGGCGGTATAAGTCATACTTTTTCGAAAGCTCAATAGAACGTTTGAAACCATCCTTTTTCTTAAAATCCCGATCCAAAAAGGAAACTCCGTATTTCAAGGTCAGCCCTCTGCCAATTTCCGAAATCAGCGAATAGTTCTTATGCGGACTGACCGTCAGTGTCGTCCCGAAATAATCATAACCGGACAAACTGGCAGTCTCTGCTGTTTTTTCCAGGCGCTGCCGGAAACAAACCGTACATCGCTTCCCGCCTTCCGGTTCCTGTTCCAGTCCTTCTGTTAATCGAAAAAACTCCGTCGGTCTGTAATCCCCTTCTTTCAAATGAATGTGCACTTCCCCCATATGTTCCCGATTGAACTGTTCCAAAAAAGAAATCTGTGCACTGCGGCGTCGCTGATATTCAGCCTCCTCCGTAATGCAGGGGTTGTAGAAAAAAACGGTAATGTCAAATTCTTCCGTCAGACGTTCCACAACAGATGTGCTGCAGGGTCCGCAGCAGCTGTGCAGCAGCAGTGACGGCTTCTCTGTCTTTTTCTGAAAATCGCCATCGGGAATCAAACCCGTTCCGCGATCTGCCGGACAGTAAATTTGTACTGTGGAATTCAATTTCTTTTTCTCTAACGTCATACTCCGCTCCCTCTTATTGACAGATTCAACTGTAACGGTTTATTATATCATATATTCAGCTCAGTGAAAAGGAGATATCCACATGCAGACAAGCGATGCAAAAAAACCCATTATCTTCGATACTGCCGACGGGCAGGAGCTGCGGATCAATACCATCGGCAGCTGGCTCAAAAAACGATTCGGCTGCAAAATCGTCAAGCTGTCTCTGGACGGCGGTTTTACATGTCCAAACCGCGATGGGTCAAAAGGTACAGGCGGCTGTTGTTTCTGTTCTGCCAGCGGTTCCGGCGATATGGCTGCAGGCTCCGGCGACATTTCGGCTGACCTCAAGCAGCAGATCGATCTGCTTTCCGGTAAATGGCCCTCCGCCAAATACATCGCTTACTTCCAAAGCCACACCAACACCTATGCGCCGGTTTCCGTTCTGCGTGAAAAGTTCACAGCAGCATTGTCGCATCCGGATATCGTAGGACTTGCCATTGCTACCAGACCGGACTGTATTTCCGAAGAAGTTACAGTACTGTTATCCGAACTGCAGCAGAAAACATTTTTATGGCTGGAATTGGGGCTTCAGACGATTCATGCCAAAACCGGCAAAGCCATGAATCTCTGTTATACTCTTGACGATTATGACCGGGCGCTCACCCAGCTCCTGCACGCCGGGATTCCCGTCGTTACACACCTGATTTTAGGGCTTCCGGGGGAAACCCGTGAAATGATGCTGGATTCCGTCCGTTACGTCTGCCGCTCCCGGCTGTTCGGACTAAAGCTGCACATGTTCAATCTCGTAAAGGGATCCCAAATGGAGCTGACACATCCCGATTACGTATCGTTTTCGTCCATTGAAGATTATATTGATCTGTTGATTTCGGCAGTAGAAGAAATCCCTCCGGAAATCACCCTACATCGAATTTCCGGCGACGCTCCACGCGCCACGCTGATTGCGCCGGAATGGAGTTATCAGAAACGAACGATTCTCAACGGCATCCACAATACGATGCGCCAGCGAAACACCTGGCAGGGCAGATGCGTGAAGAACTGCAAGTCACAGCATAGCTGCGATTAGATCAATATCATTCTTTTCATTGCCTCGGTCCCTTTCAGGATTGCAATTTCGGCATCAAAAAACGGGAGCGCTGAAGTCTCCCGTTTTTCATATTGCTATTTTTCAGGTCCCAACCGACCTTCGTTATAATGCTTCCTGCAAAGGGAAACGTACATATCATCTCCGCCAACCACGATCTGCTCTCCCTGCTTGACAAGTTTCCCATCTACCACACGCGCCACCATGGTTGCCTTATGTCCGCACCAGCAGATGGTTTTGATCTCTTCGATCTTATCCGCATATACCAGCATATAATACGACCCTTCAAACAATTCATTCCGAAAATCGTTTTTCAGACCGTATGCCAGCACCGGAATGTTAAAGCTGTCAACAATCTCAATCAGCTCTTCTACATGATGTTTCTTTAAAAACTGACATTCATCGATCACCACGCAATCGATGTGTGCACGTGAGTTTTCGCGCATAAAAATTTCGAGAATGTTCGTGTCATCATTCACAATTGTCGCTTCCCGCTGCAGGCCGATCCTCGATGTGATCAGACCCTTTCCATAGCGGTCATCTACTCCCGGAACCAATGCCAGAACATGCTTTCCGCGCTCTTCGTAATTATGCGCTACCTTAATCACTTCGATGGACTTTCCCGCGTTCATCGTACTGTATCGATAATATAACTGCGCCATTTCCCCTCCATCATGACAACTGAAAATCCAGGCGAAAAAATAACCCCTCGGACAAAGTCAGCAAGAGGTTATCTTTTATATAAGTGGTGCCCAGACTCGGAATCGAACCAAGGACACGGGGATTTTCAGTCCCCTGCTCTACCAACTGAGCTATCTGGGCATACACATTATAAACTTGTTATGGTGGGCCATCAGGGACTTGAACCCCGGACCTGCCGGTTATGAGCCGGATGCTCTGACCAACTGAGCTAATGGCCCATTAAGAAGTGCGTCAAGCACATTTTCATAAGTATGGTCGGGGTGGCAGGATTTGAACCCGCGGCCCACTGGTCCCAAACCAGTTGCGCTACCAAACTGCGCTACACCCCGAAATTTCGTTTAGTCCATATGGCAGGGGCAGTAGGATTCGAACCCACGGCACGTGGTTTTGGAGACCACTGCTCTACCAACTGAGCTATACCCCTACACTGCTGCGAATCAGTTGCTAAACCCACTTCGCAAATATGGCGGAGAAGATGGGATTCGAACCCATGCGGCCCTTGCGAACCCTAACGATTTAGCAAACCGTCCTCTTCAGCCTCTTGAGTACTTCTCCAGGCTAAACTGTCTTATTCAATTTGAGGTTGCAGCCACCGATACTGGAATGGTTATTCCGCTATGGCGGAGAGGGTGGGATTCGAACCCACGGCCCCTTTCGGAGTCACTGGTTTTCAAGACCAGCTCCTTAAACCACTCGGACACCTCTCCTCATGTCTTCGTAATTGTTCGATGTTCCTGCGTTCCAGCTTTTCAGATGACCCCTAGCCTTCTAATGGTGACCCATCGGAGATTCGAACTCCGGACACCTTGATTAAAAGTCAAGTGCTCTGCCGACTGAGCTAATGGGTCATATTGGCTGGGGTAGCAGGACTCGAACCTACGCATGACGGAGTCAAAGTCCGTTGCCTTACCGCTTGGCTATACCCCATCTTAAAAAAAAATGGCGAGCCCACAGGGATTCGAACCCCGGACACACGGCTTAGAAGGCCGTTGCTCTATCCAGCTGAGCTATGAGCCCTTAAAAAATTGGAGCGGATGATGAGAATCGAACTCACGCCATCAGCTTGGAAGGCTGAGGTTCTACCATTGAACTACATCCGCAAAATTGGAGCGGAAGACGAGATTCGAACTCGCGACCCTCGCCTTGGCAAGGCGATGCTCTACCCCTGAGCCACTTCCGCATATTTAATTGGTCGAGGGAGGTGGATTCGAACCACCGAAAGCTCAGCTAACGGATTTACAGTCCGCCCCCTTTGGCCACTCGGGAATCCCTCGATAATGTTTGCCAGTGCAGTAAATACTATACCACAGTTCTTCGCTTTTGTCTACCCATTTTTTATCAAATTGACGTTCAATTTGATGTTCATTATGGAGCTGGCGGAGGGAATTACACGCTTGCTGCGCAACCGCCGTCCTCGCCTTCCGGCTCGGACATCTCGCGATTCGAAAGCTCACCGAGCTTTCTCTTTCACGCTCGAGCCCTTTCGGGTTCGCTTCCTCCAATTATGGAGCTGGCGGAGGGAATCGAACCCCCAACCTGCTGATTACAAATCAGCTGCTCTACCGTTGAGCCACGCCAGCATACCGTCGTACCGCTTAGAAAATTGGCGATCCGGAACGGGCTCGAACCGTCGACCTCCAGCGTGACAGGCTGGCATTCTAACCAACTGAACTACCGGACCGCGTTACGAATCACTTCGTTTGATGTTATGGTGGGCGTTATAGGGCTCGAACCTATGACCCCCTGCTTGTAAGGCAGGTGCTCTCCCAGCTGAGCTAAACGCCCACAACATTTTTTCCTGCTCGGCACAGTTACTTACTATACAGCAAACCCCCATTTCTGTCAAGAGTTTTTTTACATGTTTTTTCTACTTTTTTTACACTTTTTCCAAAATCATTTCCTGTGCAAGAATATCAGCAGTCCCCGCCGTTACATTTGCCAAAATACGCTGTACCGCTTCTGTATGCTCCGGTAATGTCAGCACCCGCATTTGCACTTTGTCGCTGTACTGTATTTTATCAATCGTAAACAATCCCGCTTCCGAATCATCTTCCGCGATCAGCTCTGCTGCAGCCATATTCTGCAGCTTGGCAAGATAGGAATAATCAATGCGCAGCTGCAGCGCCACAACTTCCTGCACACTGCAGATACCAGCTGCTTCGATTCCCAGCCTGGCGCTTCCTGTATAAGCTCTCACCAGACCTCCGGTTCCCAGCTTAATCCCGCCGAAATATCGGGTTACAACCACCACCAGATTGGTAAGCCCCTCCTTCACCATCATCTGCACCATCGGCGCACCGGAAGTTCCCTGCGGCTCTCCATCATCACTGCCCCACTGAATTTGAAATTTATCTCCGATTACCATAGCGGGCACGTTGTGCGTGGCATCTTTATATTTGCCTTTGATTTCCGCTACAAAGGCATCTGCCTCTGCCTTCGAGGTTACCGGTTTTACATGTGCAATAAACTTCGATTTTTCTATGATCTGCGTCGCTTCCGCCTGTTTTCTTACTGTTCTATATAGCTCCATTGCAACCTTTCCCCATTATTCCTGCAATTCCGCTTTCGGCACATCCGTCAGGGCATATGCCTGATATCGCTGATAGTCCTCTGATGCAAAGTGCCCTTCCAGCAGCGTTCCTTCCGCTTCATACTGCATGGACTGAATCTGTGCATTTTCACAAAGCCAGGAAGTGATATTTCCCTTGCTGTACGGAATCAGA
>Ga0129308_1002615_pt1 | contig 14749 bp, 20 predicted proteins | sample L827metagenome_FD_94440 | JGI IMG/M metagenome (GOLD analysis project Ga0129308, IMG submission 94440) | Ring-tailed lemur group fecal microbial communities from Wisconsin, USA - L827 metagenome | ecosystem: Host-associated > Mammals > Digestive system > Large intestine > Fecal | place: USA...
ATTGGATAGATGAGCATAAATATCCTAACCTCGTCCACACCCATCCCTCCGGCAATTCAAATGGTATCTCATCTTCGATACATTTCATGCTGCCGTCGGGGAACTTCTCATAATGCAAACTATGGAGTAATGATAATGCGTTCCAGAAGCCCTTAGCCTATTGGCACACTAAAAAACCGTTCCGCATAAGTTCTAATCAGCATTGTTGAGCATATCAAAACAAACAGATACTCTATTGGAACGAAACGATAAACAGGGACTGCATACAACAGACCCTGTTTATCATATGTCGAGAATATAACCAATGACTACGCCAACCGCTGCTGAAATCAGGATTATGATGATTGGATGCACTTTTTTAAAGGCAAGTACTGTCATAGCGAAAAGAAGGAGAAGTGACAGATAAAAAGATACAGATCCTAATATAGCGGTGTTCAGTCCGGCAGGAAAGAAAACTGTCTGACTAAGAGAAAGCAGTGCCGAACCGATCAATCCCACAACCGCGGGCTTCAAGCCCGTCATACAGCCATTGACAACAGTACTTTTGCGGAACGCTTCATAGATCCGTGCAACGATCAGTATCACTATGAACGAGGGCAGCGCAACGCCTGCTGTCGCGCACAATGCGCCGGGTACTCCTGCTATCTTAGCTCCAACGTAGGTGGAAAGATTAACTGCAATCGGTCCGGGTGTACTTTCACTGACTGCTATAAAATCAATAAGACTTTGCGAATCAAGCCAGCCGTTGCGTTCCACTTCTTCCTGTATCAGCGGTATCATGGCATATCCACCGCCGAAGGTGAAAGCGCCAATCTTGAAAAATGTCAGAAATAGTTTTAATAATATCACCAGCGCACCTCTTTTCGCAGGATCAGCGTATAGAGCAGCCCGGCAGCTGCACAGCCGATAATAACAAAGATCGCATTCACTTTCACAAATGCTGTAAGTACCAGTGCAGAAGCCATGATGATATATGCGAAAATACCCTTTTTATTCTTTTTGAACATGGAAACAAGGGCTTTAAGAATAAGTGCAAGAACGCCTATGCGAATGCCCCAGAAAGCATATCGCAGAATTCTGATGTTCTGATAGTCCGTGAGAAGGAATGACAACAGCAGAATAATAAGAAAAGATGGCACAATCACGCCGAATGTTGCTGCAAAAGCCCCTAAATAGCCTGATGTGCGGTATCCTACAAAAGTAGCCGCATTGATCGCTATCGGTCCGGGTGTGGTTTCCGATATTGCAACAATATCCAATATATCGTCCTTGCTCATCCATTTCTTATTGTCACAGACCTCTCGCTGTATCAGCGGTATCATGGCATATGCACCGCCAAAGGTGAAAGCGCCGATCTTCATAAAAGTCAGGAATAGCTCCCATATCGTTTTGTATTTCATAGTATGCTCCTCTCTCCTCTTTAGTATAGCACAATTTGATCAAATTTGCAATAGTTTATTGACAAATGACAGAAAATATGCTATACTTGACATATGTCAGAAAGGAATGAGATCATGCCGAGAAAACAAAAATGCCGCAGAATAACAGAATATCCTGATTATTGGAGTTTTTCACCTGATACCGAACAGGCGGCGAGAACGCTGACCTTATCGCTCGATGAGTATGAAACTATTAGGCTTATCGACTATGAAAACAAGACACAGGAGCAGTGTGCAGCCGAGATGGAGGTCGCCAGAACAACTGTTACGGCGATATATGACAGCGCAAGAAGAAAGCTGGCAGATGCTATCATCAATGGCAAGCGCCTTGTTATTTCCGGGGGACATTACAGGCTTGATACCGTTTCTAAAGCAAATATCCGATCGAAAGGAAGTATCACTATGAGAGTAGCAGTAACCTATGAAAACGGAGAGGTTTTCCAGCATTTCGGCAGGACACCCCAGTTCAAGGTATATGATATTGAGAATAACGAAGTTGTAGGCTCTAAGGTCATCGACACCAACGGCACAGGTCACGGTGCGCTTGCAGGATTTCTAAAAAATATGCAGGCAGATGTGCTTATCTGCGGCAGTATCGGCGGAGGAGCGCAGATTGCTATGAATGAGGCAGGCATCACGCTTTTTGCAGGCAATTCGGGCGATGCCGATGAAATAATAAGGGCTTATATCGCAGGCACACTCGACCAAAATGCAGACCCTACCTGCGATCATCACCACCATGATGACGGTCATGCCTGCGGTGAACACGGATGCGGTGGACACTGATGCGCTGTATCACATTGGTGGAGAACACCTGCGGCAATGCAGACTGTATAGCCGAACACGGGCTTTGCATCTATATCGAAACGGAAAAGCATAAATTGCTCCTTGATACGGGGCAGACCGATGCGCTCATTCACAATGCAAGAGCGGTCGGTGTTGATTTGTCGGCTGTTGATACTGTTGTACTGAGTCATGGGCATTACGACCATTCGGGAGGTATCCTGCCGTTTTGCAAGGTCAATCAAAGGGCGAAAATCTATATGCAAAACTCGGCAGTCGAGCCGCACTTCAACGGCGAACGCTATATCGGCATTGACAAGAAAATCCCTGAATTGCCGAATGTGACGCTGCTTGATGGCGACAAACAGCTTGATGACGAGCTGTTCATCTTTACAGGTATCACGGGCAGGCGGTGCTTTCCGCAGGGAAACAAAAAGCTGCTGATGGAGAAAGATGACGAAAAAGTCTGTGATGATTTTCGTCATGAGCAATGCCTTGTGATCTCGCAGAACGGTAAAAAGCTGCTGCTTTCGGGTTGCGCTCACAACGGTATATTGAATATCCTTGACAGGTATTATGCGCTTTTCGGAGATTATCCTGACTATGCGGTCACGGGCTTTCACATGATGAAACGTGAGGGTGACCATACACCTGACGAGATCGCTGTTATCGAGCAGACTGCAAGAGAACTGTCGAAGCTCAATACTGTTTTTTATAGCGGTCACTGCACGGGTATCCCTGCTTTTGAACGAATGAAAGCGATCATGGGCAAACAACTCCATGCGATACACAGCGGAGAGAATATCCTGATTAACACTTGACAATCCACTGATTTTGATGTATAATGGAATTACAATATCGGGAATGATGTTCTCCCGTGGGAAACCTAAACCGCTTATCAAAGCTGATGACGTCTGCATTTTACGCAGAAGTTGTCAGCTTTTTTTGTTTGTCGCTTCTGCAAAAGGAGTAGTTACTATGTTGTTGAGTTTAGCAATCATCATGATTTCGGGGCTTGCCTTCGGACAGCTATGCAAAAAGGGACGATTTCCGGCACTATTCGGAATGATCATCGCTGGCATTATCATCGGGCCGCATGCCCTTGACCTGATCGACAGCTCAGTGCTGAATATATCGGCAGAGCTGAGAAAGATAGCGCTTATCATCATTCTGATACGGGCAGGACTAAAGCTGAATGTGGGCGATCTTAAAAAGGTGGGAAGACCTGCGGTACTGATGTGTTTTCTGCCAGCCTGCTTTGAGATCGTCGGAATGGTTCTGCTTGCACCGCCGCTTCTGCATATCACAAGACTTGAAGCTGCAATACTCGGTGCTGTGGTCGGGGCTGTATCGCCTGCCGTAATCGTGCCGAGAATGATAGATCTGATAGACCGCAGATACGGCATGGACAAGGGCATACCGCAGATGATACTTGCAGGCGCGTCGGTCGATGATGTATTTGTAATCGTGATGTTTACGACCTTCACCTCGCTTGCAAAGGGCGAGAGCATATCGGTCATGCGATTCGTGAATATCCCCATATCTATTGTGACAGGGATAGCAGTTGGGCTTGGCATAGGTTACTTGCTTACCCTATGGTTCCAGAAAATCAAGGTACGTGATACCGTGCAAATGATAGCTTTGTTGAGTGTTTCTTTTCTAATGACAGCGGCAGAGGATAAGCTGACATTTATCCCGTTTGCATCACTGATAGCAGTTATGGCTATGGGACTTGCAATAAGGCAAAAGGAAACCAAAGTTGCCGTTTCACTCTCATCGAACTTTGATATGCTGTGGATACCAGCAGAGATATTACTGTTCGTGCTTGTGGGAACTTCTGTTGCGATAGACAGCCTGAAAACGGCAGGGATAACCGCTGTAATGCTCATACTCGCCGTACTTGTATTCAGAATGCTCGGCGTGTTCCTGTGCGTTCTCGGCACGAAGCTGAACGTAAAAGAACGTCTATTTTGTATGCTCGCTTACACCCCAAAAGCGACTGTGCAAGCGGCTATCGGCGGTTTGCCGCTTGCTATGGGGCTTGCCTGCGGAGAGATCGTGCTGTACGTATCGGTCGTTGCGATACTGCTGACTGCACCATTGGGGGCATTTGCGATTGATTTGAGCTATAGAAAACTTTTGAATAGAGATGATTGAATGAGTAAGCTCTCGGAAACCCTCTGTAAGCGTTTCTGAGGGCTTTTCCATTTCGGCGGTTAAATTTTCCACTCCACAGGCTCGGAGAGCTGTGAGGTTCTCACATTAATTTAGGGGAAATAACTAATTCAGCACTAATTTTTTACAGAAAAAGCAACAAATAGATGAATTTCAATATATCTTTTTGAAAACATATTGACATTTTTCAATGTATAGGTTATAATGGTATCAGCGAAAGGGGCTGAGATTATGGATTATCGTAACGATGCACGGATTTTTAAGGCGCTTGCTGATGAGAACAGATTGCAGATTTTAACGCTTTTGCAAAAGGGTGAACTGTGTGCCTGTCATCTGCTTGAAGAACTGAACATCACGCAACCGACGCTGTCTCACCACATGAAGCTGCTTTGTGACAGCGGTATCGTGAACTATCGGAAAGAAGGCAAATGGATGCATTACTCTATTTCACCTGACGGAAAGGAAAAACTCACGGCTCTTATAGAAGAATACCTGAATGAATGAGGTGAACGGTATGACACATACAGAAAAGGCAGTAAACTATTTTTCAAGGGGATTTCTCTGTTCGCAGGCTGTTCTTGCAGCGTTTGGTGATGAACTTGGTGTGACAGAGGAGCAGGCATTGAAGATTGGCGTCTGCTTCGGCAGCGGTATGCGTAAGGGCGAGGTCTGCGGTGCTTGTACGGGAGCATTGATGGTACTCGGCTTGACGTATGGACAAACAAGCGTTGCTGACGCAGAGTCAAGGAAGAATACAAATGAGCTGACAAGCCGATTTCTTGAGCTTTTCAAGGGGAAAAACGGTTCGTATATCTGCAATGACCTGTTAGGCTATGATATGTCCGATGCAGCAGAAGCGGCAAAGGCTCGTGAAAAAGGTCTTTTTCTTGAATTCTGTCCAAAAATGGTCGCTTCGGCTGTTGAAGTGCTTGAACAGATCATGGCAGAATAATTTTTTGCATTTCAAATTCACATATTTCAATTTATCAATAGAAAAGAGATGATACAATGACATTGATCTGGGATTTTATTCAGAATGAGTTACTCGGAATGAACTGGCTGAACAAGCTGATAGGCTCGATTCTCAATCTGCTTGGATTTGATACAGACAGCAGTCTTGGCGGCAGTATCCGATTCTTTCTGTATGACACGATAAAGATCATGGTTCTGCTTGGTTTCTTGATACTGATAATATCGTATATACAGAGCTTTTTTCCACCTGAACGCTCAAAGAAGATACTCGGACGGTTTCATGGTATCGGTGCAAACTGTGTGGCGGCTCTGCTTGGTACAGTCACACCGTTTTGCTCCTGTTCGTCGATTCCACTGTTTATGGGGTTCACAAGTGCAGGACTTCCGCTTGGGGTGACGTTCTCCTTCCTGATCTCGTCCCCTATGGTAGATTTAGGTTCGCTTGTCTTGCTGATGAGTATTTTTGGCTGGAAAGTTGCAGTTATTTATGTCGTAGTAGGACTTGTGATCGCTGTTGTCGGTGGTACGTTGATTGAAAAACTTCACCTTGAAGATCAGGTCGAGGAGTTTATACGAAACGGAAAAGCGATAGATGCTCCGCAGAACGAACTGACAGTCAAGGACAGACTTCGATACGCTTGGAAACAGGTCACTGATACAGCGAAAAAGGTGTTTCCTTATGTGCTTATCGGTGTAGGTATCGGAGCAATTATTCATAACTGGATACCGCAGGAGTTTATCGTCAAGGCACTCGGTACGGGAAATCCATTTGGTGTTATAATTGCAACTATTGCGGGCGTACCGATGTATGCGGATATTTTCGGCTGTATCCCCATAGCCGAAGCACTGCTGTTCAAAGGCGCAAGGCTCGGTGTTGTACTCTCATTTATGATGGGTGTTACCACACTGTCACTGCCCTCTATGATCATGCTCAAAAAAGCCGTCAAGCCTAAACTTCTTGCTATTTTCATAGGCATATGCACAATCGGAATTATTATTGTGGGCTACTTTTTCAATGCGATTCAAAATGTTATCATCTGACACCTGAAATAAAATTACGGAGGTATAATCATGAGTTTATTTTCAAAGAAAACAGAAGAAAAGATGTCCTGCTGCTGTGGCAGAGATCAGACAAAGGCGAAGCAGACTACCGACAAGATCGAAAGCATCAAGGTTCTCGGTGCAGGCTGTAAGTCCTGCAAACAGCAGTATCAGAACGTTATCAATGCCGCCGCTGAAATGGGATTTGCAACAAACATTGAATACATCACTGATATGGAAAAAGTAATGAGCTACGGGGTTATGTCAATGCCTGCAATCGTAATAAACGAAAAAGTGGTGTCATACGGAAAGGTGTTAAAAGTCAAAGAAGTCATTGATCTTCTGAGAGGTGCGGTATGAAAAAAGTTGCATTTATCTGTGTACACAATTCCTGCCGCAGTCAGATTGCTGAAGCCTTGTGCAAAAAACTTGCCGGTGATGTACTGGAATGCTATTCAGCAGGTACTGAAACAAAGCCTGAGATCAATTCGGATGCTGTTCGTCTCATGAAAGAAGAATACGGGATCGACATGATCGCAAATGAGCAATATCCCAAACTGCTCGGCGATATTCCTCCTGTTGATATAGTAATAACTATGGGTTGTAATGTTCAATGTCCTTTTCTTCCGTGTGAATACCGTGAGGACTGGGGACTTGACGATCCGACTGGACAAACAGATGAGGTGTTCCAAAATGTTATCAGCCTGATCGAACAGAAGGTCTTAGCGCTCAAAAAATGTTATAAATGAAACCATCAAAAAGCCGTCAAAATCAAATGATGGCTTTTTATTAAATATGAAGTGTTTCCGTTCAGCAGGCTATGAGTGGCTTTTTTGCCTGAGAGAGGTCAAGCAGGGGTAGGCTCTGCAATTCCGTGTGTGATCTCATACTCTCTAACACGGCGATAGAAAGTATTTGCCGACAAATCCATTCTCCGCATAAAGTCCCTGCCTGTGATGTTCTTGGCTTTCCATTCCCCATAGAGCTGCCCGAACCTTGTCCAGTCGATCTCTATCGGTTTCCGTCCCGTGTATTTGCCCTGTGTCTTAGCGATTTCGATGCCCTCACGCTGCCGCTGTTTGAGCTGCTCTCTTTCAAGCTGGGAGAGGGCAGCAAACACGGTCAACATGAATTTCCCCGTAGGGCTGTCGGTGTCGATGTTCTCCTTGTGACTGATGAGAATAACTCCTTTTTCTGTGAGGGTGTCGATGATGTTCAGCAAGTCTTTGGTGGAACGTCCCAGACGGCTGATGCTCTCCACATAGAGCGTATCGCCCTCACGTACATAGTCCAGCATAGCTTTGAGCTGAGGACGGTCTGTGTTCGCTCCTGACAGCTTTTCGGAGAAGATGCGGTCAACCTGATAACCGCACATGATCTCCTGCTGTCTTGCTGTTTCCTGATGTTCCGTAGATACACGGATATAGCCTATTTTGCTCATAAAAAGCTCCTTTCTTTATTCAAGCTGACCTTTCTTTCTCTTGGCAGCCTTTTCGTTTTGTAAGTAACGGTCGATGGTCTTTTGGCTCTGCCTTTTCTGCTGTGCCAGTTTTGAAAGCCTGTCCGCTTCTTTCTTGTAGGCTTTACGCTCTGCGTTCAGCTTTGCATATTCCGTTTTGGTGGATTCCAACTCGTCACGAAGTTTCTTGAGGGCAGGCACTTTACCGTCGGGGAAAAGCTCTATCAGCTTCTTGTATGCTTCTTGATACTGGTCCAGCTCATAACAAAAATCACTCTTGTATTTCTTTTTCGCCTTGCCCTCCAGAGAAGCAGACTTCTTGTGATACTTCAAATATTCATGGTACTTTTCAATAGCCGGAATTTGCTCCTCTAACTCATGAATCCTGTCGCTTAACCTGAATAACGGCGCTGACATTACCGTAAATTTTGCAAGTGCGGTATGAGCTGCTTTTTCCAGTTCTTCAAGCGTGGAATTGCTTGCGGTCATTTCATTCAGTGCCTTGCTCGCTGCCTTCATATTCTCACGGTCTGCCCAGTTGGTCAAGCCCTGAGACTGCTGAAATTTCTCCGATGTTGTGCGTATGATCTTTGCTTTCGGGGTGTATGACATCTGATACTTGTAGCTCTCGATACGCCTTGCGATCTGCTTGCTCTCATAGAAATATCCCAATGTTTTTGCCCTTGTAAACTTGGCTCTTGGGTTACGCTCTTTCTGCTCTGCAAGCATAAATTTCAGGTCAATTTTATGGTCGGGATTGTAGTCTGCCAATATCCCGAAATCAGCGCATTTTTGCAGGAAGTCCTCAAAACTCTCGCTGACCTTGATAACCTCGTCAATGGCAGCTTTCAGCCGTGCTTTCCATGAAAGATTCTGCTTGTCAATCTCCCATTCATAGTGGCTCTTACCCTTTGATTGTTCGGGATTTTCAATCACGGAAAGATGATGCTTTTTACAAAGTTGGTCGGATATTTCACGGAGTTTGCTCCACGCTCTTTCGGGTATCTTTCCCTGATTATGCTCGGTTTCAAAAGTTTTGCCCGTGTAGAAATTCACATTGTTTACTATGATGTGATTGTGGACGTGTTCATGGTCTATGTGAGTAGCAAGCACGTATTGATACTCGTCATTGAAAAGTGCCTTGCAAAGCTCCTGACCTATCAGCAAAGCACGTTCGGGAGTAACTTCCCCCGGCGGAAAACTTTGTATTATATGCTGTGCTTCGTTTCGGCAGCGACCTGTGCCGACGAACTGCCTTGTTTCTGCAAATTGTCTTGATGCTCCAGATGGAGCAGATACGCACAGGTTGCTAACAACATATTCGCCGTTTGCGGTTTTGTCTGGATTGCAGATATAAGCAATTGCATTGTATGCTCCCTTGTGGATCGTATGGATGTTAGTAATTGCCAAACTTCATCTAACCTCGCTTTCATATCGTTAATATCTTCATCGTATAATTTGCCGCCCTTGTTCACTCTGTGGGCTACCTGATTGAACGAATTTGAAATAGAGGAAATGTATCTCGCTATCTGTTTTATATCCTCGGTATCTTCCTCAACGTTCATCACGGTCAAGGCAGAGTAACGACAAAAATCGCCCCTGCTTTTGAAGCTCGTTTCAGCATATCGGCGGTTGATTGCTTCAAGCTCCTTATCGTTCACTCTGAATGTTATCAGGTGACTGCGGACTTCGCTGTTATACTGCCATCTATTGCAACCGTCATTAAAACGTGGTATAATAAAATAGGGTGATGACAATGGGAACAAAACGAAAAATCAAAATACAGTTAAATCAAAAGGAAATCGCACTTGTACATTATGAAATAGAATTTGGAAGAAATGAAACGATAAAAAAGCAAGCACGAATTTTGTATTATGCCAATCAAGGAGCAGATACAATCACAAAATTATGCGAGGAAACAGGAAATTGCTATCGAACGGTAACTCGAATGCTGGAGCTTTATGAAACGATGGGAATAAAAGCAATTTATCAATGCAGCCGAGGCAAGCGTATCAATCATCTGGAACAAATTGCAGATGAATTAGAAGCCTATTTTGATAAGAATCCTCCAAACGATGTCCCTGATGCAGTCAAAAAAATCAAAGAGCATTTTGGAATAAATATCACAGCTACGCCAGTTCGATACTGGCTTAAAGCAAAGGCTATTCATACAAAAAGTCAAAAAGCATACCGGCAAAAGCAAACCTGAATGCTCAGTTGTTTTTCTTGAAAAATATACTTCTGCCACTTTTAGATATGGCAAAAAGCGGCTTGATTACATTGTTATTCTGTGATGGAGTGCATCTGACTTATGGTTATCAAGGTGGATATTGCTGGTGTAAAAAGAGAAAGTGTGTGCCTTCGGCATATGGACGCAAAAGAGCAAATCTTCTTGGATTTTTGAACCCTGTGACTTTTGAAACCACAAGCATAATGAATGATTCTTACCTGAATTCAGAGAGTGTCTGCACTGGATTGGAGAAGCTGCGAAAGCGATATCCGAACCAATATCTTTATGTTATTCTTGACAATGCTGCTTATCAGCAATGCAGAATAGTTAAACACAAGGCAGAAAAACTGAACATCAATTTAGTTTTCTTGCCGCCATATTCTCCGAATCTGAACTTGATTGAACGACTCTGGAAATTTCTTCGAAAAGAACTTCTGGCGAATCGTTTCTTCGAATCATTCAAGTCCTTTTTCTCTGAAATTGATTCTTTTATTAATTCTCTTCATGTGAATTATCTTGATAAACTTTCTACCCTTTTAGCTCCTAATTTTGAGGTTCTTGATTCTTCTGCTTTTAATGATAGTTAGATTAGATGGGAGTATATACTCACTCGAATCGGTGTCCTGTGGCGGTGACTTGCCCTCTGTATTTTGGGGCTGACCGTCAAAATCAACCTCGCCTGATTCGGTAACTTCAAGCATTGTAACAGGCTCGGAAGCAGTATCCTCAACGGTAGCTGTTTCAGAATTTTCTGACAGCATACTCTCACGCATTTCATCGCCGTAGGTATCGGCAAGCTCCTGTGCAATTTCACGGACTTGCTTGTGCTTGAACAGTCGGGTAAAAAAATTACCCTCGGAATTTTTGAATACTGACATTTCACTTTCTCTCTCTTTCTTGGACGGCTCTGCCGTTCTTTTTTGATTGCTCTGCAATCATCGTAGGGGTCTTAGGGGAAATTTCCCCTGACAAGCCGTATAAAGTTTACGATTTTCCATAATCGTAATACTTTATACCGTGCTTGCTAACATTGAACGGGCGATTTTCGCCCGTCTCTCTTTTTAGCCGTTTTACGGCTTATTTTCACGCTATGCGTGAATTTGGAGCTGTGCGACTTTTCTTAATTTTCACGGCTCTGATAGTATTGTACTGGTGTACGGCGCAGTTATCGTGCTGGGAGTGCGGCAGTTTTATGAAAGTGTGAAATAATTGATTTTGATATTGCTTTTTTGTGGGTGGTGTGATATAATAGGTATGCAGGAGTAGGCAGACGGTTTGCTCGCCAAAATTGGAATTTATGGAGTTGTTTATGAAAATCTTAGTTATCGGTGGCACAAGGTACTTTGGCATTCCAATGACAAATGCTTTGATAGAAAAAGGACATAATATCACAATAGCTACCAGAGGGAAAACTGCGGATTCCTTCGGGGCTTCAATTTCAAGAATCATATTTGACAGAGCTGACGAAAGCAGCATTATAACATCGTTTCGTGAGAAATATTATGATGTCATTATTGATAAGATAGCATACTCCTCAAATGATGTAAAACGCCTTTTAGATCATGTTCAGTGTGGAAAGTACATCCTCATGTCAAGTTCGGCTGTTTATAATGATATTCACGCCGGTACGGCTGAAAGTGATTTCTCGGCTGAGAGTTATTCTTTCAAATGGTGTGAGCGTTCCGACGATGATTATGCAGAGGTAAAACGGCAAGCGGAATGTGCGCTTGCCCAGCATTATCCAGAGCAACAATATATTGCTGTTCGTTATCCAGTTGTTATTGGCAACAATGACTATACGAACAGGCTGTATTTCTACATTGAGTGCATAAAAAATGGTACTCCGATGTTTATAGATGATATTGATTCAAGAATTAGTTTTATCCACGAAAGAGATGCAGGATTATTTCTATCACATATAGTTGAGCAAGAAATTTCAGGTGCAGTGAACGGTTGTTCAGAAGATGATATTTCTATGAGAGAGATAATCACTTACATTGAGGAACGGCTTGATAAAAATGCAATTCTCGTCCCAAATGGCATATCTGCACCATATAATGGTTATCCTGAATTTGCAACCCTGAATACAAACAAGGCAAAGCAGACAGGATTTTCGTTTTCCAATATCAAAGAAATGGTTTGTGAAACGATTGATTACTACATTCAATCACTCTGATATAAATTCTGATTTTTCTGATTAACTATTACATATAAAATTGAATATCCCACACGATGCAGAGCAACCGCAGCTCTGCATTTTTCTTTTTCAGTTTGAAAATCAAAATTACCAGTGTAAAATGTCGAACGGAAAACTTAATTGGCACACCAAAGTTCATGCGCACTGCGAATAGACTTTTCATACCAAAGTGCGCTATAATTTTAGTATGGGGTCAAGGACTTATCCCTGCCCTAAAAATTATAGAATGGAAGTGATATAATGGCTTCGATCACTGAAAAGCTGACCAAGCTCGAAACGAAAATTGAGAAGCACAAGAGCGTTATCAAGACCGAAACCGATAAGCTCAATGCTGACCTTGAGGAATACAACAAACTTTACCTTATGGCTCTTGCTGACAAGTACAAACTGAGTGGCAAGGCGCTGTTCTCCGCTATCGAGCGTGAGCATGAACAGCTTGCAAAACTCCGTGACGGCGGTGTGTCCGATAAGGAGATTGGGACTGTCACGGTCAATGAGGACGCACACAGCAGTTTTTCCCATAACTTCACGGACGAGGAGGCATTGAATGAGTAGTGCTATTTGTCTTGTCGGTGATGATTTTGAGAGCGATAAAAAGGAATATGTTACTCTGAAAACTACAGAGGGACAGCGGCTGATCGTTGCTCTGACGGCAAGCAGAATCCCGTTCAAAGGAAACTTTGATGAAGATAGTATTTTCTTTGCCTATGACGGCGATTACAAGGAATTTGTTGATGAGATCATCAGCAAGGTCACTTCCGACGAGTATGCAGATGAGCGCCGTGAAATTCTGGAACATAAGGAAAGTAAGGACTATATGTGTTTTCTCCCCACTGTTGCAAGGATCATGGGAATGACAGAGGGGACGCTACGAAACAGACCGCAGGATGTTCAGTATGTGGCTTGCAGGAGATATGTGGAGAATTGGTTCTGCGATACATACACCATTCGGCGTGAGATTGAAAATGCAATTACGCTGAAAACCAAAACAGAATGACAGACAGCGAGAAAGATATAGCTGTCGGAAAGGACTAAAAATTGGATACAACATCTGCCGTAGAAAAGAGAGAGAAGGCGGTTGACTATGTTGCTGACGGTATCAAGGTGAGGGTGACTTATCCCGACAATGTTTCCGATACTATTAAGCAGCAGAAGATCAACAAGATGTACGACATTTTCCTCGGTGCAATGCGCCGCAATAGAACAGAAGAAACAACTGAATAATCTGGCACTCTGCCGAAAATGATTACAGTTTCAATTAAGCTGTTGCAATTTTCGGACGGTTGTGCTATTATGATAAATGTAAAACCAACCGTCCGATTGCAAACAGCAATTGGAGGTAAACAATGAGAAAAATTTCAAAAGCAACAAACGGAATTACGGCGATCTACGTTCGGTGAGCGATAAGGACAAGGGAAACAACTCTCTGTCTAGCGCCGCCCAGAAGGAGGAATGTGTAAAATTCGTTGGTGACAGCGAATACAGGATTTATTGTGATGACGGAAAATCGGGCAAGGATATTGCTCACCGTCCCGAATTTCAGGCTATGATGCAGGACGCTCGTGACGGAATTATTTCACGTATCATTGTGAAAAAATACGACAGATTTTCCCGTAATATGCGTGAGTATTTGAATATCACGGACGAGCTTGATCGTTATGGCGTGACCGTGTATTCCCTCTCTGAGCCGTTCAATACGGAAACGAAAGAAGGACGTATGATGCGGAACAATCTGCTGAACTTCGCCGAATTTGAGCGTGAAACTATCGCCGCAAGAGTTGCTGATGCGTTTAATACTAAGGCAAGGGAAACAGGTTTCTATCAGGGTGGCAAGGTGCAGTTCGGTTATACTCCCGAACGCCGCACTATTAACGGAAAGACAGGCTCGGTGCTTGTTCCCTCGGAGCTTGCAGAAGCTGTAAAAATAGCTTACGATCTCTATCAAAATCCAGGTGTGTCATTGAGTATGATTATCAAGTATTTCAGAGATCATAATGTTAATACTCAGCGTGAAGCTCCTCGTGCCAGATCGGGAATGTCCAATATAGACAGGTCACATATCAGCCGTATTCTTGAAAATCCGCTGTATGTAAGGGCTGACAAGGAGGTCTATGCGTATTTTTCATCTAAGGGTTATGAAATGCTTGACGATATTGAAGCCTATGACGGTGTTCACGGATTGTTCGTTCACGCTGGCGGTGAGTGCGGTCACTTTGTCAAGGTCGCATTTCATGAGGGGCTTGTTCCTGCGGAAACGTGGCTGCGAGTTCAGGATAAGAAATCGCATAACAGCAAGTTCAACAATAACGGTACGGCAATAAATTCATGGCTGTTGGTATGATGAAATGCGGTAACTGCGGATATGCTATGCACATCAATCACACTGTAAACAAGCAAGGTAGGCAATACCGTTATTTTCATGACTACGGAAGAAGAACAGTGAAAGGCTGTTC
>Ga0129308_1002616_pt1 | contig 14747 bp, 10 predicted proteins | sample L827metagenome_FD_94440 | JGI IMG/M metagenome (GOLD analysis project Ga0129308, IMG submission 94440) | Ring-tailed lemur group fecal microbial communities from Wisconsin, USA - L827 metagenome | ecosystem: Host-associated > Mammals > Digestive system > Large intestine > Fecal | place: USA...
ATTTTCCGGGCTACGGAAACAACATCGACACTCATACAGGCGTCGCCCACGACAGCCGGCCCTACGCCCAATTCATTTCTTCCGATTTTCTCCCATTTCAGGCGGGAATCGACGCAGGGGCCGATATCATCCTGATCTCCCACAACATCGTGGAGTGTATGGACCCGGATTTCCCCGCGTCCTTATCGAAAAAGGTCCACCATATCCTCAGATCTGATCTGGGCTATTCGGGAGTCATCATCACCGATGATCTCTATATGGACGCCATCAGAGAATTTGCCGGAGATGAGGCGGCCGCCGTGCTGGCCGTGCTGGCAGGGAATGATCTGCTGTGCTGTACGGATTTTGAGGTCCAGATCCCGGCGGTGATCGACGCAGTCCACAGCGGACAGATCAGCCAGGAACGGATCGATGAATCCGTGCTCCGAATTTTGGAGCTGAAGATAAATATGGGACTTATCGCCAACCAGTGAGCCATGGCCATACACACAACCAAGGGGTACACGATCTGCGGGCCCGATCTTGTTTATAAAAAGCAATTCATAAGAGAGAAATAAAAAACCGCCGTCCGCGAGGATGCATGTGACTGCAGGCGGCGGCGCGGCGGCATATCAGGTCGTTAAGTTACTTAAGTTACTATGGATATCCTGAAATAATTGGGAAAGGGCGCAGGCATAACTATTCCTAAAATATATGTTTTCGGAATAATAATTAAGTGAAAACCCGCTTAATGCTTTTCTGGACTTTGCACTATCTATTTCAGTCCATCTGCATTTATTCTGCTTATAACATCTGACGTAACGCCTGCATGCGTTCAAATTCCAATATGTTTTCATAATATTTTTATGGTCATTCTATGTTCGCCTCTGATTTATAGTTGCTTTTTACTTAATATGTACATCTTCATCTTTGCGTCCGCTGTTCCCAGCGTTTCTCAATCCAGATGCATTCGGAATTTTTTCTGCAATGCTCTGCGTATCCCACAGGATCTTCCGTTCATCGTCCTCCATTCATCTTTGCCTGTATTGCAGTCACGCATAACTGTCTTTCTGTCTCTCCGGTCCTGACAGTTTTACGCGGATCCGTATCTCAAAACTCAGTTTTCGGGGAGAAAACAGACGGATCCCTGTAATTGCAACGTTTCCAAGTGACGAGGCTCTATTTTTAGATTTAAGCGACTTTTTCTGTGATGTTGGATCAATGATACCTTCCGATCAGGTCCTTGATCACGTTATCAGCACGAAATATGAATGACAGCATGGTTTCTCCGGCCGGTATGGGTGTCCCGGCTGGAGAAACGGAACATACATACCATTACCACATATATCACAGTTGACGCAGCGTTCTATATTTATATGGATTTATCATATGGAACGCTGAAGGTATTTGATATGGTATATGGCCTGACTGCGTGCCGTACTTCAGATCTTTTCCGGGACCAGGATCGTTTGTCCGGGCTGTATGGTATCTGCATTGATATCATTGACACGGCAGATCTCAAATACGAGTTGGCGGCGATCCATATTTGCAGGACCGTATTGTCCTGCGATATTCCAGAGGGTATCTCCGGCCTGGATCTCGACCTGCATGTAGGAAGGCTCTTCAGACAAACTGGATGCATCGTCCAGTCCGAGGACCGTGCCGGTCACAAATGCGGTGAATACGACCATAAGTGCGATAAAGATCGTGAACCTGAATTTTGATTTAATCCGATATTTTTTTGTCTTCATTTTTTCCGCCTCCGTGTTTGTGTATTCAAGATTCAAGTATTTGATAGACCTGTCCCGAAACATACAGCTTTGATCCGTCAGCTTCAGCGCCGAACATGCTGAACCGAGCATACAGGCAATATAAAAAGAACATCTGTTTGATATTATAATATCAGAACAAATGTTCTTTGTAAAGCAAAATCGAATATATGTTCTTTTTTTGTGGGCGATCTTTTACAGCTGCCGCTGTCTGCTGACCATCAGCATGCGCCGGACTGCAGACCTCGCCAAATCAAATAGGTGAAATTTATTAATCTTTCATCATTTCGTCTAAACGGAACTAAAAAATAGGTGAAAAACGAATCGATCGCTGTTCTTCACCTATTTTCTTTAAAAGCCATCGCTATTCTCGTCGATTTCCACGTGGATATAGGTGAAAATCATTGTTTTGCGAAGTTCTCACCTATCTGCCCGTACATCTGGCCTCTGTTGCACTCTGCCGCCCTCTGTTTGTCTCCGGCGGCCATCGCTGACCGTCCGCCGCCTGCCATGGCTGTCGAACGCTATCGGACTTCCTTCGTGCCGCGGCTGCAGACATGCAGACAGCCAAACGCCGGTGTACTGGCGAAACGAATCCGCGAGGATCACAACACGATCATTGAATCCCGCCCGTTGTACTGCGTTTAGAGCAGGCTCTGCTCCCGGATCAGTTCCACGATATCGAGACCGTTTTTATCACAGGAGATCCGTTTCAGCAGCTTCAGAGAATCGCTGTTTCCTGCTTCGATCACATTGACGCCGGGATCTATGGTAATGGTGATCCGAAAACCCATATTGTCCAGCAGGGATTCAGTCAGCTTATCGTTGAGACCGTACGGGTAGGTGTATACCTTATTGATATAGCGCAGATTGTCGGTGATCATGCGGTTCAGCTGGTTGGCATCCCCCCGCAGCAGATCCACATAAGCGGCAAAGTCTTCCCCCGGATTCTTCAGCACGCCTTTTCTGGTAACGTCGCCTGTGGATTTGTGCTGGTGAAGCTGGTAAGTATGGGAATGGATGCGCACGACTCCCGCCTCGTACATTTCTTTGGCCTGAGCCCAGGTGAAGTGCGGCGTGATAGGCTGTCCGGTACCCGGCATGGTATCGCGGCCCACCGTGTACCCGATGACGGAGATATCCGCCTTCATGCCCATTTCCTTAAGCACCGGGTACGCGTAGATATAGTTGCTCTCATATCCGTCGTCAAAGGTCACCACCACAGGTTTTTCCGGCAGCGTTCCTTTTCCATCCACAAAAGAGATCAGATCGTCCAGAAAGACAGTCTCATAGCCGGCTTCTTTCAGGTCTTCCATGTAGCCCCGGAAGCTGTCCGGCGTCAGGGGCGATTTCTCACCGGGGTCAATGTGGTGAAACATGAGTACCGGCACCTCCACAAAGATGGGATTCCCTTCCTGCTTTGTGGAGGCCACGGCTTTTTCAACGGCTCCGGCGATGCGGCTGTCCAGGGCCAGACCGGTTCCAACGCTGTCCGACGTGGACGCGAAGGCGCCGGCTGTTCCGGCAAACGCCAGCAGCATAGTCAAGATCCCGCAGAGAAATGTTCTCCGCAGCGTTCGTCTGTTGTTTTTTTCGTTTCTCATCAGATTCGTTCTCCTTAATCCCTTTTTCCGCCCCTTTTTCAGGCTCTCTCGTTATTTATCATTCTCACGCGTTTGTTTCCGGTGCATCGATTTGTGCACAATGTTTCCCGCCCGTTGTTTCCGTCAATATTTTTCCCTGCACGCTGATTCTCTGGCCTGTTCACAATACGCTGCGCTCTGTTTCTCGTTTCTGTTTCCATGTCATCTCATGTCATTTTTCTTCTTTCCGCCTTATTTCGTACGCAGCAGTCTGGCGTAGATCACGTCGGACATTTCGATGAGTTTTTTTCGTTTGATAAAGCAGAGGATGAAGACCACAGTGACGGCGGCGGTCAGGATCACCATTCCGATGTAGCTTCCCGTCCGCGTCATGGAACCCATCAGAATGGTAGCCAGCAGCGCCGGAGACCTTCCGATCAGATTCAGGATGAGAAACGGCGTGATCTTGATCTCGGAGACGCCGGCGGCGTACGTGATCAGATCCTTGGGAAATCCAGGTGTCAGAAACAGAATAAAAAGCGTGATATACGCCTTTTTACTGTTCAGGTGGTTCACAAAATACGTGATCTTTTCCTCTCCGAAGATGACGTGCATGGCGTCCTTTCCCAAGAGCCTGGCAAGGTAAAAAGTAGCTATGGTCCCAAGGGCGATCCCCACGATGGAGAGCAGATAAGCGATCCAGAATACGTAGGCATAGCCGGCGGCAAACTGGATCATCTGCCCCGGTATGACGGACACGATGATCTGCAGGATCTGCAGGCCGATGTAAACGAACCAGCTGGCCGTCTCGTATTTGTCCAGATATGCGTTGACCGCATCCAGATCCTTAAACTGCCGGATAAAATCCGGGTCCGCCTGATAGAGCAGCGCTGGAATGCCGGCGACAATGCCGATCAACACAAGCAGCTTCAGGATAGAGAACGCACGTTTCCATCTTTGTTTCTTCATTTCGTTCATAGAGACTTCTTTCCGACTGCCACAGGGCTTCTTTCCGTGCGCGTCCTGGCCGACGCACCGCCGCGAAGCCGCAGTCCATCATTTCCAGTCCGTCCCGCAGTCCCGGCCCGTTTCCACTATTTCAGGGTCCCGTGGGGACAAGCCCCTCCGGTACTCTCCGCCTGGTTTCCGATCACTCCCGCAGAGAAACGGCTCTGCCGTCATCGAAGACATTCAGCCCGGATGAGATATACCTTCCAGCCGGGCGGCGGTCTGGGCGGCGCTGCAGTCTATTTTTTGAGCAGATCTTTATCATACAGCGCCTGCAGCGCTTTGATGACGCCGAACTTGGAGTGTTCATAGGTCAGGCCGCCCTGAAAATACACGGCGTAGGGTTCCCTCATGGGCGCGTCGGCGGAGAGTTCGATGGAGGATCCCTGCACGAAAGCGCCTGCGGCCATGATGACCTGATCGTCGTATCCGGGCATATCCCAGGCGATTGGCTTCACGTGGGAATCGATGGGAGCCGCCGCCTGGATCCCCTCGCAGAAAGCAGTCAGCTTTTCCGGAGATCCCAGCTTGACCGCCTCGATAATGTCGCTGCGCTTGTCTCCCGGCTTGGGACAGACCTCGTATCCCAGATTTTCAAAAGCCTTGGCGCAGAGCACGGCGCCTTTCACCGCACCGTTCACCACCTTAGGAGCAATGAACAGCCCCTGAAACATAGTTCGTGTCTGACCGAAGGTCAGTCCGCATTCACCGCCGATGCCCGGCGAGGTCATACGGTAAGAGATGTTTTCGATCAGGTCTTCCCGGCCGACGATATAGCCTCCCGTCAGAGCCAGACCGCCCCCGGGATTTTTGATCAGAGACCCGGCGGCCACGTCAGCTCCAGCCTCCGTGGGCTCTTTGGTATCCAGAAATTCGCCGTAGCAATTGTCTACCATGCAGACGATATCCGGATTGACAGACTTGACAAAAGAAGCCTATTCCTCGATCTGCGGAATAGTGATCGCCTTTCTCCAACCGTAGCCGGTAGCCCGCTGAACGGTGACTACCCGGGTCTTCGGCGTGATCGCTCTGCCCAGCGCTTCCAGATCGATGGTCCCGTCCGGTCTCAGTTCCACCTGATTGTAGGAAATACCGAAATCGGCCAGGGATCCACGGCCTTTTCCCCGCAGTCCGATGACCTCCTCCAGCGTGTCGTAGGGTTTGCCTGTGCAATAGATCAGCTCGTCGCCGGGACGCAGGATCCCGGTCAGCGTCAGAGTCAGCGCGTGTGTTCCGTTTACGATGATAGGCCGTACCAGCGCGGCTTCCGTCCGAAACAGCATGGCGTAAGCCTTTTCCAGGGCCGCTCTGCCCGGGTCGTCGTAACCGTAGCCCGTATTCCAGGCAAAATGCATATCGCTGATCCGGCACTTCTGAAATACATCCAGCACTTTGTACTGGTTAAAGGCCATGATATCGTCCAGTTCCTCGAAGATCTCTTTCGTTCCTTCTTCTGCTTCGGAAACGATGCGCAGCACGTCCTCGTGAATCCCCATGGATTCTTTCAGCAGGCTCCAGGTATTTTTCTGCATTGGTCTGATTCTCCTTTTATGTATTGATGTTCTACTGTTATTCCTCAGTTATGATTCTCATACGCTATTCTTCGTACTCCTCATCCCATTCAAAGCTCTTGATGAGATCGCGTTTTACATTCATTTTATGTGCGGCGTAAAGCTGTGTGGTGGTCACGTTATCGTGATCAAGAAGCGCCTGTACGTCGTAGATGGAATTGCCCCGGCCGATGAGCGACGTGGCCGCCGTGGCCCGGAGCTTGTGAGGGCTGTAGCCCTTCTGTCTGCTGGTGCCCATGCAGATGGACGTGTACTTCTTCACCAGCTGGCGTATCTGCCGTTCCGTCATGCGTTTGCCCTGCAGCGAGAGAAACAGCGCGTCCTTGTTTTCATCGGACAGCGTATCCTCTGCCGGTCTCTCCATATTCATGTAATCCTCCAGGGCTTTGATCACCGATCTGTTCAGAGGCATCATGGATTCCTTGCCCCTCTTGCGGTAGATCTTGAATTCGCCCCGGCTGAAGTTGAAGGAGGACACATTGAGCTGCTGAAGCTCAGACAATCGCAGCCCATAAGTGAGAAACAGGATCAAAATGCATTTATCCCTGTGTTTGGTCTTCTCCCAATAGGCCTTTTCGTGAGCAGTCAGTCCCTCTCCCGTTGAGACGGCGTCCAGCATCACCATGACTTCGTTGTCCTGCAGCGCCTTGATCTCCCGCTCTCCCGGCCGCGGCAGCTTGATGGGATCGAATCCGTCGGTTATATTGCGGCTGATCAGCTCGTCCCGATACAGATATTTAAAGAGGACGGACAGCGCCGATTTCTTTCTGGCCAGAGATTTTTTATCATTCTCATAGACGTAGATCGCCTTGTCCGTCTCTACTTTATAGCGTCTGCAGTAGTCGATAAATATATTTATATCAACGGCGCGGATCTCGTTGAATTCTTCCACTTTTAAATCTTTGATCGTCTCCGCCTCCGTCAGATCTGTACTTTCGATCAGATACTGACAGAAGAAACGCACATCCCGCAGATAAGCAAGACGGGACATGGGCAGCAGATGGCCCTTCAGATACATAAAATATCCCCGGAGCCACCGCGGCAGTTCCTTTTCAATGGCTTCACACTGCTCGACAATGTGACTTTCCTTTTCCACGATATTGTCCGGCTTGTCGCTTTTATTGTGGACTCTCAGCTCTTTTTTGTTTTTATCCTTGGATTCCCGATCGATCATACGTTTTGCCTCTAATTCATTGACCGAAAAAATATTATGTTAATTATCGTTCATCGCCTAAGATCTCGCCGGCGAGAGCGGCTTTGGCGTACGCGGTCATGGCGTCCAGGGCTTCTTCCGCACTCTGCTCTTCCGACAGCGTAAACCATTTCATGCCCGGCAGCCTTCGAAACCAGGTCATCTGGCGCTTTGCGTAATGTCTGGTGTTGCGCTTTACCAGACGGACCGCCTCTTCCTGCGGATATTCGCCCCGAAGATATCCGATGATCTCTTTGTAGCCGATGCCCTTCATCGAGATGTTTTCTTCCGTCAGCCCCATGGCCAGCAGGCCGCGGATCTCCTCCACCAGCCCGGCTTCCATGAGCAGGTCCACCCGTCTGTCGATGCGGCGGTAAAGTTCTTCTCTGTCCCGGCAGAGACCGATGAGGATGCTGTCGTAATCCGCCGTTTTTACAAAGGAACGCTCGAAGGAAGGAATTTTTACTCCGCTCTCTGCGGCTTCCAGAGCGCGGATCACCTTTTTCAGGTTGTTTGGATGAATGCGGGCGGCGGCTTCCGGATCCAGAAGGCGGAGCTTTTGGTGAACGTACTCATTTCCAAACTGCTGCGCTTCCTGTTCCAGGAGCTTTCGCCTGTCTCCGTCTCCCGAGGATACCGTAAAATCCATATCGTAGAGGATTGAATTCACATAGAGCCCTGTTCCGCCGGAGATCACCGGCAGTCTGTCCTTTGAAAAGATCTCCTCGATGGCCGCTTTAGCCCTGCGCTGATATAGAGCGGCGGAAAAAGGTTCTCTGGGATCGATCTCATCCACCAGATAGTGTTTCACCTGGGCCTGTTCCTCCGCCGTGGGCTTGGCGCTCCCGATATCCATAAAGCGATAGAGCTGCATGGAATCTGCGGAGACGATCTCCCCGCCCAGCCGCTGAGCCAGCTTGATGGCATATTCTGTTTTTCCCACCGCCGTGGGGCCTGCAACGATCAATATCTTCCTGTTCATCTCTGATCCCCCGGTATTCCGGTCCGCCGCGCCGCGCCGGCCACCGGAATGGTCCTATACCCGTTTAAACAATTTTTCGATCTCATATTTGGAGAGCTTGATGAAGGTCGGCCTGCCGTGGGGACAGCTGAAAGGATTGTTCGTCTTCGCCAGATCCCGGATCAGCGCCTGTATTTCCTCCGCCGCCAGATGGTCATGGGCCTTCACGGCGGATTTACACGCCTTCATTATAATTTTATCTACTTTAGCCGGATCCTGCAGGGAAAACTCAGCGGAAATATTGTCCAGGAAATACTCCAGGAAACTTTCCGCCTCCGACAGTTCCATCATGGCCGGAATTTCCTTCACGATATAGGCCTTGACGCCGAATTCCTCCATGCGATATCCGATCCGTTCCAGATAGACGAGAAAATCCGCGGCGTTGTTTTTGACGGCAAAAGGAAGATCCACCACAAAGGAGGTCAGCAGCATCTGGGAATGGCGCTCCTCCCTGTTGTACGCGGCCAGCAGCTGTTCATAAAAGATACGTTCGTGTGCCGCGTGCTGGTCGATCAGGTAAAAATAATCGTCGTCAATGGCTGTGATATACGTGTTGAAGATGGCGCCTGTGGGACGCAGAGTATTGATGTCGAAGGGCTTTTTGACCGGCGGTTCCGGTACGGGCATCTTCGGCGGATCCGGCTCCTGCATCTGATGCCGCTGTTCCCTCTGCTCCGACCTCTGTTGCCGCTCCTGCTTCTTCTCCCCGGCCTCCAGGCCGAGAGAATCGGGAAAGGGCTCCAGGGCGCGGCCGCCCTTTGCTTCCTCAGCGCCGGGAATCTCAGGCGCTCCGTTTCCCTGCGGCGCCGGTGCTTGGGAGGAAGCGAAAGACGTCCCGCAGTCGGAGATCTGGAGATTTCCCCGCTCTTCTTCTTTCTGTTTCCAGGCTGTGCCCTCGCTTCTCCCATTGTCGGGCCTGGGCCTGGTTGACAGAAACGATTTTATGTCTGCTTCCTTCTCCGGCTGAGATATCCTGGATCCGGCATCTTGACCCATCCCATGGGATCCAGACGCCTCCGCGGAGCGGGCGCGGGAATGAATGGAGATCTGGTCCTCCTTCCCCGTTCCCGTCCCATTTCCCCGCCAGTCGTTATTTTTGAACACATTTTCCCGACGGATCTCCGGTACCGCTTCTCTGGTGGAAAGCCCTCTGCGGATAGCGGCTCCCACAAAGTCCCGCACAGCCTTCTCATCGTCAAACCGCACTTCTTTTTTGTTGGGGTGGATGTTGACGTCCAGCCGCTCCGGTGATACGGAGAGAAACAGGAACGCGATAGGATAGCGGCCCTCGAACAGCTTTTCCGTGTAGGCGTCCGCCACGGCCCGTTCCAGAACTTTACTGCCCACCGATCTGCCGTTGACGAAAAAGATCTGGTTCCTGCGGTTGGTTCTGCTCTGCGACGGCGGAGAGACGAAGGCGATCAGGCGCAGTCCTTCCTCCTCCGCATCCACGCGGATCAGCTTTTCTCCGATCTCCCGGCTGTAGATGGTCAGGATATTGGTGTAGATCTCTCCTTTTCCCGTGGTGGAAAAGAGCACGGAGCCGTTGTTGATCAGCCGTATCTTAACAGAAGGATAAGCCAGCGCCATCTTCGACATAAAGTCGATGATCAGGGTGCTCTCCGTATTGTCCGGTTTGAGAAATTTCATTCTGGCCGGGGTATTGTAAAACAGGTCGGAGATCACCAGCGTTGTGCCGTCAGGGCAGCCGGTATCGGACTTCTCCACAAATTCTCCGCCCTCGATGCGCAGCTTATAGCCGCTGTCCGCCTCCCTCGTCTTGGTGATGAGCTCCGCTCTGGATACGGCGGCGATGCTGGCCAGCGCTTCCCCGCGGAATCCCAGCGTTTCGATGCGGTTCAGATCCTCCGCTTCCTCGATCTTGCTTGTGGCGTGCCGCTTGAAAGCCAGCTCTGCCTGACCGCTCTCGATGCCGCAGCCGTTGTCCGTCACCCGCAGATACGTCTTTCCTCCGTTTTTTATCTCCACGGTGATGGAAGTGGCCCCTGCGTCGATGGAGTTTTCCACCAGTTCCTTGACGATGGAGACCGGCCGGTCCACCACCTCGCCTGCGGCGATCTTATCTGCTACCTGTCTGGGCAGCTCGCGGATCTGTCGTCTCGGTGTAATTTCCATTATGCCTCCCTTCCGGCATACTGTTCCCGCAGCAGCACATAACATTCGTTGTCCATCACTGCTCCGTCAAAGCGTTCCTCCGCCCGGGTCAAAGTCCCTTCATACTGAAACCCGCACTTGGAGATCACGCGTCGGGAGCGCTCATTTCCCGGGTAACAGTAGGCGGAGATCAACTCCAGGTCCATATCCTCAAAACCGCAGCGCAGCATGGCCCGCACAGCTTCCGTCATGTAGCCGCGGCCCCAGTATTCTTTTCCCAGGGAATATCCCAGCATCCTGGCCCTGCTGTTTTCTCTCTTCGGGTCAGGGATCAGCCCTCCGGTGCCGATGAGCGTGCCGCTGTCCGACAGCAGGATGGCCCACACGGATTCCTGATCCAGAAAAACCTGTTTCATGAGACCCCGGGTCTCGGCCAAAGACTCGTGGGGCTTCCAGCCTGCGCTGAGACCCACCTCCGGCTCACGGCAGCAGGCGTAGAGCGCTTCGGCGTCAGATTCCCTCACCGGCCTCAGAAAAAGCCGTTCCGTGGTCAATTTGTACAGACCGATCACACTGTCCATCCTCTACCGCTCCTCCTGTTCCAGATCATAATCCAATAACTGCTTCAGCATCGAACCGCGGTGATTGATAAACAATTCCGTGGTCCGATAGCTGTCCGTCTCCTCATAGTCGATCTCTCTGATCCTGCCGCCGTCAAAGGACAGGATCGCGGCGCCGGGCAGCCCCAGAAGGATCGGCGAATGGGTGGCGATGATAAACTGCGATCCCTGCCGGGACAACTCAAAGACGCGCAGCAAAAGCGCCAGCTGTCGCTGGGGCGACAGCGCCGCTTCCGGCTCGTCCAGAAGATACAGTCCCCGGGGTCTGAAGTGGTTTTGGATCAGAGCCAGAAAACTCTCTCCATGGGATTGACTGTGCAGGGATCTTCCCCCGTAATTCTTTGCGAGAAAATCCGTACCGTCGTCATATTCGTCCACTTTCGTCGCTACATTGTAAAAACTTTCCGCCCGCAGAAAGAAATCGTCCGACGGCATTTTCCAGCCCTTGTACAGCGTAATGCTTCGGCAGAGCTCCGAGTGGCTGTCCCTGGTGGAAAAGCTGAAGTTCCGGCTCCCCCCTTCAGGGTTGAACCCGTACGCGACAGCCGCCGCCTCAAGCAGCGTGGATTTTCCGGCCCCGTTTTCGCCCACAAAGAAGGTGACGCTTTCGTCGAACCACAGTTCCTCCAGGTCCTGCAGCGCCGGGATCCGGCGCAGGTAAGAATCCCTGCTGATCCCGTCCCAGTTGATCTTCAATCCTGTAATAAACCGATCACCCATCATCCTTAACTCTTTTCCGCCGCCGCTTTCAACTCTTCCAATACGGAAAACGCCATGGAAGGCGTGATGTTCATGAGATCCAGCGCCTTCAGCCGCTCCACTACGGGGTTGGGCGCGAACTGGAAGAAGGACAGCTGCATTTCACCGGAGGGGCTTCCTGAGGCATCCGCCTTCTCTGATCCCGCGGCGCCATCCCTCTCAGCCCCGGGCCTGCCGGCGCTGTGGGGCTCGCCGCCCCCTTCACAGAGGACTTCAGGCCTTCCGGCGGAACCGGCGCTGTCTCCCATATCGCCGTAAGAGGCGCTGATATAGCGGTCCAGGTCGATGGAAGCGCTGGTATCCTCCAGCTCCCGAAGCTTTTCCTCCGCCGCCTCAAGCAGCCGGTCCGGTACCCCGGCCAGCTTTGCCACGTGGATCCCGTAGCTTCTGCTGGCGCTTCCCTCTACGATCTTGTGCAGGAAAACGATATTCCCATTCTGCTCCTTCACGTCCACGTTCAGGTTGCGCAGGCCTTTGATGTGTCCCTCCAGCGCGGTCAGTTCGTGATAGTGCGTGGCAAAGAGCGTGCGCACCTGTTTCTTGTCCTTACAGAGGTATTCCACCACCGCCCAGGCGATGGACAGTCCGTCGTACGTACTGGTGCCCCGGCCGATCTCGTCAAGGATGACCAGACTGCGGGGAGTAGCCGTGTTCAGGATGTAGGCCAGTTCGCTCATCTCCACGAAAAACGTGCTCTGTCCCTGCGCCAGATTGTCCGATGCGCCGATCCTGGTGTATATCCGGTCCACCACGCCGATCTTCGCATAGTCTGCCGGCACGAAGCAGCCCGCCTGAGCCATGAGTACGATCAGAGCTGTCTGCCGCATGTAGGTTGACTTTCCAGCCATATTGGGGCCGGTGATCAGCAGCATGCTCTCCCTGTCCCGGTCCAGATACGTATCGTTGGAGACGAAAATACCGTCTTTGATCATGGATTCGATGACCGGATGGCGGCCTTTGTCGATGCGGATCTCGTCGCCCTCGTATACCTGGGGCTTTACGTAGGACAGCTTGCCGCTCACTTCCGCGAAAGAGGTCAGCACATCCAGGGCGGCCACGGCTGCGGAGGTCTGCTGGATCAGCCCAATATAGCTCTCCACGGTTTTGCGCAGCTCTGAAAACAGCTCGTATTCCAGCTGATTGATCTTGGTCTCCGCGTTGAGCACCACCGACTCCACTTCTTTCAGTTCAGGGGTGATGTAGCGCTCGCAGTTGACCAGCGTCTGCTTTCTGATATAATTCTCCGGGACCAGCTCCATATTGGCCTTGGTCACTTCTATGTAATATCCGAAGACCTTATTGAAACCCACTTTCAGGGTCTTGATGCCTGTCCTCTCCCGTTCTGTTCCTTCCAGCCCGGCGATCCAGGCTTGTCCGTCCCGGATGGAATGCTTCATGTCGTCCAGCTCCTGAGAGTAACCTTCCCGGATCAGTCCCCCTTCTTTTATGGTAAAGGGCGGATCATCCACGATGGCTTTTTCGATGAGTTCCTGGATCTCGGTCAGCGGATGGATCTCCTCGTTGAGCGAATTCAGCAGCCGGCTGTTCAAGTCGCTGAGCTCGCTTTTGATCTCCGGCAGGACGAAGACGGAAGTCTTCAGGGCGTTCAGATCCCTGCCGTTGGCGTTTCCGCAGGCCACGCGCCCGGCCAGACGTTCCAGATCGTAGATCTTCTTCAGGCCTTCCTTCAGATTGTTTCTCGTGAGCACGTCGTCGCACAGCGCTTCCACCGCATCCAGTCTGGCGGAGATCTCCTCCAGCGTGTTCAGCGGCTCTCTGATCCACTGCTTCATCTTGCGGGAACCCATGGCCGTGTGGGTCTTGTCAAGCACTCCCAGCAGCGATCCCTGCACGTGTTTTTCAAACAGCGTTTCTGTCAGCTCCAGATTCTTGATGGTCGCCTTGTCCAGAGACATGTGCTTTCCCGTGTCGTAGAGGTTCAGATTGGACAGGTGAGAAAGCCCCTGCTTCTGCGTTTCAAAGAGGTAGGACAGCAGCGCCCCCAGCGCGTAGAAGGCATTCTGGCTGTCGGAGAGCCCCAGCCCGGTCAGCGAACCGATGTGAAACTGAGAGAGGATCCGCTGCCGCCCGGTGTCTCTGTTGAAATATCCTTCATTGAGAACGCTGATATAAGCGTCGGTGGCCGCCTTGATCTCTTCCGCGGTCTTTGGCGCATCGAGCACATCGTTTCCGATGATCTCCCGGGGACGGATCTTGACCAGCTCGTTCAGCAGCCGTTCCCAGAAATCCATTCCCTCGATCTCCGTGGCGCTGATCTCCCCCGTGGAAATATCGCAGTAGGCCACGCCGGCGCTGTTTTCCGTCAGATAGACGGAAGCCAGATAATTGTTCTCCTTCTCGTTGAGCATAGTCTGACTGATGACCGTGCCGGGCGTGATCACCTGGATGACCTCGCGTTTTACGATCCCCTTGGCCTGAGCCGGATCTTCCGTCTGCTCGCAGATGGCCACCTTAAACCCTTTATCCACCAGCCGCGCGATATACGTGTCCGCCGCATGATACGGTACGCCGCACATGGGCGCTCTCTCCGCCTCTCCGCAGCTTTTTCCCGTCAGCGTCACCTCCATGGCCTTGGAAGCCACGATGGCGTCGTCGAAGAACATTTCGTAGAAATCGCCCAGCCGGAAAAACAAAATGCAGTCCCTGTAGCTTTCCTTGATCTCCATATACTGCCGCATCATCGGTGTCAATGCCATATTCTTTCGTCCTCTTTCTATGATTTGTGTTACTTGTCCAGCTCAGCGTGAGATTCCGCCACGACCCGGCCGATCAGGCTGTCGATCTGCTCCCGGTCTGTGACCGCTTCTTTCCCGCGCGCCGCTTCTGCTTCTTCTGTTTCTATTCCGTGCTCCGTCTCGTCCGCCGCCCCCGGCTCCACATGCGCGCCGGGGGTCTTCTTCAGATACATCAGATATTCGATGTTTCCCTTCGCTCCTTTTACCGGCGACCAGGTGATCCCTTTCACGGCCAGCCCGTTCTCTTCCGCGTATTCCCGCACGTGAAGCAGGACCTGGCCGTGTATATTTTTGTCCCGCACGATACCGTTCTTTCCCACCTGTTCCCGTCCCGCCTCAAACTGGGGCTTGACCAGACAGATCAGTTCTCCGCC
>Ga0129308_1002617_pt1 | contig 14723 bp, 14 predicted proteins | sample L827metagenome_FD_94440 | JGI IMG/M metagenome (GOLD analysis project Ga0129308, IMG submission 94440) | Ring-tailed lemur group fecal microbial communities from Wisconsin, USA - L827 metagenome | ecosystem: Host-associated > Mammals > Digestive system > Large intestine > Fecal | place: USA...
AGGCCGGGATTTCTGCGATTCCATCCTCAAAAACCACACTGGTCAGATTCAGCGCCCCGTCCATTGGGCCACCATAAAAGGCGCCAAACAAAATAGCACTGCATTTTTTAACATTCTTTGGAATTGTTATCTGGCAGATATCTGTTCCGGCGATCATTTGGCTTCCCATAGTTGTAAGGCTCTCTGGCAACAGCAAATTGGTCAAGCTACAATTTCGAAATGCAAAATTTCCGATATCAGTGACGCCTTCAGGTAATGATATACTGGTAATACTACTACATCCATTGAATGCACTATCTCCGATACGAATTACGCCAGATGGTATATGAATGGAGTTTAGTGCTTCACAGTTTTTAAAAGCACTGTCTCCAATGCTTGTCAATGTGCTTGGCAGGCTAACACCGGTCAGTTCTTTATTTCCATTGAAAGTACCTGAAATGGAAACTACCGTATGTCCATCAATCACTGAAGGAACTGACACATAAGTGGAACTGCCTTTATATTTTGTAATTGTAGCGTTATCGCCAGATAGTGAATATTCAAAATCTCCTGATTCTGTGGCCAATTCCTGCATATCCAGCGTTTCTTCCTCCGTCTCTACAAATTCCGTTTCATCTAAAGGTTCGCTTTCGGGAAAATATTCGGTTTCGTCCAAAATCTCCGATTCGTCTAAAGTCTCAGATTCCCCCGGAAAAACCTCAGTTTCATCCAAGATCCCAGTTTCATCCCAAAACTCAATTTCATCCAAAATCTCAGTTTCCGGGAGCGTTTCTGATTCTGTAAGAGGCTCCGTCTCTTTATCAGCTCCCGGCTCTGTTTGAACATCCGTTTCCAGAGAAAGCTCGCCAATCTCATTCTGGATAGACGCTTCTGTTTGATTGTTCTCATTGGGTATTTGTGCTATATCTTCGATTATCAGACCGCCTTTGGCCTCATTTGTTTCTGCGTCCAGAATAGTTCCTTCTCTGTTTTCCGAATCAAAATTTTCTGTCGTTTCCGGTTCATCAAAAATATTACCGTTTTCATCCAGAAATATCACATCTTCGGCCTGCACAGCCGGGGCAGTGGCAGTGCTTATTATAGATGCGGACAATAATAGTGCCAGGATTTTTTTGCTTCGCCTTTTCATTATAACCGACCTCCCGTTTTTCTTTAAATTATACGCTTTTTTATTAATAGCTTTCAAGTGTTTTCCTGTTGTACAGCTTTCAAATTTTGAGTTCCTGATTTTGTCGTTCCAACTATTCTCGCAGGTCTGTATTCTCGTATAATGAACTGTTATGAGGATTTTAGTTGAAATTCTAATACTTATGTGTTAAAATCAATGCGGGTGTCACCAAGGTGGTAGGTGGCTGGCCCTCTCCGGAGGGACTGTGACCCTCCGTTTACATAGAAACCTGCAAAGGAATATGGGAAAGGAGGGCTAAAGCCATGATAACGATTGAGGGACTGATTGCAGTGCTCAGTTTTGGACTGACCTGCTTCAGCGTTGGATACGCTATCGGAAGCAAAGATAATGATAAGACACAGAAATAGCCGCCCCGGTCTGCAAACTTAGGCGGCTTTTCTAAAGCTCAATAATATGCGGCCAGCCATCTATCGGTGGCACTTTTTATGCTTTTACTATAACATTTATTTAGAATCATTTCAAGACAAAATGCACTTTTATTCCTGCGGGTAACAGGAAATTTATCAGATATTATTTAGTATTTCATGAAATCCCCCCTTGACAACACAAATGATATAGCGTACTATGCACCTAGTACACAGATACACCTAAAAGAAGGAGGCAGGTATCCACTATGGAATTTACTTCAGCGCTCCCGATTTATCTGCAGGTGATGACGGCGATCAAGCGAGATATTGTCACCGGCAGACTCACGCTCGGAGAGAAGCTTCCCTCCGTCCGCGACCTGGCAGTCCAGTATACGATCAACCCGAACACGGTCAGCCGTGTGTACCGGGAGCTGGAGGCCGAGGGTGTCTGTTTTACACGCCGCGGCATGGGGACGTTCGTGACCGAGGATGCGGCGAAGGCAGCACAGATGAAGGAAGAGATGGCGGCTGAGCTGACAGACCGCTTTCTCAAAGGGATGGAGCAGCTCGGGATCACCGGGGATGAGGTAATGAAACGGATTAAGGAGAGGGAATCATGTTAGAGTGCAGAGAGATTACGAAGGTTTATGGCAGGAAGACTGCGGTTGACCATGTGTCATTTGAGATTCGGCCGGGCAGGATCTATGCGATGCTCGGGCCGAACGGCAGCGGCAAGACGACGCTGATGAAGATGGCGGTCGGCCTCGTGAAGCCGAATTCCGGCGGATTTTATTACAAGGATCAGCCGGTCGGGCAGGAGAGCCGCAAGGAGATTGCATACATGTCCACGGAGCCGTATTTTTATCCGTGGATGACGGCGAAGGACGTCGGCAGGTATTACGCGGACTTTTTTGAGGACTTTTCGCCGGAGCGGTATGAGAGCCTGCTGGAGAGGATGGAGCTTACGCCGGATATGAAGACGAAGTCGCTCTCGTCCGGTATGATGGCGAAGCTCAAGATTGCGGTGACGATGGCGCGCAGCGCGAAGGTATATCTGCTCGACGAGCCGCTCAACGGTATTGACCTGCTGGCGCGCGATGAGATCATGGCGAGCATTATCGAGGCCGCCCGGCCGGACGTCGCACTCGTGATTTCGAGCCATCTCGTCGATGAGCTCGAGCGTATGGTGGACACGGCGATCTTTATTAAGAACAGCCATCTCGCGGCGGTGTGGGATGTCGAGAGCCTGCGCGTTCAGGAGGGCAAGTCGGTAGCCGACAAATACCGTGAGATCTACGGACATGGGGAGGGACAGTCATGCTGAAGCTGATGAAATATGAGTTTCGGAAAACGATGTTTTCCAAGATGATTTTAGTTGCAATCACAGGAATTTTTGAGATAGTGTACCTGATCGGTGTTTTTGCGAAAAAGGAGAACCTGCTGGCAATCGGCATGATGGGGCTTGTGTTCTGTGCGATGATCGGAATTTTCTGCATCGGAATCGAGAGCCTCTCCATCTTTCAGAAGGATCTGAACACGAAGCAGAGCTATATGCTGTTCCTGACACCGACGAACAGCTATCAGGTGCTTGGCGCGAAGGTGATAGAGAACGGTATCTCGATTTTCCTCGCGGGAGCGTTTTTTGCGGCTGTTGCGGCTGCCGATATTACGGTCGGCGTGCTCTACATCGGCGGCGTGAAGCAGTTCCTTGACCTGCTCGAACAGTTGATGATCAGTATCCGTGTGGATATCAATATTTCCGCGCAGGATGCGCTGATTGTGTTTTTCGCGGGACTCACGAGCTGGCTGTTGACGATCGTGACGGCGGATCTTGCGATTGTACTTTCCGCGACGGTGTTTGCGGGCAAGCGGTTCAGCGGATTCGTGAGCTTTGTACTGTTCATACTGTTCGATATTGTGATCGGCAAACTGCTTGATCTGCTGCCGTCGCTTGACAGCACGGTAATGACTTACAGTATGTACATCTGCGTGGCATTCGTCATCACGGTAATCATGTACCTGATTACGGGATGGATCATGGAACGCAAGCTGAGCGTGTAACGGCTGCCAGGCCAGGAGAGGTATACAGGGGACGGGGACGTCCCCTTTTCCTTTATTCTATCTTAATGTCATTTCTGAGATATTTACGTCATCTTTTTATTTCTACGGTTATAGTGAAAGTAAATAAACCGGCAGACACCGGATACTCATGCAGACATGGTGCCCGGTCCGGCGATTGTGAGAAAAAGGAGAGGAGCTGTCCGGCAGGGCGGTTTCGGGGACGGTATGTATTTACTTCACATGAAAAAACAGATTTCCTCATTTCAGATTATTATTGTGGGATTTGCGGCGGTGATTTTGCTGGGGACGCTGCTTTTGATGCTGCCGGTGTCCACGAAGGAGGCGGGCGGGGCGTCGTTTGCGGATGCGTTGTTTACGGCGACGTCGGCTGTCTGCGTGACGGGGCTGGTGGTGCATGATACGGCGACGTACTGGACGCAGTTCGGGCAGTTGGTGATTCTGCTGCTGATTCAGATCGGCGGGATGGGCGTTGTGACGGTGGCTGTCGCTGTCGCAATCGTTTCGGGAAAGAAGATCAGCCTGATGCAGCGCAGTACGATGCAGGAGGCGCTTGCGGCGCCGAAGGTCGGAGGCATTGTCCGGCTGACCACCTTTATCCTGAAAATTGTGTTTGCGGTCGAGCTGCTGGGGGCGGCGGTCATGGCGCCTGTATTTGTCAGGGAATTTGGGCCCGGAAAGGGGCTTTGGTACAGCATTTTCCATTCGGTATCTGCATTCTGCAACGCCGGATTTGATCTGCTTGGAGTGAAGTCGCAGTTCTCGTCGCTCACCTCGTACGTGGGGCATCCGGCGATCAACCTTGCAGTCATGGCGCTGATTGTGACGGGCGGCATCGGCTTCCTGACGTGGGAAGATATCAGGGTGCACCGTTTCCGGCTCAAGAAATACCGCCTTCAGAGCAAGGTGATTCTGTTGTCAACGGTGCTTCTGATCGCGCTTCCTGCTCTGTATTTTTATTTTTTTGAGTTCCAGGGTGAGGCGTGGGCGGAGCTTTCGGCGGGGGAGCGCGTATGGGCGTCGCTGTTCCAGTCCGTGACGCCGAGGACTGCCGGGTTTAACACGGTGGATCTGGCGAAGTTCGGGGAGCCCGGGCAGCTTATCACGGTGCTGCTGATGCTGATCGGCGGCTCTCCGGGCTCCACAGCCGGAGGCATGAAGACCACGACGGCAGCAATGCTGATGTGTTCGGCGTTCTCGGTTTTCAGAAGACGGGAAAATGCACAGTGCTTCGGGCGCAGGGTTGCCGACACGGTGATCAAGAACGCGGCCGCGATCGCACTGATGTACATCGTCCTGTTTCTCTGCGGCGGGATCGTGATAAGCTGTCTGGAGGGGCTGCCGCTTCTGACGTGTCTGTTCGAGACGGCGTCGGCGATCGGTACGGTCGGCCTGACGCTCGGGATCACGACGAAGCTGTGCGCCGCGTCGCGGATGATTCTGATCGTATTAATGTTTTTCGGGCGTGTGGGCGGACTGACGCTGGTATTTGCGGCAGTGTCCGGAACGGCGTGCAGCCGGTCGAAGCTGCCGCTGGAGAAAATTACGGTGGGATAGTTTGCCACGACAGCTACGACATTCTGCAGACTATGCAATAGGAGTCGCCCATCGCGCAGCGATTAGAAATGGCGACGCCGATCTGCCGCCGAACAAAGGTGAGGGGTGTTACCAACTGCCTAACTTGCTATATTCGTATGCAAAGAAGTAAGGTGGGATAAGGAGGAGATTCGTGATGAAATCAATTTTATTAATAGGGATTGGGAGATTTGGGAAGCATATAGCGTGGAAGCTTGCGGAGCTCCATCATCAGGTCATGGCGATTGACCGGAGGGAGGACCGTGTCGATGAGATTCTGCCGTACGTGACGAACGCGCAGATCGGGGACAGTACAAATGAAGAGTTCCTGCGATCGCTTGGAGTCGGTAATTATGACGTGTGCATCGTTGCGATCGCGAATGATTTCCAGAGCTCTCTTGAGACGACGTCTCTGCTGAAGGAGCTCGGCGCGAGGTTCGTGGTATCGCGGGCGGCGCGCGACGTCCATGCGAAATTCCTGCTGCGCAACGGCGCGGATGAAATCGTCTATCCGGAGAAACAGATTGCGCTGTGGACGGCGATCCGTTACAGCAGCGACCATATTTTTGACTATATTGAGCTGAGCGACGGCTACGCAATTTTCGAGATTTCGGTGCCGAAGCACTGGGCGGGTAAGACAATCGGGAGGATCGATATCAGGCAGAAGTACAGCATTAATATCATGGCGGTGAAAAGGAACGGTAAGATCGATTGTATGGTCAGCTCGTCGACCGTGCTGCGAGAGGACGAAACGATGCTTGTGCTCGGGAACCACAAGGATATACAAAAGTGCTTCCATATTTAATTGGTGTGGATTTGCGCGGAAACAAAACGCACTCTTGTTATGCGTGTATGTGCAGCATCGGAAAGGCTGCGAGAGGAGGTGCCGGTATGGCGGAGGCGGCAGCGGTAATCACCATTATTCTTTTTCTGGTATTTATGTATTTTGTCATGCAAAGGATTGACCGCTTTCTGGAAGAAAATGACCGGCTGATCGAGGAGGAGCGGTCGAGGATGCAAAAAGAGAGCGCGCGTGAGCGCTACGACGCGGCCAGGAAAGAGCTGCGCTACTGGGCCGCGCAGGCCGGAATCCGGGCCGAAGATGAGAATGCGCCGCATAAACATGGAAATTCCGCATGACATGTGATATCATGTGAACACTTAACGAATGCAAGCCAAAGGCGCAGCATGAGTTTAGTGAGAACATATACCTGGACACTTAGCGAGGTATTTACGAGCTTAGTGACCACGGTATCATGTGAACACTTCATCTTGATAAACGACAGGGGTGATCTGGCATGAGTCCCCATCCGAAGAATACGAGCCGTCCCGGCCTGCTGCACCGCCGCGGCCGCGGCGGCCGCCTGATCTCGTGCATACACAATATCGCGAGGAGCGCCGTGATTCTGCTTGCGGTGACGGCGGCGGGAAATGCGTTTGCGAGGCTCGGGTTTACGGAAGCGAATATTATTACCTTGTACATTTTCGGCGTGCTGATTATCTCCGTGATCACGGAGGGACGGATCTACAGCGTGGTGTCGTCCGTTGTCAGCGTGCTTGTTTTTAATTTCCTTTTTACGGTGCCGCGGTTCACGCTGCGGGCCTATGATAAGGGATATCCGGTCACGTTTCTCGTGATGTTTCTGGCGACGTTTATGACGGGCTCGCTTGCCGCGAAGCTGAAAAACCATGCGCAGCAGTCGGCGCAGGCCGCGTACCGGACGCAGATTCTGCTCGATGCGAACCAGCTTCTGCAAAAAGCGTCGGGCGGGGAGGAGATCATGAAGGCGGCGGCCGGACAGATCGCGAAGCTGCTCGGCCGCGAGGTCGTGACGTATCTGGGAGACGCCGGACCGCAGCAGCCGGACGCGAAGTGGCGCTACATCCCGGTTCAGATCAATGACAAGGTTTACGGCGTCGTCGGGATCGTGACCGAGGGACAGCCTCTGGAGCCGTTCGAGGACGACGTCCTGCTCTCGATTCTCGGGGAGTGCGCGCTTGCGCTTGAGAATGACAGGAATGCGCGTGAAAAGGAGGAGGCCGCGATCCGCGCGGAAAACGAGCGGCTGCGTGCCAATCTGCTGCGCGCGATATCCCACGACCTGCGCACGCCGCTGACGTCGATCTCCGGCAACGCGAGCAATCTGATGACGAATGGCGGGTATTTTGACGACGCGACGAAGCAGCAGATCTACACGGATATTTATGAGGATTCGATGTGGCTGATCAGCCTCGTCGAGAATCTGCTCGCGATCACGCGGATCGGGGACGACCGCATGAAGCTGAACCAGTCGGTGGAGCTGGTTGATGAGGTCATCGCCGAGGCGCTGCGCCATGTAGACCGCCTGGGCGTCCGCCATACGATTACGGTAAGGAACAGTGACGAACTGCTGCTTGCGCGCATCGATTCGCGGCTGATCGTACAGGTCGTCGTCAACCTGATCGATAATGCGGTCAAGTACACGCCGCACGGCACCGAGATCGTCGTCACCACGTCGAAGGAACAGGACAAGGTGGTTGTGACGATTGCGGACAATGGCCCGGGGATTCCGGACGAGGCCAAGGAGCATGTATTTGAAATGTTTTATACGGGCGCGAACCGGATCGGGGACAGCAGGCGCAGCCTGGGGCTCGGGCTTTCGCTCTGCCGCTCGATTGTGAACGCGCATGGCGGGGAGATAACCGTCGGCGACAACGTGCCGCACGGGGCTGTTTTTACATTTACATTGCCGGCAGGGGAGGTAAAGCTGCATGAATAAACCATTGATTCTGGTCGTCGAGGACGACGCACCGGTGCGCAACCTGATTACGACGACGCTCAAAGCGCACGAATACCGTTATCTGACCGCGGGGACGGGGGAGAGTGCGATCCTTGAGGCGTCCTCGCACAATCCGGACATTGTCCTGCTGGATCTGGGGCTGCCGGACATCGACGGTGTCGAGGTCATCCGCCGCATCCGCACATGGTCGGATATGCCGGTTATCGTGATCAGCGCGCGCAGCGAGGATGAGGACAAGATACAGGCGCTCGATACGGGAGCCGATGATTATCTGACGAAGCCGTTCTCCGTGGAGGAGCTGCTGGCGCGGCTGCGCGTTACGCAGAGAAGGCTTGCGGCGCTGCAGGGTGAAGGCACGTCTGCGGCAGCCGTCTTTACAAATGGCAGCCTGCGGATCGATTTCGCCGCCGGGTGCGCGTATCTCGGGGATGAGGAGCTGCACCTGACGCCGATCGAGTATAAGCTGCTGTGCCTGCTCGCCAGGAACGCCGGGAAGGTGCTGACGCACACCTTCCTGACGCAGAAGATCTGGGGGAGCAGTTGGGAAAATGATATCGCGTCGCTGCGCGTCTTCATGGCGACGCTGCGCAAGAAGCTGGAGAAGGAGCCGGATTCCCCGCAGTACATCCAGACGCATATCGGGATCGGATACCGGATGATGAAGGTAGAGTGATTCAAATGATTTTGTTTAACGTTTTTCCTGCTTCCACTTGACAATGACGTGCAAATCGTAGTACTTTTGTATCAGAGAGAAAAGGCGGGCGCGGCGGTTTTGACATGAACGGCCGGAGGGATCGCGGCCCGCACCGGTCAGGGAGGAGATGAGGAAAACATGGCAGTAACACTGAAGGAGATTGCGCAGAACTGTAATGTCTCGGTCACGACGGTGTCGAATATCCTGAACGGCAAGCCGAAGGTGAGTGAGGAGACGAGGCGGCGCGTTCTGGAAGCGATCAATGAGCTGGAGTATCATCCGAATTATTTTGCGCAGGGGCTCAGGCGTCAGAAGACGATGAATATCGGAATTATCGCGGAGGATCTTGCACAGTTTACGACGTCGGATATCGTCGAGGGTATTATGGAGTGGTGCGAGAACAAGGGCTACCATATTCTCCTGCAGAATCTGAGGCTGTACGCGCGCTGGGGCGATACGTGGTACGATCAGCCGGACCTGGTCAGAACGGTTCTCGATCCGGCGGTCAGGGAGTTTTCTTCGATCAAGGTAGACGGAGTGATCTATGTGGCCGGGCATGAGCGGAAGATCAATTATTTCCCGGGGGACCTGGCGACTCCCTCGGTGCTGGCGTACTGCTGCTCGGATCAGCCCGTCTCCTCGGTACAGATCGACGACGAGACGAGCGGCTATGAGATGGTAAAATACATTCTGAGCCAGGGCCATACGAGAATCGGCGTGGTCAGCGGGCGGGCCGACAACCTGCATTCGATGAACCGTCTGCTCGGATACCAGCGGGCGCTGTATGATGCGGGCGTTCTGTACAATCCGAGGTGGATCAAGTACGGCGACTGGGTTCCGGAGAAGGCTTATCAGGCGACGGAGGAGCTGCTCCGGGAGCAGGTGACGGCGATCTTCTGCATGTCGGACTGGATGGCCGGAGGCGTCTATACGTGTATCGGGGAGCATGGGCTGAAGGTCGGCAGGGACATCGCGGTGACAGGCTTCGATGATGAGCGTGCGGCAGGCTGGTATCAGCCGAGGCTGACGAGCGGCGGCCTGCCCCTGCACGAGATCGGGAGCGAGGCGGCGCGTATTCTGCTCGAGAAGCTGGGACGCCTGGAGGCAGGCGAGGACGGCGATGCGTGCAGCCCGGAGCATGTGAGTATTCCGTGCCACCTCGTGGTGCGCGATTCCGTACACAGGATCGGGGATGCCGGACAGCAGGCGTAATGAGAGCGGTTTTCTGCAAACGGGAGCAGCAGGCGCGCTGCCCGGGCAGTGAACGGAATCACGGAGATTACATACATAAGAACAGCAGGCAGAGAGACTGCCGCATGGGACAGACAGGTCCTGTGCGGCAGTTTTTTTGTAGTGTCGTGTGAAGACGTAATATGCCGCATACGGCCGTGCTCTCCGGCAAAAAAATCCTCCCGCAGAGATTGAACGTTACACATAAATATGTAAAAAAACGATCAGAAGAATGGATTTTGCAGAAGCGAACCGCTTCATATTTCAATAAAATCAAACAGAGGAAAAACGTTTAAATTATCTGACAAATAAAATAATTTAAAAAAATCAGGTAAATCAAGAAAAAATGCACAAAAGTAGGAGCATTAATTTGTATAAATATAATAAAAAGAACGATCCAAGAGAATTTTGTGTTGACATAATGGGTGAAAAAGCTTATTATCACCTTAATAAAGGAAAAACGTTAAACATAACGTTCGACCAGATAAAGGAGGAAGAGGGAATTGGGTAAGAAGTGGACGAAGAAACAAAAGAAGTCATTTCAGCTTTTTCTGTACATCCTGCCGTTTATCGCTCTGGTAGCCGTGTTCTCGTACTATCCGCTCTACGGGTGGTTGTACGCGTTCTATGATTACAGGCCGCCAAAGCCGTTCTCGGAGGCAGCGTTTGTAGGGTTGAAATGGTTCAAATCGCTGGTGGAGAATCCGGTTAAGGTGAAGCAGATCACGCAGGTGTTGAAGAATACCTTTGCGATGAGCGCTCTGACGCTCGGTACCTCGTGGCTCCCGATGCTTTTTGCAGTATTCCTCAATGAGATCCACTGTGTCCCGTTCCGTAAGTTTGTGCAGACGGTTACGACGCTTCCGAATTTCATTAGCTGGGTGCTTGTCTACTCGCTTGCGTTCAGTATGTTCAACAGCACAGGCATGATGAACACGCTTCTGATGAACCTCGGTATCATCGACGAGCCGATTCTGTTTTTGCAGTCAACGAACAATGTCTGGTTCACCCAGTGGCTGTGGCTGACCTGGAAGAACCTCGGCTGGGCGGCGATCATGTACATCGCGGCGATCAACGGCATCGACGACGAGCTCTATCAGGCCGCGAAGGTCGACGGGGCGAACCGCATGCAGCTCATCCGCCACATCACTATCCCGAGCCTGCTGCCGACGTATTTCGTTCTGCTGATGATCAATATTGCGAATTTCCTGAACAACGGCATGGAGCAGTATTACGTGTTCCAGAATGCATTTAACAAGGAATACATACAGGTGCTCGACCTCTACGTCTACAATACGGCAATGGGAAGCGGCAGCTACTCTGTATCGGTTGCGATCAGTATGCTTAAGAGTCTTGTCAGCGTAGTGCTGCTGGTCGGCGCGAACAAGTTTTCCAAAGCGGTCCGCGGCGAAAGCTTTATCTGACGGAGGAATGTGCGATGAATAAGAAGAAATCAAAAATGAAACAGAGCTTTGGGGACCGGATGGTCGGGGTAAGCTGCTATATCATTTTCTCGCTGTGCGCGCTGGTATGCGTTTATCCGTTTTACTACATTTTTATCAATACGATCAGTGCGAATGACCTGAGCGCCAGAGGCGTGATCCTGTTCTGGCCGCAGGGAATCCATTTTAAAAACTACCTGAGCGCGCTGAAGATCGACGGCCTGTTCCGGGCGACGTTCATCTCCGTATCGAGAACCGTGATCGGTACGGTCTGCACGGTAGGCGCGTCCGCCTTCCTCGGCTTTATGTTCACGCAGAATGTCTGGCACAGGAAGTTCTGGTACCGCATGCTCGTAGCGACAATGTACTTCAACGCAGGTATCATTCCGTGGTATCTGACGATGATGAACCTGCACCTGACGAACAATTTCTGGGGCTACATTCTCCCGGCGATTGTCTCCCCGTTCAACGTGATCCTGACGAAGACCTTTGTCGAGTCGGTTCCGAGGGAACTGCAGGAGGCGGCCGAGATCGACGGCGCGGGGACGCTGACGATCTTTACGAAGATCATGATTCCGGTTATCAAGCCGATCATGGCGACGGTCGCGATCTTCTCAGCCGTGAACCAGTGGAACGCTTTTCAGGATACGCTGCTTTTGATGACGGATACGAAGCTGTACCCGCTGCAGTTCATCCTGTACCAGTATCTGAATCAGGCGAGCTCGCTGAAGGCGCTGGCCAACAGCTCGGGCGGGGGAAGCTCTCTCGCTGCCGCTGCGGCGACGGCCCAGACGGCGACGAGTGTGCGTATGACGGTCACGATCATTGTCGTGGTGCCGATCATGCTGGTATATCCGATTTTCCAGAAATACTTTGTAAAGGGCATCATGGTAGGCGCGGTGAAAGGCTGAGCCAGAAGTCATATTTGTTACTGTTCACGCATTCACTATCTCGTATAGCAATGGGTACGCCATTTCTATATATAAGGCGGGAAGGACGTGAGGCTCCCGCACTTCAATCAAGAAGGAGGATTTTCAGATGAAAACAAGAAAGATGTTATCTATGGCCATGGCAGCGGCTATGGCGTCCACCGCTCTGTGCGGAGGGACCGTTTTTGCCGAGGACGGGGGGGTTGATCACAGCGAGCTGCTTCAGCTCGAGGTGTACGATGTAGCCGCGAACTTCCAGGGCGTCCAGACAGGATGGTACGCGAAGGAGATCAAGGACCGTTTCAATATTGAGCTGAATATCATCGCGCCGCAGGTATCCGGCGACGGCAATTCCCTGTATCAGACACGATGCGCATCGGGTGATCTCGGCGATATCATCATTCTGGACAATGCCGATATGCAGGACTGCGTGGATGTAGGGCTGATCATGGATATCTCCGCGGATCTGCCGAATTACCCGAACCTCATGAAGTATGAGCCGCAGATCACGAAATTCAACACCGCGCTCAATGAGGTGCTCGGTAACACCGGCACATACGCGATCCCGGCAGAGATGAATTCGAACGGCCCGACAGAGTACATGGAGGATACCGTTCTCTCGATGCCGAGACTGGCATGGGACTACTATACGGAGATCGGCGCGCCGGAGATGAACAATCTTGACGATCTTCTGAATGTCCTGAAGCAGATTCAGGATGCGCATCCGACGAACGAGGCTGGCGACAAGGCATATGCACTGAGCCTGTGGCCGGACTGGGACAACACCAGTATTGAGAACGTAAACCAGATGACGAAATGGTACGGCCAGGAGGTCAATGGCTCCGTGCTGATTGGCTGTGACAATACGATCACGCCGCTGACCGACAAGGAAGGCGCTTACTACAAGATGCTGAACTTCCTGTACAAAGCAAACCAGATGGGCCTGGTAGATCCGGATTCCGCTACGCAGGACTGGAATGCGGCATGTGATAAGATGAGACAGAAGAGAGTGCATCTGTTCTGGTACAACTGGCAGTACGGTTTCTGGAATTCTCCGGAGAAGGGCGAGGCGCGTGAGAATTACCGCGGTATCCCGATCAATGATATGGTACAGTTCCAGACGTCCGATTACTATTACGGAGACGGCCGCGTATGGGGCATCGGTTCCACCGTATCTGAGGATGAGAAGGCACGTATCCTTGAGTTCTTTGACTGGCTGTGCTCGCCGGAGGGCCTGACGATGCAGCATATCGGACAGAAGGATTTCATCTACACGGTAAATGAAGACGGTACATACACCCTGACAGACGAAGGTATGACTCGCTTTGCGACAGACCTTCAGGTTCCGGAGGAGCTTGGCGGCGGCAACTGGAATGACGGCAACAATCAGGTGAACCAGTGGCTCGTAGCTGCTGTTGAAATGAACCCGGAGACCGGTGAGACGGTTACAAGCGATTACTGGGCGTCCTACCTTGAGGCGAATAACACGGCGACGAACAAAGAGTGGACGGAGCGTTTCGGCGCGGCGAATGAGGTGGAGTACCTCAAGGAGCACGGTCAGCTCGAGATCGTTCCGAGCGTGAACCTTTCACTCGCAATTGACGACACCGATACGGCTCTGATCAGAAGCCAGTGCGGCGACCTGATCAAGGATACTTCCTGGAAGGCAATCTTCGCAGCGGACGACGCGGAGTTCGAGGCGCTCTGGGACGACATGTGCGAGACGCTGAACGGCCTTGGCTGGGATATGCTTGTCGAGTTTGATACAGCGAAATATCAGCCGGTAATTGACGCAAGAATCGCAGCGGTACAGTAAGGAGAAATATTACTGTCCGGCGCATCTGTCAAACGGCTGCCGGAGAATATGATTCAGGCGGGGACCGTTTTTGCGGTCCCCTTTTTTCACGAATAAGGAGGGTTTTATGAAGCTTTATATCAATGAAAATTACAAAAAAGGCTGCATCGAGCCTGAAATTTACGGTCATTTCAGCGAGCATCTCGGCCGCTGCATTTACGGCGGGCTCTTTGTCGGGAAGGATTCCCCGATTCCGAATGAGAATGGGATGCGTACTGATGTGGTTGCGGCGCTGAAGGAAATGAAGGTCCCGGTGCTGCGCTGGCCGGGCGGCTGTTTTGCAGATGAGTACCACTGGAAGGACGGGATCGGTCCGGTGGAACAGAGGAAGCGCATGGTTAACACACACTGGGGCGGAGACGTCGAGGACAACAGCTTCGGCACGCACGAGTATTTTGAGCTCTGCCGCCAGTTAGGCTGCAAGACCTACGTCTGCGGAAATGTCGGCAGCGGGACCGTGCAGGAGATGAACGAGTGGGTTGAGTACATGACGACGACGGGTGATTCCACGATGGGCAACCTGCGCAGGGCCAACGGGCAGGACGAGCCGTGGCGTCTCGATTATTTTGGCGTAGGCAATGAAAACTGGGGGTGCGGCGGCAA
>Ga0129308_1002619_pt1 | contig 14716 bp, 15 predicted proteins | sample L827metagenome_FD_94440 | JGI IMG/M metagenome (GOLD analysis project Ga0129308, IMG submission 94440) | Ring-tailed lemur group fecal microbial communities from Wisconsin, USA - L827 metagenome | ecosystem: Host-associated > Mammals > Digestive system > Large intestine > Fecal | place: USA...
ACACCTGTACCCATACCGAACACAGAAGTTAAGCATCATAACGGCGAAGATAGTGCGCAGCGCAACAATAGCAAGCTGCCGGTTCCTTTCTGGGATATCCCCCTTTGGGATATCTCTTTTTTTTGTGCTTTTTGACTTATATGTTTTATTTGGATTCTATCATTATATTTATTTGGTGTGAGAGACTCTCCGTTATATTTAATAGCAAGAGAAAAGGATAGTTATGAAGAAGGAAAAATAGAATGATAAATTCGTCTACTCTTTTGGTTTTTGGGTTATTTTTATTATATATTACAAGTTTATAAATGGTTTATTGGTTTTAATAGGATGAGGATGAAATAGCTTTATTAATTGTCAATGTTTTGCTAAAATTGGTATGATGATAGTTCTTATAGGTGATGTTTTAAATATTATTTTAAATTTTCTTTTTGCTTTTACTTTTGCAATGAATGTTAATGGTGTTGCTCTTGCTATAGCTATATTTCAATTTATATCGACTGTATAGACATTGCTTTTTAACCAGTTAAAAACTATTTTATAGTTAAGATTTTATAAAATAAGATGAAATATATTTTATGCTTGAAAAATTATAATTTTAGTTATAGCTTGTCTTATGATGTAAAAGAGTTTTGGATGTAATATTATTCATGATATTTGTTGTATTTTAGTGGGACCTGTGATGTGGATTGCTATGACTTTATTTTCAAGACTTTTAATTCATGTTTTTACAAAGAATTCAGAAATGATGTAGAAGTATTTCAAATGTACTTTTTTGTATTTTTATGATGTCATTTTAGACAATTGAATAATCAGTTTCTGTTGGATGAAGTCAATCTAAGTAAGCTCATTTTTTCTGTCTTTGAAAAGTGATGATTGTTACATCTTTAACATTTATTCTTCCTCGATTTATTGATATTTATGAAGTTTTATTGCCGAGGCAATAAAAAATGATATTGGAGAAGTTTGCAATATTATCATGTTATTCAGAATGAGAAGAGATTTAAAGGGAATGATCAAGAAAAGTAGACAAGAATAAAAAATCATTTTGCATACATTGAAATATCTACTCAGAGTAGACAAAGTCAACGATGAGGAAGATTGTATGAAGCAAAAAATATTATATAATGAAAATACTCCGAAATGAGGTGAAAAAATGGATAATCTGAAAATAGGACGTTTTATTGCAAAAAAGAGAAAAGAGCTTGGAATGACACAACAAGAACTAGCAAATCAACTTTTAGTAACCAATAAAGCTATTTCTAAATGGGAAACAGGAGCAGGTATACCAGATATATCCATATTAAAGGATTTATCACGTGTTTTAAAGGTTACCATTGATGAACTTTTAGATGGTGAAGAATGTGAAAAGCAGATATGCACAAATCAAAGAAACCTGCATTCATTTCAAATAACAAGAAAGAAGTATCAAATATATTTAAAAAAATGTTTGTATCAGAAAAGACTTTATATCATCTTAATGGAGATAGTAGGAAGTTTTATGTTATCAGGAGGATTTATGATGAAGTCTGCTTATCAATTTATAGGTTATCATACTGATATTGTTGGTCCCATATTTATGATAAGTGGTTTTTTGATAATGTTATTTCCTTATCTTGTTTATAAAATTTATCCATATTTTTATAATTCAAAAGAGTGTCAATATGAATTGAAAAGTGATGGTATTTTGTATAATAATCTAGGAAAGGAATCTTTTTATCCATATCAATATCTAAAAATGAGTTATGAATTTGATGATTTTAGTATCCTTGTTTTTGAAAATGAAAAATTATGGATTCAAAAAGATTATTATGGATTTATAATAGGTCAATTAAATTGTATAAAAGAAAAGGCAATTTCAAAAACCTCTATTCAAAAGCTTTTTTTGATGACATTAATCTTCATTATTTTCTTACAATTTATGGTATTAGAATTAGGATATTTAATATTCATGAAGAAACTAGGTTTTGAGTGGATATGGAATCAGCTCGAATGGATCATAATAAGTGGAATGATGATATGTCTTCTATTAATCATATTGCTTAAGAAAGACAAAATAAAATATCGATATTTCACTTTAATATTAGTTATAGTTTTTATTTTTACTGGCGCAATATGGTTAATTGGGGATATGACTTCTCAGCAAAAAACAATCTATTCACTATCTCATTCATTTTCACATCAATTAATTTTAAAACAAGATAAAGAGAGTGGTGAAATTACAGATTATCACTATAACTTTCTTTGCTTTGCTAAAAAGAAGGAAACTTTCCATGCTTCACTTATAGGAGATATACAAACTCAATGGATAACTAATGATTGCAATCTTGTGCAATATAGAGATCAACAGGGATTCAAGCAAGTTTTCGTTGCAACTTATGGTGATAGAGGAAGTGGAATTTCCTATTACAATACAGTGGGTAGCATGAGTGGTCAGTGGATAACAAAATATAATCGAGATGAAGATTATAAGATAGATGTTGTGAATGGATCAATAACAGTATCCAGGGGAAGTGATACAAGAGTTTATTCGCCATATGAAATACAACAGAATGGAACAATCGCAGTGAGTCTTTTCAAAAATAATAGTCCAGAATATGTGATTGTTTTAAATGAAAACTGTGAATTAAACGAAAATGATCTTATAAAAAATAGTGGAACAATAACGATCATTCCATTAACTGATGGGTCACAAGTACCAGTAGAATTGTTTTGTACAACTCATAAAAGTGATTCTGAAGAAGAAAAAATAAGAGATAATCAAAGAAGAGAAGAAGCAACACAGATCGTTCAACAAATGCAAGCAATTCTAAAAAGTGATCCAACACTTGAAAAACTGGATGAAGATTATGATTTATTTAAAATAGAAACGGAATCTGTAGATTACTTTGAAATTACTAGACAAGCCTATTTAAAAAGTATAACATATCATCATTTCGAATATAGTGAAGAAGGGCAAATTCAAACAATAACAATACCCGCAGGGACAACGCAAGATTTTTATGTGAAAGTAAAAGCAGAAATAACGTTATTTTTAGGCAATAATCAGGTTACAGATGCAACTGGTTATGAAGTTAATTATCGAATTATGAAGGCAGAAAAGGGATATTTAGTTTGTCGTATATCAACGATACTCCCTGGCAGTATTGGCCTTGCGAATCTTGAGACACCATTAGAAAAAGACGTATCCCAAAATCAAAACTATTATTATATTGAGGAATAATTATGTGTGGAAAATTTTATTATGATGAAGAAACATTTGAATATATAAAGAAGATTGTTGACGAAATTGATTATGAAGAAGATAAGAATCATTTTGATTACAGTCCTGGTGAAAAAATTCCTGTTATAATTTTTAAAGATAAAAAATTAGTGTTAGATCATATGACATGGGGTTACACAATATCACAAAATCAACAAAGAGTTATTAATGCAAGAAGTGAAACCTTATTTCAGAAAAAATTTTTTAAAGATGATGATAAATTATATAGATGTGTTATTGCTGCTAAAGGATTTTACGCTTGGGATAACCAAAAGAATAAAATATCATTTGAAAGAAGAAAAATGAAAATGATTTTTATGGGTGGTATTTATCATCCTCACAAGAAGGAAATTGCCATTATCACTGTACCTGCTCATGAAAATATCAAAAGTATTCATCCTAGGATGCCTTTTATCATAGAATATGAGAATATAAAAAAGTGGCTTGTTAATGAGGAAAATATTGAAAAATATTTATCACCATCTTTGAATGAAATTGAGGTTGTTGCTGGGCATATTCAACAATCATTATTTGATGAAAATGAATAAATTATAATGGTGATCAATAATCATGAGTTATGTGCATCCATTAGCCTTTCAAACCATTGCTATCCTTCTTACAACAGCATTATCAGAAAGTTTATCAGTAGATGAACAAGCAGTTATTGGTGCATTCTTTTCAGTACTTGGAGATATGTTATCTTTTAATAGTAGCTATTTAGCATATGTTCAATCTTATTTGTCAAGTGATCAAGACATGACAGATAAGCAAGAAACACTGAATCAAGATCAAGATGAGCAATACGATCTTTTAAAGAAAAGCATTGAGAAGATAGAAAATGAATTAAAGAAAATGAAGCAATAGAATTGCTTTTTTAAGAAAAAATCATTATGATAGAAACAAGGAGTGTGAAAGTGATGTTAGAAGTAGGAACAAAAGCTCCAGATTTTATATTAAAAGATCAAAATGGAGTAGATATTTCTTTAAGTGATTATAAAGGACAAAAAATTATTTTATATTTTTATCCAAAGGATAATACACCAGGATGTACAAAACAAGCCTGTGGTTTTGCTGAAAAATATCCTCATTTTATAGAAAAAAATGTTGTTATATTAGGAATTAGTAAAGATACTGTATCATCGCATAAAAAATTTGAACAAAAATATAATTTGCCATTTACGCTTATTTCTGATCCTGAATTGGTAGCTATTCAAGCCTATGATGTGTGGAAAGAAAAGAATATGTACGGAAAAAAAGTAATGGGTGTTGTGCGAACAACGTATTTAATTAATGAGGAAGGTATGATCGAAAAAGCTTTTGGAAAGGTAAAAGCAGCAGAGAATCCACAACAAATGTTAGAAGAAATTCAATAATAAAAAAGATTGAGATATGAAGAATAATGTTTCTCAATCTTTTTTACTATCTTAATTTTTTACGAATATATCCTGTGAGTAAATCAAGCAAAAAAACAGTCACAATAATACATAATAGAATAATACTGACTCTATTCCAACGTCTTCCTTGAATTGCAAAGATTAATGTTGCTCCAATACCACCAGCACCAACCAAACCCAAAGTAGAAGCACTTCTCACACCAATTTCAAAATGATTCAGTGTTAATGAAGCATAAATTGGCAAAAGTTGAGGAATACGAGCGAAGAACATTGTTTGAATACCATTCGCTCCAACAGCATGACAAGCTTCCACAGGAGCTTCATCCATACTTTCCATTTCCTCAGTAAAGAGTTTACCTAACATTCCAATCTGATGAATACCAATAGCAAGAACACCAGCAAATGGTCCAGGACCAACAACTTTAATAAAAATAATTGCATAAACCAATTCAGGAAAAGAACGTAAAACATCTAAAATGAATTTTCCAATTCGAGGAATAATTGTATTATGTTTCCATAAATTTCTTGAAGCTAATAACACAAAAGGTAAAGATAAAATGGTTCCAATAAAAGTTCCTAAAAAGGCAATACCAATAGTCATTACCATCAAAGAAAAAACATCTTCACCACTACCATTATAAAAGAAACTCCATTCTGGTTGAAGTAAACTTATCAATGTTCCTTTCAAACTTCCCCATGAAAAATAAGCCAAACTTGACCAATCTATATCATAAGCACAAAAGCATAATAAAGCAATGATAACAATACAAACAACCCATTTATTTGTTAATATATTTTTTGTCTTCATTTTATGCTAACCTCCTTCGAATTGCTTCAGAAAGAGCATCTACAATCAATACAATGATAAAAATTGAAAGAATAATAATAGAAACACGATCATAACGGAATAATCCTAAAGAAGCACTTAAAGTAACGCCAATACCACCAGCTCCAACATAACCTAGAACTGTAGAAGCGCGAACATTAATTTCAAAAGCATAGAAGAAATAGCTTGCAACACTATTCATAATTTGAGGCCAAATAGACCAAACAGCAATCTGTAATTTGTTTGCACCCACAGATTCAGCAGCTTCAAGTGGTGCAAGATCGATTGTTTCAATTGACTCATAAATAAGTTGTGCGACCATTCCAAAAGTAAAAATAGCAATTGTAATAATACCAGTAGCTTCACCAATACCAATCACAGCAACAAGAACAGCAGCCAATAATAGGTTTGGAATCGTACGAATAATATTCAAAAATAAACGTATAATATTTGTTACAATAGCATTTTGAGTTGCAATCGTTGTTGCAAGAAAAGCGAATGGAACAGCCAAAAGCATACCAATAAAAGTACCTAACATAGACATCTTTAATGTCTTTAACATAGGTGAAAGTAGAGTTGGAATATAAGAAAAATCAGGATGTGATAACTTTTCTAAGAAAGCTATCATTTGATCTAAGTTACCAAACACTTCAGACAATGAAGCATCAGTAACATAAGCACTACCCAAAAAACAAACACCAATAATAAAAACAACGAATAAGCTTTTATACCATTGAAAGTGTACAGTATCTTTGATTTTCATAAGCTATTTCCCACTTTCTTTTAAAAATGCATTACCTTTATAAATCATTGTTAACTGATCATGAGTAAGAGATTCTGGGTCACCATCAAATACAACACGGCCATCTTGTAAAGCAATAATACGTGTTGAAAATTGTTTTGCCAGTTCAACAGAATGAATATTCACAATCACTGTTTTATTCATTGTGACATTAATATTTTTCAATTCTTCCATGATTTCCTGTGAAGTAACAGGATCTAATGAAGCAACTGGTTCATCAGCTAAAATAATATTAGCTTGTTGAGCTAGTGTTCTGGCAATAGAAACACGTTGCTGTTGACCACCAGATAAATTATCACATCGTTCATGTAATTTATCTAATAAACCAACTTTTTCTAAAACTTCATTGCAAAGCGCATAATCTTCTTTACTAAATAATCCAAATACACTTTTAAAGGAAGAATAATATCCCAATCTTCCAGAAAGAACATTTTTTTGTACTGTACTTCTTTTAACCAAATTAAATTGTTGTGATATAAGTCCAATATGACGACGAATCAATCGTAGTTGCTTTTTATTAGCTTGACTAAGAGATGCACCATCTATTGTAATCTCACCTTCAGTAATATCGTTCAAACGATTAATAGCACGCAAAAGCGTGCTTTTACCTGCACCACTTAAACCAATGATGGAGACAAAATCTCCATCATTGATAGTTAAGTTAACATCTATTAATCCTTTGACACCATTATCATATGTTTTAGATACATGATCAAAGACTATCATATTTTATTCCCCAGCACTTTCAATATATTTTTCAATTGTGTCATATGCTGACTCATTAGCAGTTACATATCCAGTATGTCCCCATGCACTCATAATAGCTAAACCTTCTTCCTCAGAAGCCATTTTTAAGAACGCATCTTGAACTTTCTTTTGTAAATCATCAGACATTGTTGGTAATACAGCAATAGCATCATTAGGAATATCTCCCTCAGATAATACAGCAACTTTTAAAGTTGAGAATAAATCAATTGGTTGTCCATTATCATCCATAACTTTATCACGGAACACATAACGAGATCCTTCAAATGTAAAACATGCATCGACTTGTCCATTAACAACTGCTTTCATTGCAGAAGTGACATCACTAATAGCAGTTAAATTACAACGAGAAAGATCAATATTTGCAGCTTTCATTTCAGCAATAGGATAAATATATCCTGAAGCAGAAGAGACACTTAAATAAGCAATATTTTTACCAGCTAAATCTTCATAAGAGTCAATATCAGAATCAGCTCTTACAAGAACTTCAGCTTTAAAAGTATCAGTTGAAGAATTTTCAATTGGCATTTCTGTTTTTTGATCGTAGTCAATAAGTGTAGAAGATAAAATAGCTTTTGCTGAATTTTGACTTCTTGCTTGAACATATGCAGCAGGAGGCATAATTCCAACATCAACTTTACCTGATTCCATAGCTTCAACAATAGTTGTGTAGTCAGTAGCAACAGTGACATTGACATCAATACCCAAAATGTTTTCTAAATAAGAAGCAAATTTTTCAGTTGTAGCATCTATTCCATCATTGTTTGTAGGTACAAACTGAATAGTTATAGATTTTTGTTCTTCTTTTTTGTCACTTGAAGAACATCCTACAAGTGTGACTGTCATAACAGCAGTGAGCAATAAAAGTGCGAATTTTTTCATTTCCTTTTCCTCCCAAATGTTTTATTTGCAATTTTATTATACACTTTTTGTTAAATTGTTTTCAATATAATTCGACATTTTCCTCTCTAGATGAGCAAAATTTATTAAATCAAGAGATATTATTATTCACTCTACTAACAATTTGAAACTTTTTTTCTTGAGCTAATTTTACACATTCTTCACTACGTAAATGCATAAGCCAGACCTTATGACGCATAGGAAGAGGAATCACTGTTTCCAAATTTTCTATATTTAGATGGACATCATCAGGAATTTTCAAGTCCGTAACTTCCATATACATGCGATCAATATCATGATGAGTATTCATAAAGTGTATCATATTATCAGCCGTTTTTGTATCTGCAGAATAGAAGATAGCTCCATGATGTGTTTCAAATACAAACGAAAAGCAAATCAAATGATCATCATGCTGAGTGAGATCATAACGTATGGAAGAAAAACTACTGAAAACATGATCAATTTCCTCTTCATAAACAAATGTATAAGCCTCATCACTATTACCAAATAAAGACATCAATGTTTTTAAACTATTGATATATGTTTCATGATGAGGAACAACTATATGCAGTTTTCTATGTAACACATATTGACAATAAAATCCCAGAGAACCTAATGAGCCACAATGGTCACTATGAGTATGAGAAATAATAACATAAATATGTTGAATAGATGATAAAATATGATTGTTCATTAAATCAGCAAATACGCTTTCTCCACAATCAATTAAAAAAAGACAATCATTTTCAATAAAATAGGCAGAATTGTTTCCTTCTTTAGTATTAAAAGCAGCACCTCTGCCAATAAAATGTAAATTCATAAATACATTCTCCCTTGCATAATATTTTCTTTACTTTAGTATAACTTTAAGTCAAAAAAATTACAAGAAAGTGTCAAACTATGAATGAAAATAAATGCCATGATTTTTTGAATATGATATACTCTTAGTGAATGGAGGGATAATGTGATTAAATTAATTGCAACCGATATGGATGGAACGTTTTTAGATTCAAACAAAAAATTTGATGAAAAGTTTATAGATCTTTTTTATCAAATGAAAAAAAGAGAAATTAAATTTGTCATAGCAAGTGGAAATCAATATTATCGTTTATATCAAAAATTTTTACCTTTAAGTGAATATATGTATTTTATTGCAGAAAATGGTAGTTACATTGCTGAAGGAACAACCGAACTCTATTGTAATATCATACAATCAGATTCTGTTAAAAAAATTATCAAGCTTATTGATCAAACACCACGTCTTTTCATGGTGATGTGTGGAAGAAAAGGAGCTTACGTTTTAAAAGATAACTTTCATTATCGTAATGAGGTAAAAAAGTATTATTGTGCATATTCTTTTGTTGATTCGTTTGATGAAGTTCATGATGATATCATGAAAATTGCTTTGTTTGATCCACAGAATCATATTAAAGATTTATTAGATAATATTACTTACCAGCTTCCTGAAGGTTTAAAAGTAGTGACGTCAGGTAATGAGTGGATGGATATCCAAAATAAGGATATTCATAAAGGAGTTGGTATACAGTTTTTACAAATGATATATGAAATTCATCCATCAGAATGTGTAGCTTTTGGAGATCAAATGAATGATTATGAACTCTTACAAAACGTTCAATATAGTTATGCGATGAGTAATGCAGTTGACCCAATTAAAGAAATTGCATATGAAGTTATTGGTTCTAATGATGAACAAGGTGTTATTCAGAAAATTAAGGAGATTTTAGCAGAATGAAATATCAAATAATTGCTTTAGATATTGATGGAACACTTCTCAATATGAATCAGGAGATTATGCCAATCACTAAACAAATCTTAATTGATTTACAAAAACAGGGAGTATCAGTTGTATTATCCAGTGGACGAGATATTTATAGTTTAGAAGCAATAGGAGAAATGATAGGGTTATCACATTATCCACAAAGTGGGTATATTAGCTTAAATGGGTTAGAAATATATGATTCTCAAAAGAATCTCCTTTATCAAGCAAAGAAATTGCAAAAAGAAGATGCGATTGTTTTAGATCATATAGCAAGAGAGTTCCATTTAGATATGGTTCTCTTTTTTGAAAATCAGCTTTGCATTTTAGAATACGGTCAAACGCATATTATTGATGATCATTTTATGTCAAGAATAAAAGAAAAAGTGGCAGATATTTCAAAAATTCCAGATGTTTTTTTTCAAAATTTGCGTAAAGTTTCATTTGTACAACATGAAGCAATATTTCAAAAAATATTACCTGCTTTACACAAGAAAATGGATGATTCTTTTGAAATATCATTAGTAGAACCAGATTGGATTGAAATGACTCCAAAAGGTCTAAACAAAGGAGAAGCACTCAAAAGATATGCACAACTTAAAAATATTTTCTTATCACAAGTTATTGCATTTGGTAATGGTGAAAATGACATATCAATGTTAGAAATAGCGGGTTGTGGTGTAGCAATGTTAAATTCTTTTGATACTGTGAAGGAACATGCTAATGATGTTTGTGGTCATTGTGAAGAAGATGGAATAGGATTATATTTAAAAGAAAAAATGTTTTAAAAAGCTTTTTTATTTATTGATAAAATTTGCTGACTCAGTCTTCTTGTCATTATTTTTTAAACAGTTGCAAATCATTCAATATGAGATGCTTTACTTAAAATTCTATATTTTATCATCTTCTATTATTTTTAAACTTTCTTTATCATTGTTTTCCAAAAAGTCATACTTTTTCATGAAATAATAAAAAAAAAGAAAGTTTAAAAGCTCGTTAATTCATTAAACAAATTTACTGTCAAATCCAAAATAATTTGTTATAATGAAAAAAGAGGTGAATGTATATGGCATTAATAAGAGCAGATTTTTTCTCCCAATCTTTAATGAGAACAGTAACAATAACAGCGATTGTTCCAGTTGACAAGTTTGTCAATGAAAAACCTAGAGAAAGGAAACCTTATAAAACATTATATTTATTGCATGGTGTTTTTGGCAATGATACAGATTGGGTAACAGGTACACGTATTCAAAGATGGGCACAAGATCATGATCTGGTTGTGATTATGCCTTCAGGTGAAAATAAGTTTTATGTTGATAACGAGAAATCACATGAATATTTTTCACGATTTATAGGTGAAGAACTTGTGAAGTTTACGAGAGATTTATTTCCTTTATCTAAAAAAAGGGAAGAAACTTTCATTGCTGGTCTTTCGATGGGTGGTTATGGAGCAATCATTAATGGTTTAAAATATTATGAAACTTTTGGTTATATTGCTGGATTGTCTTCCGCTTTGATGATTGAAGATTTTGTCAATGCGACAGATGGTGATGATATTCCATATATCAATAAACGTAGTTACTTGGAAAGTGTATTTGGTGATTTGGAGAATCTTGTTGGAAGTGATAAAGATTATAAGGCATTAGTAGAAAAAATTGATGAAAAGTCTCAGTTACATATGTATATGGCCTGTGGTGTTGATGATGCATTGATTATAAAGAATAGAGATTATCGTGATTTTTTATTAAAGAATCATGTTGATTTAACATATGAAGAAGGTTCCGGAGCTCACGAATGGGATTTTTGGGATCGCTATATTTATAGGGTGTTGAAATGGTTACCAATAGAGAGTAAAAGTGAAGGAATCAGCAGTGGACATATAGAATAAAAATTCATACAAACTTTTGTTAAGTTTGGAAAGATATGTTTTTGAAGTTGCACGAATAAATTTATTATATGTGAAAGAGATATAAGGAAGTTTTCAAGTTATTTGATTTTTCAATAAGTGAGAACTTTCTTTTTTAGGTTTAAAATCAAAAGAATTATTTTGGTGCATTTTCTTTTACACGAATTCGAGTCATAGAATGCGATTTTTGATATAGTGATTGGTTAAAAAATTGGATTCAAAATCATCATATTCAATTTGCTGATTATAGGAATTATAAACAGTGATAAGCTATTTGCCTATCACTGTTTATATATCACATAAGCTCCATAAGGCTGAATATGCATGGATGATGTTATTTGTGCGTGTTCATCATTACTGATTAATAAAGTTCCTTTTTCAAATTCTTTAGGAATGACATAATCATGAACATGTGATGAAAAATTTGTGATAATAAGAAGTTTTTGGTTTTCATATTCACGTGTGTAAATGTATAAATCAGGATGTTCTTCTTCTAATAATGTGTATTTTCCATAAACGATGATTGGCATATGATGTCTTAATTGAATCAATTTTTGATAATAATGCCAAATTGAGTGCGGCTCATTGACTTGCTTTTTTGCGTTAATTGTCTGATAATTAGGATTCACTTTCATCCAAGGTGTTCCCGTTGAAAAACCAGCGTTTTGGCTATTATCCCACTGCATAGGCGTTCTGGCATTATCACGACTATTGGCACATATTCCTTTCATCATTTCTTCATGCGTTAAAACGTGATTATCTATAACCAGTTCTTGATAGGCATTGAAGACTTCGACATCTTGGCAATCATCTAGAGATTGAAATGGATAATTGGTCATTCCAAGTTCTTCTCCCTGATAAATATAAGGCGTTCCTTTTAAGAAATGTAAGGCAGTTGCTAACATTTTGGCAGATTCTTGCCAATACTTTTCTGTGTTTCCAAAACGTGAAACGACACGAGGTTGATCGTGATTATCCCAAAATAAACTGTTCCAGCCATAATCAGCTAATCCATCTTGCCATTTTGTTAAACTTCTTTTGAGTTTGACTAAATCTAGTGGTAAAGGTGACCATTTTCCATATTTCCCTAAATCAACATCCATATGTTCAAATTGGAATAACATGCTTAACTCATGTTCATTTTCACCAGTATATTGTTGAGCCTGTTGAATACTGCAAGCCGTAATTTCACCAACAGTCATCACATCATAATGTGAAAGGACATTTTGATTCATTTCTTTCAAAAATTCATGAATACGTGGACCATTACTCACAAATTTTGATGGTCGCATATATTGTTGTGTTTGTGGTAAAACATCTTCAAATGTCTGTGTTTTACTAATTTTGTTAATAACATCCATTCTAAAACCATCTATTCCTTTTTCTAACCACCATGTCATCATTTGATAGATGGATTGTCTGACATCTTCATTTTCCCAGTTTAAATCAGGTTGTTGATAAGAATATAAATGTAAATAATACATATCTGTTGTTTGATCATATTGCCAAGCTGAACCAGAAAAAACAGAAGACCAGTTATTTGGTTCTTTACCATCTTTGCCATCTTTCCAAATATAATAATTACGATAAGGATTATCTTTGCTTTTTTTGCTTTCAATAAACCATTGATGTTGATCTGATGTATGATTAACGACGAGGTCCATGACAATTTTGATATGTCTTTGATGAGCTTCTTTTAATAAAAGATCAAAATCCTCCATTGTTCCAAAATCTTTTGAAATCGCTTGATAATCACTGATATCATAACCATTATCAACATGAGGGGATTGATAAATTGGTGATAACCAAATAATATCAATTCCTAATTCCTTTAAATAATCAAGTTTACTTATAATCCCTTGAATATCTCCAATACCATCACCATTACTATCACAAAAACTTCTTGGATAGATTTGATAAATCACACTTTCTTTCCACCATGCTTTCATATGCATACCTCTCTTTCGTCTTTATTGTATCATGTAGAAAGCAAAGGAATAGGGAAAAAGTGTTGTTCTTATAGGCAATTATTGACCTAATGTTTTACGATAAGCACCTGGTGTTTGATGATATTTTTCTTTGAAGGCTTTGATAAAGGCTTTGGTATCAACAAATCCATGTCGATATGCAATTAATGAAATATCATCTTGAGATTGACAAACATCTATATAAGCATGATTTAATCGAATGGCTTTGATGTATTGAAAAAGGCTTATCCCACAGGCTTTTTTAAAATATCGACAAAGATATGATGGGGAATAATGAAGTTGTTGACTTAATGTATCTATTGTTAATGGTTCATGATAATGATTTTCAATGTAATCTAAGAGTGTTTCCATTTGTTTAAAATGAGGAATTGTTGAACTGATTTTTGGTTTTTGAAAATAAGTCAACAATAAATAATAAATCAAACAAAGATATTCTTGAACTTTTATATTTTTATAAGAATCATTTCCCTTACGATAGCGATCCATTGTATATATGGCTTTTTTTAAAGCAGTATGTTGATGGGGACATAAATTTAAATCAAAATCAATCTGATCAATTTGACTTTCATATTTTTCAAGTAAATCATATGACAACAAAACAGTAATCATTTCACTGTCTTCCTGCATTTCAAAATAATGAACTTGAAGGGTATTTATTAAAAATAAAGAGTCTTCTAAAACAAGTGTTGTTTGTCCGTTGACATGAGCTAAAAAGCTTCCTTTTATTAAATAAACCAATTCAACATTATGATGAAAATGTCGTTTCATATAATGATCATGAGACAAATATAAGTGATAAACTCTTGCGGATTGTTGTTGAGGGACTTCAACAATTTCTAATTCGTAATTCATATGATCATCTCCTTTTTTTATTATAACAAAAAAATGGTATAAAACCATTTTTTGTTGAAGAGATTAAAATGTAAAAGGAAGATATTTTTCATAAAGCTTAATAATGCGTCCGATAAAGAGGGTGGTGAGAATTGTACCAATCCCAATTCCATAGAATGGGGTTTGATTGAATAAACATAAAAGAATTGTGATAATAACGAGAGAGATATCAAATGTATTTTTAACTGTTGAAAAAGGAAAATGAAAA
>Ga0129308_1002621_pt1 | contig 14701 bp, 12 predicted proteins | sample L827metagenome_FD_94440 | JGI IMG/M metagenome (GOLD analysis project Ga0129308, IMG submission 94440) | Ring-tailed lemur group fecal microbial communities from Wisconsin, USA - L827 metagenome | ecosystem: Host-associated > Mammals > Digestive system > Large intestine > Fecal | place: USA...
GCGTACTCCATCAGTATGCCCATCCTGCAGCAGTCCGGGGACGGTGCGAGCGTCCTGATGTACTCCAGGTTGCGACGGTCCATGCCTATGATGTAATCGTATGTTCCGAAATCCGCGCGGGTGATCCTCCTGGCCCTCTTCCCTTCACAGGAAATCCCGTGCTTGGCCATCACCTTCGCGGACCTGGGGTCGACCTTGTCGCCTAGATGGTCGGCGCTGGTGGCGCATGATGCCGTCTCTATGGAATCCGAAAGGCCCGCCTTGGCGACCATGTCCCTGAAGACGAACTCCGCTATGGGGCTGCGGCATATGTTGCCGTAGCATACGAAAAGAACCCTTGTTCTCATACCTCTGCTCTCCTTCGGAACTACGTATCAACAGTAGGATTTAACACCTGCCCAGAGTCGTTCGGATTACCCATTTATATGGTGATTAGGATTCGGTCTTATGGACGCAAAGGTATCCAAACAGGACAAGTTCGTCAACGCGATGCCCGTCATCAGTCTCGCCATCCTCGTAGTGGTCGGACTCGTCACGGTCTTCGTCATGTGAAAACGCCCATCGGTCCGGAGGTTCTCGGACCGGGCTCTTCCATCTCATCCGGTCGGATCCGGGTGATCTGGTAAAAGGAAAGGTATGAGGGGTCTCCCCCTCGTTTTGAACTCACTGTTTTGCGGGTCTTCTGAGCTGGGCGAGGGCCCTCTTGGAAGCGGCGTTGCCTGCTGCGGCACCCTTGTTGAACCACTTCTTGGCCTCTGCCTCGTCCTTTGCGGTGCCCACTCCGTCCAGGTAGCAGCGTCCGACGATGAACATGGCATCGGGGTCGTTGTTCTGGGCTGCGCGGAGGTAGGACTCGAAGGGCGACTCCTCGGGCTTGATCTCGACGGTCTTTCCGGTGACCCCCTCGACGATCTCCCTGGAGACGACGTGTCCCTGCTCGGCTGCGCGGGTGTACCACACGAGTGCCTTCTGCTGGTCGGCCTTTGTTCCGATACCGTTGGCGAGGCAGTAACCGGTGTAGTACTGGCTCAGGACGTTGCCGTTCTCGGCTCCCTTGGAGAACCACTCGAATGCGAGCTTGTCGTTCCTGTCGGTTCCGATGCCCTCGAAGTAGGAATATGCAACGTGGTACTGGGATTTTCCGAATCCGTTCTCGGCCAGGACCTTGTGCATCTCGAACGCCTTGGCGGAGTCCTTCTTGGTTCCCCTTCCCTTGGCGTATGCCTCGGCGACGGAGAACTGGGCCTTCATGTAGTTGTCCTCGGCTGCGCGGTTGAGCCAGTCGAATGCGGCCTCCTCGTTCTTCTTCACGCCGTTTCCGAGAGCGTATGCGGTTCCGACGTTGTAGCATGCCACGGTGTTCCCGTGGGTGGCGGACTTCCTGTAGTAGTCCAGGGCGGCCTTGGAGTCCTTCTTGAACCCGGAGCCGTTGGCCAGGTTGTCGCCGGTGACCAGCTGGGCATATCCGTCGCCCAGGTCTGCGGCCTTCCTGAACCATGTGGCCGAGAGCGTGCTGTTCTTGGGAACCTGCTTGCCCTTGGCGTAGAGCTGTCCGAGCATGATCATCGCATCGGTCTGGCCCAGCTCGGCGGCCTTGTTGAGGAAGGCGAGTCCGCCGTCGCGGTTCTTGTCGACGCCGACACCTCCCATGTAACATCTGGCAAGTCCGTAGAATCCGTCGCGGGACCCCCTGGAGGCGGCGACAGCGTACCAGCAGTACGAGTAGTTGCCGTCCTTCTCGGTTCCGATACCGTCCATGTAGCACCTTCCCAGGTTGTACATGCCTGCGACGACCCCTTTGTCCGCGAGATCGCTGTAGATGTCGAACGCCTTCTTGTGGTCGCGCTCGACCCCGAATCCGAACTCGTAGCACCTTGCGAGGCTCATGGCGGCGACGGGGCATCCGTAGCCTGCGAGCTCCTGGAGCATCGCGGCTCCCTTAGCGCGGTCGCGGGGGACACCGAGTCCGTAGAGGTTGCTCATGGCGACGGCGTAGGCCCCGTTCCAGTCTCCCATCTCGTAGGCCGCGTTGTAGCACTCATAGGCCTTCTGAGGGTCGAAGGGGGTTCCGACGCCGAGCTCGTGGAGCTTTCCGAGGACGAACATTGCCTCGGGCTCAGACTCGGATCTCTTGCCGAAGTATTCGAAGACTGCACCGTCTTCCGGTGTATCGTGCGTTGCGTAGTAGTCCAACAGGGCGCGGTAGGCGTCAAGGTCTCCCATGATCGAGGCGCGGAAGTACCACATGGCCGCTTCCTCCTCGTTCGCTTCGACGACGATGCCGTTGGCGTAGCAGGTACCGATGACGAACTGTGCGGGACCGTATCCCTTCTTGGCCGCCATGTAGTACCATCCGAATGCCTCGGATTCGTCGGCGTCGGTTCCGTTGCCGACCGCGAACCTCTGCCCGAGCTCGAAACAGGAACGCACGTCTCCTGTCTCGGCTTTGGAAATCAACTGCTCTAAGGTTTCCATCGGGCGCGCCCTAGGTTGGTGTCTGTTCTTATAGGTTCGCTCAGACCCCTCTGGATGTGTGTCAGATGAAACGGCGTTCATAAGTCCGGGTTTCCGGTTCTTGACCAAACGTTAAGTTTCTAGAAGCATAATCCGACGAGGGTGGGAAAAGGTTCCCCACATCCCGTCATCGTTGTTTGAGGTTCACTCGATTCTGTCGAGACCGATCAGTTGGTCGTCCTTCCCCTTCTCCTTGGAGAGGACCATGAGCACCATGGCGACCACCGAGAACACGAACATGATCCCCCAGAGGGTGCTGAAGTTCTCCAACGAGTACGTCGTGCCTATCACGAAGCTGGAGATGGATGTGCTCACGCTCGCACCTAGGAACAGGAAGATGTTCATCCCGGATACGGCGGTACCGGAGATGGCTATGGGGTACCATTCCTTGACCTGTGTGAATGACAGGGTCATGAAACCACCGAAGAACCCGAAGAGGAAGCTTATCGCGAACCAGAACCAGTACGAATCGATCTCCCCTGCCATCAGGAACACCACTCCCCATATGGCCGCGAAACATGCGGTCCCGGCGATCATGGTCTTCCTCTTGGACCTCAGCATCCCCCTGCTGGTGAGGGCTCCGATGGTGACCGTGCTCAGGATCTTCCCGATGCCGATCATGGTGACCATCCACGATGCCGCCAATGCGAAGTCGTAGACGCTGTCGAAATACTTGATCGCCCATGTTCCCTGGAACGTCATTATGGATCCGTAGACCAGGAAGTAGGCCAGTGCGCAGCACCAGAACCTCCTTCCTCCGGAGGCCACCACGGCCAGCCCTCTGAGCATGGGCATCTTTGCTGCCGATGACTCCTCTATCCTCGTTCCGTCCTTGGCATACTGGACCTCCTCCACCGAGGGGAGTCCCCTCTGGGACGGGTGGTCCCTGACCACGATGACGCAGATGATGGCCAGTGCAAGGGTGACCAGTCCGAGGACCATGAACACATCCCTCCATCCGATCGCGTCCGCCAGCATGTCCAGGGGGCCGCTCGCCGCGATGGCACCGACGTTCCCCACGGCGATGACTATCCCGTTCAGGACCGCGAAGTCCTGTTTTGGGAACCATACGGAGATGAGTTTCATCAGGGGGATGTATATGACCGCCATTCCCGCGGCGATCATGATCTTTCCGAGGACCATCATCCAGAACTGGTCCCCGACGAATGTGATGAACGAACCGATTGATGCGATCAGTAGGAATGTGGCGCAGGCGGCCCTGGGGCCGACCTTGTCCGCCAGCAGTCCGCTGGGGATCTGCATCATCGTGTATGTCCAGAAGTAAGCTGTGCTCAGGACCCCTATGGATCCTCCGACCTCCTCGACGATATCCGATCCGACGACGCTCACGGATATGCGTTGGAAGTACACGAAGAAGTAGCCGATGACCATGGTGACGAAGATCGCCCATTTGTAGCGGTCGAGCCTTCTCAGTACATCTCTGCCTATGCCCGTGTTTTCCATGTTCCGGTTTGAAAATGATGTGATATAAAAAGAAGAGCGGTTTTCACCGCCCTGTTTATTCTGATGAGAATATTGGATTATTCCGCAGGTGCCCTTCCGCGGGACCTGTCGATGGCCTTGTTGCGTGCGTATATGGTCAATCCTATTAGGACCAGGACGAAATCCAGGACGTAGAACGCGAACACATAGTTCACATCGTCGTTCACGAACTTGTTGATCATCCCCAAGACGTATCCCAATTCTATGACCAGCATGAACCAGGGACTGGTCCCGATAGTGGTCCTGGCATTCCATGCCCTGGCGATGTTGAACGGCCAGGCGGCCGCGAAGCAGAGCATCATCCCTATCTCGAATATACCGTAGATCATCATCCATCATCTTACTGTGATCAGTTCGTATTGTGTGTTCCCGAATCCCAGCTTCTCCGCGTGCTCGAAGGTACTGATGTAGTTGGTTATCGGGTGTATGCATCCGAAGTAGTCTTTGGGGACGGAACCACGGGCATTGGCAGCCAGCATGGAGTTCCCGAGGATCGGTTGTTTCAGGACCAGGTCGACACAGGCCTTGTCCAATGCCACCGGGTCGGTGGATGCCAGTATCCCAACGTTGGGGATGACAGGGGTGTCGTTCTCCCCATGGCAGTCGCAGAACGGGGATACATCGGCTATGATGGCTATGTGGAAGTTGGGCTTGTCCTTGACGGCGGCCATGGCGTACTCCACGATCTTGCAGTTCAGCACGCTGGTGTCCTGGTCGCAGTCCGCCATAACCGCATCGAATGGGCATGCCCCGATGCATCTTCCGCATCCGACGCAGTTCTCCGGGTTGAGGATCGCTTTCCTGTCCTCGATCCTGATGGCGTCCTGGGCGCAGTTCCTGATGCACATTCCGCATCCCCTGCATGCCTCGGTATCGATGACGGGCTTGTTGGCCGCGTGCATGTCGACCTTCCCCCTGCGGGAGGCGCAGCCCATGGCGAGGTTCTTCAATGCTCCGCCGAAACCGGTGAGCTCGTGGCATTTGAAGTGGCTGAGGGTGACGATCACATCCGAATCCACGATTGCACGTCCGATCATGGCATTCTTCACGTATTCCCCGTCGATGGGCACCTCCACATCATCCGTTCCTTTGAGACCATCTGCGATGATGATCTGGCATCCGGTGGACATGGGGCTGAAGCCGTTGAGGTTCGCGGTGTCCAGGTGCTCTACGGCGTGTTTCCTCTTCCCAACGTACATGGTGTTCGTGTCCGTCAGGAACGGGATCCCACCGTTCTCCTTCACCAGGTCGCCGACCACCTTCGCATAGTTGGGCCTGAGGAATGCAAGGTTCCCCAGTTCCCCGAAGTGCATCTTGATGGCGACGAACTTCTTCTCCATGTCGATATCGCAGATGCCGGCGGCGCGTGCGACCCTTTCGGTCTTGGCGAGGAGGCTGTCGCCGTTCTCGCATCTCATATCGGTGAAGTACACCTTGGAAGTCGCGGTATCCATGATGGTTCCGAACTACTCGGCGTACTAATGCGTTGCGAACCAACGCAACATCGTTGACTCCTGGGAGATACATGCGGCCCGACATTGTCGCTCACCCGACAATCGTATTCGAGTGGTGGGAATCTTTTGAAATAGTGGGATAATGTAACAGCGGCTCAGGGGTTTCACAGCCCTCAGGTGACATTGTGTACAGCATGAGCCCGTACTCCGGTCCGCTCCTCAGCGATGAGGAGTCCATCAAGAAATACAACGACGAGAAGCAGTGGGGTCTCCACATCGCCATAGATCTCGGCGAGTGCGACCACCAGAAGATCTCGGACGGGGAATACATCAAGCAGTTCGCTATCGATCTGGCCAAGCACATCGACATGAAGAGGTACGGGGAGCCCATCGCCGTCCGTTTCGGAGCCGAGCCCAAGGTCGAGGGATACTCGCTCATCCAGCTCATCGAGACATCCTGCATTGCAGGACACTTCGCCGAGGACACCGACAGGGCGTTCATCGACGTGTTCTCCTGCAAGCACTTCCCTCCGGAGGAGACCGCGAAGTACTGCAGGGATTATTTCGGCGCCAAGAAGATGGAGTACGCCACACTCTTCAGGGACATCTGAGTCCCGTCAAACCATGGGGTCTCCGGACCCCGATCACCCGTCTTCCATTATAGATATACTATAGGAAGGGAGACAGGGCCATCATCATCCGCCGGTGAATGTGGCTGTTATGGTTATCGCCCATCCGATGGCGGTCAGGAAGAGTCCCGCGGCCCACCTGTTGACGCCGAGGTATCTCTCCATCCTGAACCCTATAAAGAAGAGGCAGATCGACGAGAGGCCCGAGGCAACGGCGAGGGCGATTTCAGTGTCCTCGATGAGGAGTAGCGGCACCACTATCGGTATCGTTGTGAGGATGGTGATGATGAAGCATGCGACGGCACTGTCCCTCATCGCCCTTCTGTCGCTGAGACGTTCGGATTCGCTCTCCATCGTCTTCGAGAGTATCTCCTCGCAGATCCTTCTCTCATCCTCCGGATCCAGTATGTCCAGGGGCGTCCCGCTGAACTCGTCGAGCATCATCTCCACCTTTCTATCGTGCGGAAGGTCGCATGCAGACATTATGCGGACGAACTTCCTCTGATCGAAGACATCTACCATGTAGAAGACGACCGCATCTATGAACCCCCAGGTGAAGTTCATACCGATTATCAGGATCACGAGGTTCAGGGTGTCGGTGTACCTCAGGATACCTATCCTGGCGGCTGTCACGTAGATCAGGGCCATGATGAATCCGTAGAGCACCTCCTGGATGGCCAATCCGGGTCCGGTCTTCCTGACTATTCCCCTGAAGGGGTTGTGGTCCATGGTCTCGAATCATCGGTTCCCGTATAAACGGATTCACCAGGTGTTCCGAGGCGGTCCGAAGTGTACCTTTCCTACATTGGAATATATAGTCTTGATATTATACAAAAAGGAAATAATTATACCTGTAGGAAATTAACAATTGTTTTATCCTAAAAAGGAAAAAGTTATCGGTTATGGTTATATTGGACCGAATAGATGAGGATGATCGGTGCAAAACCATGGATAAGAAGATCATCGCAGTCGCGATCGTCGCAGTCATCGTTATCGCCGCAGCAGGCGCGTTCATCATAATGAACAACGATGATGATGTCGAGAGCGGAAGGGATGTTGCTGCCATTGCCAGGGTCAATACCGATGGATCCGGTATCTACCTGAAAGCAGGCCTCAACCCCGCAGATTTCTACACTCAGGATGCTTCCGGTAAGATTACTCTCGTTCCCGCCGCATGGGGAGGAAAGGTCTTCGGAACCCCCGGAACCTCAACAATCCAGCACGTCCAGCTGCAGACCCTCGTGGAGCAGATGGGACTCAAGTTCGAGAAGTACGTAAGTGGATACAAGAAGACCGACACAGTCTACTACTCTGACTCCATCAACAACGCAACAGCTGCAATCGAGAAGGCCGGAGACCTCCTTGACGGAGGAATCCTCTGGGAGCCCCAGTACAGCCTGATCGCTTCCAACGAGAAGTACCAGGAGTTCCTGACCACCAACGAACTCTTCCCCGGACACACCTGCTGTCTCATCGCGGGATCCGAGAAGTTCATGACCGAGAACCCCGAGGCCACTGTCGCATTCCTCGCAGCATATGTCGAGGCCGTCAAGTTCATCAACGTCGCTCTTGCCGACACCAACTCCGACGAGTACAAGCAGCTTGTCGACATCTGTGTGAAGTACACCTCCGGACTCACAGAGGACGTGATCAAGGATGCACTCTCCCTTGTCGTTTACAAGTTCAGCGACGACAACAAGACCGGATCCCTCGATGACCTGAAGAAGGACCTCGCATCCCTCGAGTCCAGTCTCGAGGACCTGGGAACCATCCAGAAGAAGATCACCGACCTCGGATTCAAGAACAGTACCGAGTTCGCCAATGCATTCGTTGACGACTCTTATCTCAGCAAGGCCGTCTCCGGAGATATCAAGCCTCTCGAGTCCACGAAGAAGATCACCGTCTCCGCTATCTCCGGTGATATCCACCAGATCGGAGTCAGGGTCGCTCAGGACCTCGGTCTCTTCGAGAAGTACAACCTCGACGTCACCGTGAACGGTGTCGGAAACGGACCCGCAGTTGCCAAGGACCTTCTCGGTAACCAGGCTGACTTCGGATTCATCGGAGCTCCTCCGCTCACATCCAACGTTGTGAACGGGGACGCAATCCACGCTTGAATAAAACAGGGGGTACACCCCCCTTTCCCATATGTGAATTATGGTGATTGTTTCAACCTTTTCAGGCACTTCTTTCCAATAAGGGTTATATTGATTCTGCGATACCGAAGGCAGAAGGACTCTTCAGAAGAGGGAGCCGATGTCATTCAAATATGATAAGAACAACAAGTACCACAGGCTGGGGAAGAACGCCCTGATCGTGGTCGTATCGCTGACGGTCTTCGTCCTGGCATGGTGGGTGGTGTCGATCTTGGCCCATTCAACTGTCATTCCGACACCAATTAAGACATTCGATGCCCTGATCTCGTTCCTACAGGACGGTTATCTCGGTATCTCAGCTGGAAGGTACATATCCGCCAGTTTGACCCTTTTCCTGAAGGGATTCCTCCTGGCATTCGTTCTTGCCGTTCCATTGGGACTCATATTGGGTTTCTCGAAGTCCCTCAACACATTCGTCACACCCATTATCGAGGTACTGAGGCCCATCGCACCCATGGCTTGGGCACCCGTGTTCATTTACGGAATCAGTTACGACACCGGACCGATGCTGGTCGTTTTCATCGGAATATTCTTCCCGTTACTGACCAATGTCATCTTCGGAGTGAAGAAGATCGACCCCAGTCTCGTTGATGCCGCACTGACTCTCGGTGCAAGCAAGTTTCATCTGTTCACGAAGGTCATGGCCCCCAGTGCCATCCCGTACATCATGAACGGAATCAAGGTCGGTCTGGGTGTCGGATGGATGTGTATCGTTGCCGCCGAGATGTACAATCCCCGCGGATTCGGAGTGGGATACTGCATCTCCGATATGTGTTTCAACGGTCTCTGGCCCAGTACATTCGCGATGCTCATAATCATCGCAGCTCTGGGAATCCTCACCACATCCCTTGCCGAGTATCTTCAGAAATATGTTTCCAAGAGAATGGGGGTTGAGTGATCATGTTCGACGGTTCAAACAAAGAACAGACCTCTGACAAGGGGTCTGTGTCTTACGCCGAGGGCGAGGACTTCATCCACATAGAGAATCTGTCAAAGACCTACAAGAGGGATGATTCCGAGACTGTTGCCATAGAGGACTTCAGTATCAACATCAAGAAGGGGGAGCTCATATCGATCGTGGGCCCTTCCGGATGCGGTAAGACGACTATCCTGAGGATGATAGCGGGTCTTCTCGAACCCACATCGGGTACCATAACCGTCGCAGGACATCCTTGTGACAAACCCGGTCCTGACAGAGGGATGGTATTTCAGGATTTCGCCCTGATGCCATGGAGGTCCGTCATAAAGAATGTGGAACTCGGAATGGAGATGGCCGGTGTCCCCAAGGAGGAGAGGAGGAAGAGGGCGGAGGAGTATATCTCCATCGTCGGACTCGAGAAGTTCAAGGATGCCCGTATCAACGAGTTATCGGGAGGAATGAAACAGCGTGTGGGTATCGCCCGTGCGCTGGTGAACCATCCCGATGTTCTCCTGATGGATGAACCGTTCGGAGCATTGGATGCACAGACCAGGAATCTCATGCAGGCGGGGTTGATAAAGATCCTCGACAAGACGGATCAGACCATCATCTTCATCACCCACTCCGTTGACGAGGCGGTGTATCTGTCCGATAGGATCGTCGTCCTCACCAAGCGTCCCGCGAAGATCAAGGAGATCATCGAGATCCCCTGGCCCAGGCCCAGGGACCGTGCCTCTCCCGACTTCACCGCACTCAGGAAACACATCCTGGATGAACTCGAAAAGGAGAACGTCCTAGACGATTGAAACGGAGGGGTATCTCCCTCCCATTTATCCAACCTTTTTATCATTTTTCTAACTACCGTCTCTGTGGTATTGCTGTTTTTCGATATCATCGATGGGTGTTTCCAAGCGGTTAAGTAGGGGTCCATGAGCCGTTGGGATATGCAATGAAAATGTTGTCATCAGTCAGGCCAGCAGGCATGTAGCATGCTTACACTCAAGTCATTATTGTACAGAATCCGACACTGATAGTCTAGAGAAGACAATGTGTTACATCTAACTTAAATTCGGACCTCTAAATATCCAACTAAAGAATTGGTCGATATAATGGATAGAAAACAATTGATCGCGGTGATAGCAGTCGTCGCGATAGTGGTAGTCGCTGCCGGATCCTATGCGGTCCTGGGAGGCGAGAAGAAGGACGTGCTCATCGTTGAGACCAGTCCCGATTTCGCACCTTTCGACTACATGTACGGCAGTGAGTTCGTCGGTATCGACATGGATATAGTCCGTGCCGTCTGCGACGATATGGGTTACAAGGTCGAGTTCAGACAGAACAACTTCGATTCCATCCTGATGTCCGTTCCCCAGGGAAAGGCCGACATCGGAGCATCAGGATTCACCATAAGCGAGGAAAGGGCGAAGAGTGTCAATTTCTCCATTCCATACGCTTCCATCAATCAGGTTGTCGTGGCGCCCGTCGACACCGACATCAAGACGCTCGAAGACGTGAGGGGAAAGGTCATCCCCGTCCAGAACGGAACCACCGGAGCAGACTATGCCGCAGGGGTAAGTTCCAGTGTTATTTATCAGAAGACCTATTCCGATGTCATCCTCGATGTATCCACCGGAAAGGCGGATTGTGAGATCGTGGACAGCACCGTCGCGGTCGCCCAGATCGCCGCCCATCCAGAGCTCCAGGTCCTGGATATCCTCACTGATTCACCCGTCGAGAATTACGGATTCATCTTCTCCAAGGACAACCAGGCGCTTCTCGACAAGTTCAACGCCTCCCTCCAGAAGATCATGGACAACGGTATCTATGAGAGCATCTGGAACTACTACGAGAAGAACGGATTCTCCCCTGAGACCCCTTCATTCTTCAGCTACAGGGGTGTCCTGACCGTTGAGACCAGTCCTGACTTCCCTCCCTTCGAGTACATCTACGGTACCGAGTATGCGGGAATCGACATGGATCTCATGCAGGCCATCTGCTATGACATCAACTACAGGCTCGTGATGAAGGACAACAACTTCGACTCCATCATCATGTCCGTTACCCAGGGCAAGTCTGATATGGGAGCCTCCGGATTCACCATCAGCGAGGATAGGAAGAAGCAGGTTCTGTTCTCCGATCCCTATGCCGAGATCAAACAGGTCGTTGTCGTCAGCAAGGATTCCAACATCAAGACCCTTGACGATGTACGTGGAAAGACCATCTCCGTGCAGACCGGAACCAGCGGTGCGGATTATGCCGCCACTCTGAGCTCCAACATCATCTATCAGAAGACCTACTCCGATGTTGTCCAGGATATCCTGACAGGAAAGGCCGATTGTGAGGTCGTCGACAGTACCGTCGCAGCCGCACAGGCAGCCAGGAACTCCAACCTGAGGGTCCTCGATATCACGGATGCCGAGGTCGAGTACTACGGATTCATCTTCGCCAAGGAGAGTCAGGAACTCTGCGACCTCATCAACGAGTCCCTCGCAAGGCTCACCGCCAACGGAACCGTCGACAAGATCATCGCATACTATGCGGATAACGAGTACAAGGAGGTCCCCTCCTACTACAGTTCCCATGATATCGAGGAATTCGAGTCCCACGATGGATTCTGGGGCGGACTCTGGGACAGGATCAACAACGACTTCCTGAAGAACGACCGTTACCAGTATCTCTTCAAGGGATTGGAGAACACACTGATCATCACCGTGATCGCACTCCTCATCGGTATGGCCCTCGGAGCCATCGTCGCAATGATCAGGAGCACGCATGACATCACCGGAAAGTTCGTGATCCTCAATGCGATCAGCAAACTGTACGTGACGGTCATACGTGGAACCCCTGTGATGGTCCAGCTGATGATTATCTACTATGTGGTCTTCGCATCCATTAATTTCAACCCCGTGCTGATAGCATCCGTCGCATTCGGACTCAACTCCGGAGCATATGTGGCGGAGGTCATCCGTTCCGGTATCAACGCCGTCCCCAAGGGACAGATGGAGGCATGCCGCAGTCTCGGTATGTCAAGCAGGATGGCCATGACAACCGTCATCCTTCCGCAGGCCATCAGGAACATCCTGCCCGCACTGGGTAACGAGGGAATCACCCTGCTCAAGGAGACATCCGTCGCAGGATACATCGGAATCATGGACCTCACGAGGGGAGGAGATATCATCAGGGGACAGACCTATGATGCACTGCTGCCCATGGTCGTGGTCGCTGTCATCTATCTGGCGATCGTTCTCGTACTGACCAAGCTGGTCGGAATGCTTGAAAAGAGGTTGAACAATGCCTACTGAAGGAGAAATATTGATCGAGGTCAAGAACCTCGGAAAGACCTTCGGGGACCACGAGGTCCTCAAGGACATCAGTCTGACCGTCCGCAAGGGAGAGGTCATTTCGATCATAGGTCCCTCGGGATGCGGAAAATCAACCTTCCTGCGTTCCCTGAACCTCCTGGAGAAGCCGACCGCCGGAATCGTCGAGTTCGAGAGCATCAACATCCTCGACCCATCGACCGATGTGGACAAGCTCCGTCAGAAGATCGGGATGGTGTTCCAAAGCTTCAACCTCTTCCCGCACAAGACCGTGAAGGAGAACATCATGCTGGCCCCCGTCAAACTCGGTCTCATGACCGAGGAGGAGGCCTCCGCCAAGGCCGATGAGCTCCTGAACAGGATCGGTCTTTCCGACAAGGCGGACCAGTATCCTTCCAGGATCTCCGGAGGACAGCAGCAGCGTGTGGCCATCGTCAGGGCATTGGCGATGAACCCCGATGTGATGCTCTTCGACGAGCCCACATCCGCTTTGGACCCCGAGATGGTCGGTGAGGTCCTGAACCTCATCAAAACCCTTGCGGATTCCGGTATGACCATGATAGTGGTCACCCATGAGATGGGATTCGCCAGGGAGATCTCCGACAGGGTCCTGTTCTTCAATGACGGTGTAATCGCCGAGGAGAACGTTCCCGAGGAGCTCTTCGGAAACCCGCAGAACGAGCGTCTCAAGGACTTCCTGTCCAAGATGCTCTGAAAACCGAAGGGGGAACCACACCCCCCTTCCACTTTCATCAACAGTTCTCGAATATTGGTATCCCCGTAGTGTTCACGGGTGAATTATAAAAGGAAAGGTGAGGGGTCGCCCCCTCGGTGTTTGTTATCAGAAGGTCAGCTTGAGATTGTCGTACTTGTAGACCTTCTTGGGGCAGCTGAACTGGCACCTGTAGCAGGCGGTTCCCAGACAGTTCTTGGTCTTGACGACGATCTCGTTGCCGTCGGCGACGGTCAGGGCGTGCTCAGGGCACTCCTGCTCGCACTTCTTGCATCCGATGCATCCATCCATGTATCCGCGGAGCTCGGTTCCGATGTCGTGGAGGATGTACATTCCCCTCTCTCCGAGGTCGGGGATGTCACGCTGCACCATGCGGTGCACGGTGGGGGTTCCCTTGGGCTTGGGCAGCTCCTGGATTCCGACCATGGCGTTGTTCTTGTTGTACATCTCCATGCTCATTCCCTCGTCGCAGACGGCGAGCTCCTGCATGTAGATCTGCTCGAAGATCTTGTCTCCGGCGAACATGATGTGGTTGGCCCTGATTCCGTTGGCGATGTCCTGCAGCTCATCCAGCAGTTCGGGGTCCTTCAGGATGTCCGTGGCCATGGCCAGGGAGGTGTTTCCGTACTGGTAGATGGTGTTACAGGAGGGAGGCAGAAGTCCGACCTGTCTTGCCTTGACGGCGTCGACGTAGGTTCCGGATGCTCCGGCCATGTACATGATGTCCAGCTCGCTGAACTTGATTCCGGCGTGCTCGAGCAGTGTGAAGTGTCCGGCCCTCATGGCTCCGATGGCCTTCAGTGCCTCGGCGATGTCGTGGGAGTCGATGTACACTCCGTCCTGCAGGTGGAGCTTTCCATCGGATGTCTTGAGCTTTCCCTTCTTCCAGAGGTGGTCGTCCATGGCTGCGGCGACGGCTGCGATGACACCGGTTCCGGTGATTCCCTTGGCCTTTCCGTGCATGGGTCCGTTCTCCTCGATGATCTCGAGTCCGAAGTCGACCTTGTCTCCGTCCTTGGGGATGATGTCGTCGTCGAGGACCTTGCAGACCCACTTGAAGTCGTACTCAAGGTCGGAGATTGCTCCGGGTCCTGCGAGCATTCCGCATTTGATCGACTGTCCCTCCATTGCGGGTCCAGCGGCGGCGGATCCGGTGTAGATCTCGTCTCCGATCTTCAGGGCCATCTCGGCGTTGGTTCCGTAGTCGGTGACGAGACAGTTCTCCTTCTGCTCGAGGAATCCGCTCTTGTACATCATTGCGAGCGCATCGGCTCCGATCTCATGTCTGATGGACGGGGGAACGTAGAGTTCGCATCCGTCTTTGACGTTGAGTCCGACATCGACGGCGGAGAAGACTCCGGCGTCCCTCTTCTGCTCCTGGATTCCCCTGGCCTTGTGGGCGTTCTCTCCGGCGAATGCGAGGTCGTCCACAGGTATTCCCTGGAACAGGGAGAGCTGAATGGGGTTTCCGCA
>Ga0129308_1002622_pt1 | contig 14698 bp, 11 predicted proteins | sample L827metagenome_FD_94440 | JGI IMG/M metagenome (GOLD analysis project Ga0129308, IMG submission 94440) | Ring-tailed lemur group fecal microbial communities from Wisconsin, USA - L827 metagenome | ecosystem: Host-associated > Mammals > Digestive system > Large intestine > Fecal | place: USA...
GATAAGGGGCTGATGGCACTGATGCTGACGAAAGAGGAAGAAGAGAAGCTGAAGAGAATGGAGCTGGAATATGCAAAAGAAGATGCAAGAGAAGAGGGACATGCTGAAGGGCATGCTGAAGGACATTCACAGGGAAGACTGGAAGAATGTCTAGCTTTTACAAAAGAAATTGTTTCAAGCATTTATTATGTAAGTGATTTGACCTGGCTGGACACAAAAGATTATCAGGAGCTTAAGACAATTGCTCAATTAGCTCTTACAAGAAAGTATAGTTATACGGATTTGCTGAAAAATGTATACAAAGCTAAAAAGATGTCTCACTGACATCTTTTTAATCTCCAAAAGAAATACCTAACATTCTAGCACTTTTTACAATTTCTCCATCAATATCCACATATTTTAATTTACCAGCTGTTTCAGCCAAAGGAATAGAAGTCACACTATTGTTTTTAAAAACAACTAATTTTCCAAAATCTTTTTCCATAATCAAGCGAGCACCTTCAACCCCGAAACGAGTTGACATCATGCGATCATAAGAACAAGGTTGTCCACCACGTTGAGCATGTCCCGCACAAGATACACGAATTTCACTATCAATGTAATGAGAAAGCTGTTTTTCTACATCATAAACAACAGAATGTCCCTCTCTTGATGCAACTTTTAATTTATATTGCTTTTTAGACATCTGAGACTCTTCTATAGAAAGAGCCCCTTCAGCACATGCGATAATGCTAAATTTCTTACCCTCTTTTTCTCGTTTTTGAATAGCATTTGCAACCTTTTGAATGTCATATGGAATTTCTGGCAATAGAATAACATCAGCTCCACCAGCAATACCAGCTGACAAACAAATATGGCCAACCTTATGTCCCATAATTTCAACAATAAAGACACGATTATGACTTGCAGCAGTTGTATGAATTTGATCTAAATATTGAGTTGCAATATCAATAGCAGACTGATATCCAAAGGTATAATCAGTTCCCCAAGTATCATTATCAATTGTTTTAGGTAAACCAATAACATTCAAACCTTCCTCAGCTAACATATGAGCTGATTTCAAAGACCCGTTACCTCCTAATACAACTAAACAATCTAACTTCAATTTCTTGTAAGTTTTTTTCATTGCCTCAACTTTATCAAAACCATCTTCAATGACTCTCATTTTTTTAAAAGGGCAACGAGACGTTCCTAAAATTGTTCCACCGATATTCATAATTCCTGAAAAATCTGCTAGTTTCATTTCTCTATAATCTTCATACATTAATCCTTTATATCCATATTGAAAACCTATAATTTCAACATTCTTTACATTCTGATATAAAGTCTTTACCAAACCTCTCATTGTTGCATTCAACGCTTGGCAATCTCCCCCACTTGTTAAAAGACCAACTCTCATAAACTTTCCTCCAATCCTTATCCTATTTTCTTAAAAAAGTGCTCTTGACTATTCAATGCTGGTTGCTTATTTTTAATTCGTTTGTAACTTCCATCACTCAATAACTCACAAGCTTTGACATTATCTTGTAACATTGTCTGGAACATCGAAACAAGTCTCTGTCTAATCTTTTCATCTAAAATTGGAGCAGCAACCTCAACTCTTCGCTCTAAATTTCTTGTCATCAAATCAGCCGATGAAATATATACTTTTTGATTTTCACCTTTTCCAAAAATATAAATTCTAGAATGTTCCAAATATCTTCCAACAATAGAAATAATTCTAATATTTTCAGTTAAGTCTTTTACTCCTGGTATGATACAACAAATACCTCTCACAATCATATCAATTTTCACACCTGCTTGACTTGCCTCAATGAGTTTATCAATCATATGTTTACTTGTCACTGAATTACATTTAAATCCTATATAAGCTTCTTCTCCTGCTTTTGCTAAAGCAATTTGTTCATCCATGTAATCAAAAATTTTTGACATCATACAATGTGGAGCAACCATTAATAACTGAGATTCATTTTCTGTCTCCCCTAAACTTAAATGATTAAATACACGATTGATTTCTTCACCAATTTCTCTATTAGACGTCATTAACGATAAATCTGTATATAGTTTCGACGTATTTTCATTGTAATTTCCTGTTCCCACTTGTGAAATATACTGTACACCTTGAACATTCTTATAAGTAATTAAGCAAAGTTTAGAGTGAACCTTCAACCCATCTAAACCATAAATGACATGACAACCTGATTCTTCCAAACGTTTAGACCAATCAATATTATTTTCCTCATCAAAACGTGCTCTTAATTCCACCAAAACAACGACCTCTTTGCCATTTTCAGCAGCATTAATCAATGATTTCACAATCTTTGAATTTTTCGCAACACGATACAATGTCATTTTGATACTAGCAACATTTTGATCTTGGCTTGCTTCGTCTAATAACCTAAGAAATGGAGACATTGATTCAAAAGGATATGCCAAAAAGATATCCCTTTTTAAAATTTGTTTAATCATTGGTACTCTATTTTCGACCATAGGACTATTCTTTGCATCTAATCGTTTGTAGAACATTTCTGGATGGAGAAAACGCAAATGATCACGCAAATCTCCAATAAACTTCAAGTCCAATGGTGATTGACACTCAAAAATCTGATTTTTCTTTAAATTCAAAAAATTCATCAACATTAAAACTTCTAATTCTTCTAATCCTGGTGACATTTCCATACGTACTGGTGATAACTTTCTTCTTTGTTTAATTAATGTTTCCATCATTTCACGATAATCATCATGTCCATTTAAAGAATGGTCATCTTCATCAATATCTGCACTTCTTGTTACACGAATCAAGGCTTTATTCTTTACAATATATTTTCCAAATATTTTCGATGCAAAATGTTGCACGATTTCTTCAATTAAAATAAATTTTCCCTGCATACTTGGAACAGCAATCATACGTTCATCCATTGCATTTCCACAAGAAACAATACCCATCTTACGTTTTCCTTTTTTAGATTCCAATTGAACTACAACATAGATTTCTCTATTGTTCAAGAAAGGAAATGGTTGTCTCTTAGAAATAACCTGTGGTGAAACCAAAGGTAAAATTTCTCTTTTGAAATAACTTTCCAAATATTTTCGATCATCTTTATTCTTTAAATCATGATAATGAACAATACCCCAACCATACTTTTCTAACTCATTCATAATATTCTCATAAATACGATCTTTCTTTTTATTCAAAAAATTCGTTCTTTTAAGACATGCTTTTAATTGTTCTTCTCCAGTCATCCCCGTCTTATTATCCTTAGAAGCAGGATAAAAAAGCATCTGGTCATATAATGATCCAATACGAACCATAAAAAATTCATCTAAATTAGATTGAAAGATTGACACAAAGCTTAGCTTTTCACCTAAAGGCACCTTAGAATCCTTTGCTTGCATTAAAACTCTATCATTAAACTTTAACCAAGAGAGTTCTCTATTTTCTCTACATCCATTCATGATTATTCCCCCTGACATTCATAAGCTTATTAAAAATCACATTTATATTATATCACTTTTTTCCATATCAATACTATGATAAATTCATGTTATGTGAAAGAAAAAAATGATGTTAAATATCATTTCAAAAATTCTTTCTAAAGATAAAAGATATTTGAACTTATATAGAGAATCATGTATAATGGGTTGTGCAAAAAAGAGGTGAAATAATGGAAGGTTTTTGGTATGAATTAAAACATGTCTGTAAGCAGAGTGGAGCACGATATGGAATTTTACATACCCCTCACGGTGATGTAGAAACTCCTATGTTTATGCCAGTTGGAACGCTTGCGACAGTGAAAGGAATTTCTCCTGAACAATTAAAAGATATGCATTCACAGGTTATTCTTGCGAACACCTATCACTTATGGTTAAGACCTGGTGAAGATGTAGTGAAAATGGCTGGTGGTTTACATAAATTTATGAATTATGATGGTCCTATTTTAACAGATAGTGGAGGCTTTCAAGTTTTTTCTTTAGGAAAAACAAGAAAAATCGAAGAAGAAGGTGTTACTTTTAAAAGTATCGTTGATGGAAAAAGGTTATTCTTATCGCCAGAAAAATCTATTCAAATCCAAAATGACCTTGGAGCTGATATCATCATGAGCTTAGATGAATGTGCCCCCTATCCTTGTACTCATGATTACATGAAAAAAAGTGTGGAAAGAACTTTGCGTTGGGCTCAACGTGGACAAATAGCACATCAAAGGAAAGATCAAGCACTCTTTGGGATTGTTCAAGGAGGAGAATTTGAAGACTTAAGGGAATTAAGTGCAAAGGAATTGGTAAAAATGGGATTCCCTGGTTATTCCATCGGGGGAACAAGTGTAGGTGAACCAAAGGATGTTATGTATAAAATGATTGATAATGCAATAAAATGGTTACCCGAAGACAAACCTCGTTATTTAATGGGAGTTGGCAATCCTATTGACCTAATTGAAGGGGCGATACGTGGTATTGATATGTTTGATTGTGTTTTACCAACAAGAGTTGCTAGACATGGTGCTTTGATGACACATTATGGACGCATGAATATCAATAATGAAAAATATAAATATGACTTTAATCCTATTGATGACAAGTGCACATGCTATACATGTCAAAACTATTCTCGTGCTTATTTAAGGCACTTGCACAAATGTGATGAAATCTTTGGAAAAAGTTTGCTCTCTATTCATAATGTCGCTTTCTTATTACAGTTAAGTGAAGATATGCGAAAAGCAATTCAAGAAGATCGACTATTAGATTTTAAGGAAGAATTCTTAAATAATTATGGTAGAGATGTATATGAAAGGGCGTTTTAAATGAAGATAAGTGAATTTGATTATGATTTACCTGAAGAATTAATTGCGCAAACACCTTTAGAAAAACGTGAAACATCTCGTTTAATGGTATTAAATAGAAAAAATAGAACAATTAAAGATAAGCATTTTTATGATATCCTAGATGACTTACATCAAGGTGATGTCTTGGTAAGAAATAACACAAAGGTGATTCCAGCAAGATTATATGGAGTGAAAGAAGAAACAAATGGACATGTTGAGATCTTGTTGTTAAAAGATTTAGGGCATGATATTTGGGAATGTTTAGTTGGTAATGCTAGAATTGTCAAAAATGGAACAGTTATTACTTTTGGAGATGGTTCTTTAAAAGCAAAATGTATAGAGATAAAAGATGAAGGTATCCGTCATTTTAAAATGATTTATAATGGTATTTTCTATGAAATTCTTGATCAGCTAGGAACAACACCTTTGCCACCTTATATTAAAGAAAAACTTGATGATCCCAAACGTTATCAAACAGTTTACGCAAAAGTAGAAGGAAGTGCTGCCGCTCCTACTGCTGGTTTACATTTTACTGATGAAATTATTGAAAAAATAAAAGCTAAAGGAATCGAAATTTTAGATATCACTTTACATGTGGGATTGGGAACTTTCAGACCTGTAAAAGTAGATGATGTCAATGATCATCACATGCATAGTGAATTTTATATTATTGATGAAGAAACAGCTCACAAATTAAATCAAGCAAAAGCAAATCATCAACGTATTATTAGTGTTGGAACAACATCTACAAGAACTCTTGAAGCGAACTATCAAAAATATGGAATGTTTAAAGCAACCCAAGAAAGTACCAATATTTTTATTTATCCTGGCTATCATTTTGAAGCTATTGATGCTTTAATCACCAATTTCCATCTTCCTAAATCAACATTAGTCATGTTGGTAAGTGCTTTTGCAGATAAAGAATTTATTATGGAAGCTTACAATCATGCTATCGAAGAAAAATATCGTTTCTTTTCTTTTGGTGATTGTATGTTTATTCAATAATGAAAATTAATTATGATCTTAAGCTTCAAGAAGAATTAAAAAAAATTGCTGGAACAAAACCAAATCTACTATTACATGTTTGTTGTGGACCTTGCTCTAGTCATGTTCTTAAAGAATTGTCTCAATACTTTAATATCACAATTTATTATTCAAATTCTAATATTTATCCTCATGATGAATATCAAAGAAGATTTCAAGAATTGCTATATTTTATTGAAAGATTTAATGCTGATTTTCATCAACATATTCTAGTTATTGAAGATCCTTATAACCATAGTGAATGGCTAAGCCATCTTTATCCTTTAAAAGAATTTCCTGAAGGCAGTGTAAGATGCAAATTATGCTATAGTTTAAGAATGCGAAGAACATTTGATTATGCTAAAATCAATCATTATGATTATTGGACAACAGTATTAAGTGTATCTCCCCATAAAAATAGTCAGTGGATTAACGAAATTGGTGATCAATGGCAAAGCGAAACCCCAAAATTCTTGTATGCTGATTTCAAAAAAAACAATGGCTATTTAAAATCTATCCAGATGACAAAAGAATATAAGATGTATAGACAGAACTATTGTGGTTGTATGTTTAGTTATGAAGAAATGTTAAAAAGAGAAAGTCAAAAATACGAATGACTTTCTTTTTTACTACAAATGATAAATATCAATATTTACCTTTTAACATCACTATTGAAAACAAAAACACAATATCATAACAATATTGTGCTTTCAGCTATTGATGATAAACTTTTTATCTTTTCCCCTCACCATATTTCTTTTGATAAGCTGCTGTAATTAAACCTTGAAATAACGGCTCACTACGATTAGGTCGAGAGGCAAACTCTGGATGAAATTGACAAGCCATATAGTATGGATGATCTGGTAATTCAATTATTTCCACAAGATCTCTTTCAGGGTTTCTTCCTGAAATAACCAAACCATATTCTTCTAAAATTTCTCTATATTTATTATTAAACTCATAGCGATGTCTATGCCTTTGCTGAATTAATGTCTTACCATATAATTGTTGCGCTTTTGTCCCTGCTTTTAGTTCACAAGTATAGTTTCCTAATCTCTGTGTTCCACCCATATCCTCTAATGATTGATCACTCATCAAGTGAATAATAGGTGTTTGACACATCTCATCAAATTCCATAGAATTCACATCTTCCAAACCACAAACATGTCTTGCAAATTCAATTGATGCAATTTGCATACCTAAACATATTCCTAAATAAGGAATCTGGTTTTCCCTTGCATATTGAGCTGCAATAATCATTCCTTCAATACCACGTTGACCAAAACCTCCAGGAACAAGAACACCATCCGCATCTTTCAACATATTTGCCACATTCTCTCGATTTACATCTTCAGCATTCACCCATTCAATATGAACACGACTGTTTTCATAATATCCAGCATGTCTTAAAGCTTCATTTACAGAAAGATAAGCATCTGGAAGTTGAACATATTTCCCTACCATTTTAATAGTAATATCTTTATTTAAGCCCTTGACTCTTTCAATCAACGACTGCCATTCTTGCATATCTGCTTTTGGCGCATCTATACGCAAATGTTCCAAAACCAAATCATCCATATGCTGATCTAATAACATGACTGGCAATTCATAAAGAACTTCTACATCATAGTTAGAAATTACAGCCTTTGTCGGCACATTACAAAATAACGAAATTTTATCCTTCAACTCTTGCCCTATATGTTTTTCACTTCGACAAACAATAATATCAGGTTGTATTCCATACCCTCTTAATTCTTTTACACTATGCTGAGTAGGTTTTGTTTTAACTTCATGACTTGCCCCAATATAAGGCAACAAAGTTGTATGTATATATAAAGTATTTTCATATCCCAAATCTAGGCGCACTTGGCGAATGGCTTCAATAAATGGCAAACTTTCAATATCTCCAACAGTTCCCCCAATTTCTGTAATCACAATATCAGCTTGACTACTCTTAGCTGCAGCATATATTCTCGCTTTAATTTCATTTGTAATATGAGGAACGACTTGAACAGTTGCGCCTAAATAATCTCCACGACGTTCTTTTGCAATAACATCTCCATAGATTTTACCAGTTGTAACTGAACAGTTACGATTTAATTCTTCATCAATGAATCTTTCATAATGTCCTAAATCCAAATCTGTTTCTGCGCCATCAGCTGTCACAAAAACTTCTCCATGCTGAAAGGGTGACATTGTTCCTGGATCGACATTGATATAAGGATCAAGTTTTTGCATAAAAACTTTTAATCCTCTTTGTTTTAATATTCTTCCTAAAGATGCAGCCGTCAACCCTTTCCCAAGACCTGATACAACTCCACCTGTGACAAATATAAATTTTGACATAATGATTATACTCCTCTCTTAAATAAAAAATGCACCACACAAGGAAAGCTGTGAGTGCCCTTTCTCATTCTAGCAAAAAATAATTATCAATGCAATTATTTTCTATTGTTTTTTAGGAACTTCTGTTACCTCCTTTTTTCACGTAAATCAAGAATTCTTTTCATCGAGAAAATATAGACAAGAATACTCACAATAGGTCCTAAAATATCAGAAATTGTCTCAGCATAAAAAATATATTCAGCTTGAAAGTATAGTGGCAAAACAAAGACTGCAATAAAATAAACTAATTTTCTCCAAAAAGATAAAACCAATGAAAATCGCACCTGTGCCATTGCTGTAAAACCATCAACAATAGCATATTGAATACCTAAAGGAATAACAGCCAATGTGCTTATACGAATTGATTGATAAGCCAATGTCTGAACTTGTACGTTTTGAGTGAAACACGAAATAAAGAGTGGACTGCCAAACTGAGCAAATAAAAACATGAAAGCAGAAAAACCAATACACAACAAAATAATATAACGTTGTGCTTGTAAAACACGTTGGGATTGGCAGGCCCCATAATTATAACTTAAAATACTTTGTGTTCCACCACTAATCCCACTTAAAGGCATTGTTAAAACAAGCATAAAACTTTGAACAATGGCATAACAGGTCACAAATATATCACCCCCATATTTCTGTAAAACAGCATTCATCGTAATAATCATCACATTATCTATTGCAATAATCAAAAAAGGAGCAAATCCTATGAGAAGAACCTGTTTCATAATATTGTAATCATAATCTTTGAAGGTTAAGGAAATTTGTGATTTTCTTAATAAAAACCAACATACGTAAATGGAACTTATCATTTGACTAATAATGGTTGCAATGGCAGCACCTTGAACACCTAGATTAAAAACAAAAATAAAAAGAGGATCAAAAACAATATTACAAACTGCTCCCATAACAACAGAAAGCATTCCTTGCATCGCATAACCTTGAGCAATGATAAATTGATTCATGCCAGTTGATAATAAAGCAAATAAAGTTCCTAAAAGATAAATTTGAAAATAGGCTTTCGCATATGGATAGACGATATCACTTGCTCCAAAAAGATGTAACATCGGTTCTTGTAAAGGCCATATAATCACAAATAATGTGAACGAAAATATCACTAACATTAAAAAACAATTGGATAAAATGCCTTGGGCACTATCATGTCGCTCTTCACCCATACGAATACTCAATATTGGTGCTCCACCAACACCAATCCAAAATGCAACTGAACCAATCATTGTCACAATCGGACCACAAATACCGATACCAGCCAAGGCTAAACTTCCCACCCCAGCAATATTTCCAACATACATTCGATCCACAAGACTATATAAAACACTGACAAACTGAGCAAACATGCTTGGTATGGCAATTTTTAGGACTAATGGAAGAATTGGATCTTTCCCCAAATCATTATCTTTTTTCATTCTTATCCCTCTTTCATACATGCTTTATCATACACTTTTGATTCCTTATTCACAATATTATATTTTGTAAAAATCACTATTGTTGTTTTTTATTTTTACTATATAATAAGGATAAAGGAGGAAAAATAATGAACAGACCTCATATTCTCGTTGTTGATGACGAAAAAGAAATTACCGATTTAATTGAAATTTATCTAACTCAAGAAGGATATCATGTTGAAAAAAGATATAATGCTTTTACCTTATTAGAAGATATTCAAAAACATCATATTGACCTTATTATTTTAGATGTTATGATGCCTGAAATTGACGGCCTGCAAGCTTTAAAAATGATTCGTGAAAAATATCATATTCCTGTGATCATTGTCTCTGCTAAAACTGCTGATACTGATAAAATTGAAGGATTATTATTAGGTGCTGATGATTATGTTGGAAAACCTTTTAATGCTATGGAACTTGTAGCCAGAGTTAAGTCTCAATTAAGACGTTCAACAGTCTTTAATCAGCCTATTCAAGACTTATCACATATCATTGAGGCAAGTGATTTGATAATTGATACTCAAAAAAAATTGGTGACATTGGATAATCACCCTATTGCATTAACAAGAATTGAATATGAAATTCTTGTTTTGCTTGCTAGTCAACCGGGAACTGTCTTTTCCATTGAAGATATTTTTGAAAAGATATGGCATGAAAAATCGAATAATTCTAATAACACTATTATGGTTCATATCCGAAAACTCCGTGAAAAAATAGAAAGGCAACCAAGAAACCCTCGTCATATCAAGACAGTATGGGGCATTGGTTATAAATTTGATTTATGATTGAAAAATTAAGACGTCTTTTCATGAGCAGTTTCAGATGGAGACTTTTTATTAACCTTGTGCTTTCTTATATTTTAACATTCCTGATATATAGTGGTATGATTATTGTCCTAGAGAGTATTGATATTTTTCATCTCAATATAGAAATAAAGTATCTCATTGCTTTCTTAATTTCTTTGATTATTTTCTTAACAATTTTTTTTGATCTTATGAATATCACATTAAAGTATATTCGTGTTTTAAGTGATACTATTCAAGAAGTAACAGCAGGTGATTATGATGTAGAAGCTCCTATTAAATATGATGATGAACTGGGCTTACTTGCTGCCAACATTAATGCTCTTGCAAAAACTCTCAAAGACAAAGAAAGAGAAGGAAAGATTTTAAAAGAAAATGAACGTCTAGCCTATGATGCTGAAAGAAATGCGGAAAAGCAAAAAAACGATTTGATCACTAATGTCGCTCATGACTTAAGAACTCCTCTTACAACTATTGTTGGTTATTTAGAACTTATCAAAAACAATCATCACTTATCCAAAGAGGATATCCAAAAATATGCTACTGTTGCCTATGAGAAATCAAAAAGATTGCAATCTATGATGGATGATTTGTTTGAATTTACAAGTTTAGATCAAGCGAACATTAAAATACATATGACAACACTTAATATTTCTGAATTAATTTTACAAATTGTTGATGAATTTTATCCTAATTTCCAAGAACACCAAATAACACCTCTTATAAAGATAAGTCAGCCTAATCTTTTTATCAAAGGAGATGGACAGTTAATTGCTAGAGTATTTGATAATTTGTTATCAAATGCTATAAAATATGGTAAAGATCAAAGTGAAATACAAATAGAAGTTTTAAATGATGAACAGAATGTCACAGTCAAAATTATGAATTATGGACATACGATTGCTCAAGAGGATTTACCCTATCTTTTTGACAAATTTTATCGTACTGATGCTTCTCGTTCATCTTCAACGGGTGGTACTGGTTTAGGACTTGCTATCGCAAAAAATATCGTTCATATCCATAATGGACAAATCTTTGCAACAAGTCATAAAGAAAAGACAACATTTGTTGTTGTCTTTAAAAAATTACAGGGAAAAGAAAACTAATTCTTTTTCCTTTTCAAATTTTCTGAAAATGACTTCTATCCACTTTACAAACAGGACAAACAAAATCTTCTGGTAAGGTTTCACCTTCATAAATATAGCCACAAACATCACAACGCCAACCTTTTTTCTGTTTTTCTTCAATATAAGAAGGGGCATTTTTAGGTGTTGTGCCCTTTTTTAATAGATGATAATTTGCATATGTTAAAACTGGTGAAGCACTTAAAGTGCGCGCATCCTTAACTTCACAAACGAACATCACATGTGTACCAACATCTATTCTTTGGTTCACTTGACAAGCAAAAGATGCTGCAGAATATCTTGTTAAATAGTAAACTCCATGAATATCCTGACTACATGGAATAGCCTCTACATCAGCAAACTTATGAACATTTCTCCCACTTTGAAAACCAAAATGACGAATTGTTTCCATAGGAACTTCTTCTGTTAAAACACTTACATTCAAAACACCACTTTTTTGGATTAAATCAGTTGTATAGTTATTCTTATTCAAAGTTATACACACTTGTGCCGGATCTGATGTGACCTGTGTCATTGTATTCGCTACACATCCACTCTGATTCTCTCCATCTCGTGTTGTGACAACATATAAACCATAACTTAATTTAAAAAAAGCTTTTGTATCCATACACACTCTCCTCCTTACTAAAAGTATATCATATATTTTGATTTATAAATAGGAATAATTACTATTTGTCTGTTTTATTTATTAATTCATTGCTTTTTTATGTATGAAATAGTAAAATATTTTCAATTAATAAAGAAATAAGTGAGGGGATATCAATGAAAGCATATCAAGATATGACAAAAGAAGAATTAACTGCTTTACATAAAGATTTATTAAAAGATTATGAAGTTATCAAAGCAAAAGATTTAAATTTGAATATGGCAAGAGGAAAACCTGATCTTAATCAAATTGATTTATCTTTGGGTCTTTTAGATGTTTTAGATAGTCATTATGACTTTGGTCAAAAAATAGATTATTGTAATTATGGTATTTTAGATGGTATTGATGAGGCAAAAGAATTCTTTGCTAGTATGTTATCAACATCAAAAGACCATATCATTGTTTATGGCAACTCAAGTTTAACTGTGATGTTTGATCAAGTGAGTCGTGGTTATACTCATGGATATATGGGTCATACACCTTGGTGTAGGCTCAACAAAGTGAAATTCTTGTGCCCAGTTCCTGGTTATGATCGCCATTTTGCCATTACAGAACATTTTGGAATTGAAATGATCAATATTCCTTTAAAAGAAGATGGACCAGACATGGATATGATTGAACAATATGTCAATAATGATGAAACGGTAAAAGGTATTTGGTGTGTACCTCAATATGCCAATCCAACAGGTATCACTTATTCTGATGAAGTAGTGCGAAGATTTGCTCATTTAAAACCTGCATCTCAGGATTTTAGGATTTTTTGGGACAATGCTTACATTGTTCATCATCTTTATGATAATCATCAAGAACATGTAGCTGAAATCTTAAAAGCATGTGAAGAAGCAGGAAATCCCAATATGGTTTTTGAATTCTGTTCAACATCAAAAGTCTCATTAGCTGGGGCTGGAGTTGCCGCAATGGCAACATCTGTAGCAAATAAAAAAGATGTTCTTCAACATATGGCAATTCAAAGTATTGGACATGATAAATTAAATCAATTAAGACACGTTCGTTATTTCCAAAACGTGGAAAGCCTAACAGTACATATGCAAAAACATGCCGCTATTCTACGTCCTAAATTTGAAATGGTGCTTGATATCTTAGAAAAAGAATTAGGAGGACTTGGAATTGGGACATGGACAAAACCATTAGGAGGATATTTTATCTCATTTGATGCTATGGAAGGTTGCGCTCAAAAAATTGTCAGAAAATGTAAAGAGGCAGGAACTATTTTAACAAATGCTGGAGCAACTTATCCATATGGACAAGATCCCCATGACAGCAATATCAGAATAGCTCCATCATTTCCATCACTAGAAGAACTTCAACAAGCAGCTCAATTGTTTACATTATGTGTCAAACTTGTCAGTGTTGAAAAATTACTATCTCTATAATGAGTATTATTATACTAAGGTAAAAGTTGCAAATATGAAACTTTTGCCTTTTTTGTTATTATTTTGGGTGGCATCATTCAAGATGTTGTTTTTTATTATTATAGAATATTTTTCATGCTAGAACGATGGTTATTCCCTTACTGGTTGCTTCCATATTGAATCCTTTTGTTCACAATCACTAGATGTCAAATATCTTTCAAAGATATTCCAAAAATCATTCAAATGGGTTGTAAATATGTCTTATTGAAGTATATTACTGGATTTCACTTTTATTTATAGCTAACTTCTTTGGTTATATTTTGCCCTTTGTCAAATAGTAATAGAACGATTGAAACATATGAAGAGCAGTAAGATATTTGTTGCTGTTTCACATTCATTCTAAGAGAGTTTTTCTTGAATTATTTTTAATTCGTTGAAAGTCGTTTTTTTGACAAGCAAAAAATGATGTCATCAATATTACTACTTATTATTGTCATCATTCTTGTAAAAACAAAGCCAAAAAAGTCTCTCACACAGAAAACAAGTCATTTTATGTTCATTCTTAGATTTTATTAGATGTAAGAAACTGACATCCATCTTCTCATGATATTAATGAAACATTCATGTAACTTATAGTATAAATTAAAAAAGATGAAGAAATAAAAAATGGACTTCTATTTTTTTATCTTTTTTCAAGAAAAATATTGACTTCACCCTAAAAAATTGATATATTAATTAAGCATTATTCATTGGGATATAGCCAAGCGGTAAGGCAACAGACTTTGACTCTGTCATCTCCCTGGTTCGAATCCAGGTATCCCAGCCATTCATGGAGGTTTAGCTCAGTTGGGAGAGCATCTGCCTTACAAGCAGAGGGTCAGCGGTTCGAGCCCGTTAACCTCCACCATTTGCCGGCTTAGCTCAATTGGTAGAGCAACTGACTTGTAATCAGTAGGTTGAGGGTTCAAGTCCTTTAGCCGGCACCATATATGTTGGGGAGGTAGCGAAGTGGCTAAACGCGGCTGACTGTA
>Ga0129308_1002623_pt1 | contig 14694 bp, 16 predicted proteins | sample L827metagenome_FD_94440 | JGI IMG/M metagenome (GOLD analysis project Ga0129308, IMG submission 94440) | Ring-tailed lemur group fecal microbial communities from Wisconsin, USA - L827 metagenome | ecosystem: Host-associated > Mammals > Digestive system > Large intestine > Fecal | place: USA...
CGGTTGCCTTTGCGGCGTTGATCTGAAGCTTAATAATGCCAGTGACTTTCTGTGCCATAATAAGCACCTCCTGAATAAAATGTGGTAATATGCGCTGGGCGCATTTCTTTCGGGGTTAACACCCCTCCCACGTTCCGACCGGACGAACCGGCCCGATGCGTTTACTGGGAAATGACCTCTACCTGGTCGAGCTCAAACTCGACGGTAGTTTCCCGGCCGAACATAGACACGATTACGTTGACCGAGTTGTTTTCGACATCAATACTCTCCACAGTGCCTGTGAAAGAACTGAGAGGGCCATCCATAATCCGCACGGTATCGCCCGCAGCGTAATTGACGATGATCTCCTTTTTCTCCACGCCCATGGCGTAGACCTCTTCCTCGGTAAGGGGAGTAGGATCGTTGCTGGAAGAACCCACGAAACCGGTTACTCCGCGGATGTTCCTGATTACGTGCCAGGTATCATCACTGTATACCATCTTCACAAGCACGTAACCGGGATAGACCTTGCGGTCATAGGTTTTGCTTGCGCCGGATTCGGTGATTTCGGTCACTGTCTCCAGAGGAATGGAAACGGAGAGAATCTGATCCTGCAACTGGCGGGATTCCACAGTTTTCTCAATCGTTGCCTTAACAGTGTTTTCATAACCGGAATAGGTATGAACAACATACCATTTTGCAGCTTCTGCCATGACTTGTACCTTAGTGGAAAGCGCCGATCAGGGCATCAATTCCAACCTGAGCAACAAAGTCGAACAGCCAAATAAAGACGCCGACGGCGATAACGCAGCCGACAACAATGGCCGTGTTTTTCAGAACCTGCTTGGGGGTAGGCCAAACGACCTTCTTCAGCTCGCTGCGAAGCTCACGGAAGTACTTGCAGACCTTGCCCCAGGTTTTCTTAAACCAGTTTTCTTTTTTCACTTCAGCCATGATGGGGGCCTCCTTACTTAGTCTCCGTGTGAGTGGTGTGCTTCTTGCAGAATCTGCAATACTTCTTCATTTCGAGACGGTCAGGATCGTTCTTCTTGTTCTTCATGGTGTTGTAGTTTCTCTGCTTGCACTCAGAGCATCTCAAAGTGACTTTAACGCGCATATCGGCACCTCCTTAATTATTGCCTCCCTGTATCACTCCGGCTAGAAAAAATTTAGAATGGTCAACTACAATAACCGTCCCGGAGCTGAAAAAGGCGCACAAATAAAAGGCCCTTTTTCACAGGTGGAACCATTCTATCACAGGGGAGGGGTAAAGTCAATCTTTATTTCGGGGGAAAAGGTGAAAAATACCTTGTTTTTTATCAAAACATCCGATACAATATCTACAAACGAAGGGTAGGAGGAACCTTTTATGCAGAAAATCATGGGAATTGACTACGGGGATGCCCGGACAGGGGTGGCCATTTCGGATTTGCTTTGCTCCATTGTGGGTACAACTGCTGTGGTGCCCAGCCGAAACACGGACAAGGCAATTGCGGATATTGTCCGGATGGCTCAGGAAAACCAGGTAAAGGAGATTGTGGTGGGACTGCCTAAAAATATGGATGGTACCGAAGGGCCACGGGCGGAGCTCTGCCGCACTTTTGCCCAGCGGCTCCAGGAAGCTTCGGGGCTTCCGGTGGCGATGTGGGATGAGCGCCGCACAACAGTCGAGGCCCACAACATTCTCTCCGCTCACAATTACCACGGGAAGAAGAGGAAGGAAACAGTGGATGCAGTGGCTGCCTCTTTGATTCTGGAAGGATATATGGCGTCCCGGAAATAATTGGATAAAATAAGCAAGCAGTGAAATACCTGGCGTTCAGGTTACTTCGCTGCTTGCTTTTTATATCGAATTTCCCGAAAAGCGGTGTACAAAAGGAGCCCACCAAAGAGCTTTCGGAGGATGCCTACGTCCCAGCCGCCGCTGAGCAGTGAAAACGCAATGGCGGATAAGCTTCCTGCCAGAGCGGCGGGGAGGATGGATTTAATGGGGAGCTTTTTACGGATCAGATTCGCTATGCTGGAAATCAGTGCGGGAGGAAGGAAAAACAAGAGATTGATAAATTTTGCGTCAGAATATGCTGCTCCCTGAACAAGGGTGAGCCATACAATCAATAAGCTCCCGCCTCCAACGCCCAGGCCGGACAAAATTCCCAGCAATGCGCTGACAATCACAGTTAAGAAATCAAACATTTGAATCCGCTCCAAAGAAGGATGCAGCCAAAGAGTCTGTGGAGCCAAACAGGGGAAACTCTTTTGGCCGCAATCACAGACAGAATGCCGCCAATCAAACCGCCCAGCAAATAAGGAAGTGCCTCCAGGAAGGAGACTGAGACCTGTCTTTTCTGGATCATCAGAGAACAAAGGCAAATTGGAAGCATGATACTCAGGGAACAGGGAAAGATGCGATCTTCGTCCTCTTTGCAAAAAGAGGCCAGCAGCGGTACCAGTATTATTCCTCCGCCGGATCCCAAAATTCCGGTAACAATCCCGGCGGCAAGGCCTGTCACCATAAATCTGGTACGGCTGTTCATGCAAATCACTCCTGTAACTGTAGCGTGCCTCGGGATGAAAAAACTATTCACGCCCACGGAGGGAATGTATCTGCCGGAGGATGAATATAGATGGAGTGGAAGGAGTGAAGCACAATGGTTGTAAATCGGAAACCAACTGGAACGGCAAAATCCATGCCTGTGGGACTGGCGATTGGCTGGGCGGTATCAATGGGTATCACTGCTGTAGCGTGTACATTGCTGACAGTTCTGATTTTGAGCGGAAAAACAGGGTGGGAGGCCATGGGATACGGTGCCATAGGAATACTCTTACTCTCATCGTATGTTGGGGCGGCGGTGTCCTGCAGTCTGATCCGACATCGCAAGCTGCTGGTATGCAGCCTTTCTGGCGTAATCTATCTGCTTTCTCTTGCAGCGGTCACGGTTCTTCTGTTCAACGGGGAGTTTGGACCAATCTGGTTAACCGGGCTCCTGATTGCCGGAGGAGCTGCAACTGCAGCGCTTGTTCATTGCGCCGAAAAAAAGGACACTGGGAGACGAAGAAAAAAGCGCCGCCTGTAAATATGTACAAAAAATGCAGCAGGTAAGAGCTGCTTACCTGTTACGCAGAAAATGAACGAGAAATTGCAAAATCTATATTTAGTGATAGACGCCCTCCTTGAACGCTAGATATTGTCATAATGCGTGAAAATGGTAAAAACGAACGTTCGTGAAAGGCTGATGTTAACATAACAAAGTTAACATAAATATTGGCATAATCCACAAATCTATCTGTTTTTTTACAAAAAGCTTGAATTTTTGTAAAAAATGGAGTATAGTATGCCTGTATCAAAAAGGAGCGTATTTCGGGGGATGCTGTATATATGTCGTTCCTCTGCCTCCGTCACGTAAATGATGGCTAGTGTTTTTGCCTAAAGGGCGCATGAAAGCTGTTTTTCGACTTTTGTTTAGTCCGGTCAAGTTGTTTCCGTACCCTTCCCTCTGATGTGCTTCATGGGTTTCATGCAGTATCGATCATTCGATTGCGGTTTGCTGTGCCGGTTTTCTCTGTGTCTTCTGTGCCGCTTATGCGGCTTTTTCGCCCGCTTTTTTGGGTGAGGATTTCTTTGTGTTTTTGCAGGGAACTGCTTTAATAGATTTCCGAGAAAGAGTAGAGGTTAACTGGTTCATGCTTGACTTGATTTGTGCTTATGAGAATTATCTTTCAAAGGTAAAGCAAGCATCCGGCAATACCATTTCCTCCTATATGCGTGACATTCGTCAGTTTATTGAGTGGCTGCGCCAAAAGGAAGGAGAAGATATTTTGGATGCCACCAATTCAGACGTCTGCGACTACCTTGCATATATGCGGTCCCAGGGAAAGTCCGGCGCTACAGCATCCCGTTCTCTTGCCAGTCTGAAGAATTTCTTTTCCTATGCGGTTTCCAACGGTTTTTTGGAGCATTCTCCGGTTTCTGATGGGATTCACGTAGAACGTGGGGAGAAAAAGCTTCCTCAGATTCTCTCCGGCAAAGAAGTGGAACTGCTTCTGGCTCAGCCGGTTTGCAGCGATGCAAAGGGGTATCGGGACAAGGCGATGCTGGAAGTGATGTATGCCACTGGAATGCGGGTATCCGAGCTCATCGACCTGGATGTGGAGGATGTCAATCTGGAGCTTGGTGTCGTGAAATGCGGCGGGGAAAAGAAGAGTAGAGTGATTCCCCTTTATCCTGCGGCGCTTCGGGCGCTGTCGGATTACATGCAGGAAGCAAGACCCATTTTGATCGTAGAGCCCAGTGAATCGTCTTTGTTTGTCAATGTCAGTGGCACCCGTATGAGCCGTCAGGGCTTTTGGAAAATACTGAAATTTTATCAGACCAAGGCCGGGATCGAAAAGGAGATCACCCCCCATACTCTGCGTCACAGCTTTGCAGTGCACTTGCTGGAAAACGGAGCCGACTTGGGCTCCTTGCAGGAGCTGATGGGTCACAGTGATATTTCCTCCACCCAGGTGTACGCCCATATGCTGAATCAGAAGATCAAAACCGTTTATCAAAAATGCCATCCAAAAGCGTAAACAGCCTATCGCCTCAAAAAGGAGATAGGCTGTTTTTCAATGAGCATGAAAAAATTTTTTGGGATGCAATGAACGCCAATCATTTTACGCCTATACAAGTGAAACCCTTTACAAAAAACTGGAGGTGGTTCCTTGGAGGATCAGAGTATCATTCAGCTGTTTTTTGACCGGTCGGAACAGGCCATTGAGGAAACAGACAAAAAGTACGGAGGGCTGTGCTACAGCATTGCCTATCACGTTTTGGACAATCGGGAGGATTCAGAAGAGAGCGTCAGCGATACATATTTGGCGGCCTGGAATACCATTCCGCCCCGGCGGCCTAATTTCCTGAACGCTTTTCTTGCCAAAATGACCCGGCACATTTCCATTGACCGCTGGCGCAAGCGCAGCGCCAAAAAGCGAGGCGGGGGAGAGATCATCCTTGCGCTGGAAGAACTAGAGGACTGCGTGGACACTAATGGCGTGGAGACAGAACTTGCGAGAAAAGAATTAACGAGGACGCTTAACCAATTTCTCATGTCCCTGTCGGAGGCGGAGCGGAATGTGTTTCTGTGCCGGTACTGGTATCTGGATTCCATTCAGATCATTTCCCAGGTTTCCGGTTTCAGCCAGAGCAAGGTGACCTCCATGCTCCACAGACTACGGGGCAGACTCCGGAAAAAGCTGACCGAGGAGGGGTATCTATGAAAGCATTGGATTTGTTGATGGGCCTTGGAGGTGTGCAAGATTCTCTTGTGGCCAGTGCAGCAGAATTCCGCCAGGGAAGGCGGCGGGCCAAACGGCTGCGCGCCAAACGGGTTTGGCTGGTTGCGGCCATCATCGCCTTGATGCTCCTGCTGGTGGGCTGTGCGGTGGTATATGTGCTGAGCCTGCAGGATATGAAGATTGGCGAGTATTCTGTAACAGAGCCAGAACACTATGGCCCCAATTGGGAAGTGATTGAGGCAAAAGAGAAAACTATTGAAGTTCTATCTGTACAAGGTTATTCCGACAGTCCAAATCAACAAGCGGTGAAGGAATTCAGGGACTATATCGACTCCACAAGCAGAGAAAATATAGCCAATACAGAAAAAATGCAGGAGATTTCGCAAAAATATGGCTTAAAAATGCTGAGCGATGGTATTTATGTAAGTTATAAGCAAGGACATGTTCTGCTGGAATCCTTGCACCTTTCCGGTGTTTGCAAGTCCCAACCTTATGCTGAAATAAAGTATCATGGTGGCTCTTTCCATCCGGAGGGAACCTTTGATATTTGCGTAGATATTGAACCAGACAACGAACTGCTGAAATGGCCTTACGCCATCCACGCTGACTTCCAGTATTATCAAAAGGGATATTTCAAATATCATTACATTTGCGTTGAAAATCTAGCTGGCTTCCAAGAGTGGACATATACAATGCCCGATGGAGAAACCGCGCTTTTGGCGTTGGGGGAAGATGACGCGTTGATTATCGCAGAACGCAAAAACGGCACATTCTGCGTACATTTTGATCCCCATGTGGGTATCTCTACTATGACAAAAGAAACCATGGAAATGGTTGCAGACCTATTTGATTTCTCCATTGTTCCTCATACACTTTCGCCAGACGAGTGGCAATCTGCGAAAAATGAAATTCAGAGATTAGATGAGTTAGAACATCAGGAGTGGCTCAAAATAGAAGCCCAGTGGAAAGATTCCTTGAAGAAAGGAGATTTCTCTGCATGGGTTCGGCAAGCCCTCGAAGGTAGAACTTACGACGAAGTAAATGATTTAGGGTATGCTTTTTATGACATTGATGGCAATGGTGTAGACGATCTGCTGATTGGTCGTGATGGCTACTGCTTATCAATTTACTGGGAAGTAGATGGAGAAACAGAGCAGTTTGTCAATGCGGCTGCGATTCTATTCCCTTGCGAGAATCAGACAGTCGGTTATGTTCTGGTACCCTGGGGCACCAATTATTTCTTTACCCATGCAGATAACGGGACTACGAATGGTGTTGCAAACTTGAAATATGTTCCCGGTCATCCAGAGGGAGAATACCAAAAGGGTGATATGGAGTCTTGGAACAAGTACGAGGTTATCACGAAGGAAGAATTCGACAGTATTATGAACTCCTTCGTACGAGTACCGATCACCTTCCTGCCTCTGACAGAATATCCCCTGAATGAGAAAGTACAGTTCTCTGAAGGAAATGGAAACTATGTTGAGGAATTCAGCAATTACGAAGAGAAAATCCTATTGCGCTTAACTTCTCCAGAAGAACAGTGGCCCCGTTGGAAATATAATATTCAGGATCTGAATGATGATGGCATAGATGAACTGATTTGGAGCGAAGACGGACGCGTTACAATCTATACCATGGTTGATGGTGGGGTTAGTCCTTATAGAATGGTGAGCGATGGCAGCATCACCCCGTGCCAGGATGGTATTGTTGAAGCGGTTCATCACTATGGCCCAGTTAACAAAACATATCGCTATTATCGGTTGGACGGTGATCAAGCGGAGTTGATCGAGTATCTGCGCTACGATGTGGACATAAATCATGAAAACCCATGGTTTCGCAGCCCGGATTTGACTGGACAGGATATTACATTGGAACCCATCTCAGAAAAGGAAGCAATGTCCATTATCGCTTCTTATGAACACATGGAGATCAACATGAAGCCTGTAGCAGAATATCCGTTTGAGTAAAGAAACTTCTCCGGATGATCCTGATAACGAAACACGGGTGTCAATTATGGCGTCGGAAGCCAATGCCATGCCCCCAAAAATCTTTTTGGGGACGCAATGACCGACGATCATTTTACGCCTATACAAGTGAAACCCTAAAATAGAAAACTGGAGGTGATTCCTTGGAGGATCAAGGTATCATTCAGCTGTTCTTTGATCGGTCGGAACAGGCCATCGAGGAAACAGACAAGAAATACGGCGGGCTGTGCTTCAGCATCGCCTATAACGTCCTGGACAACCGGGAGGATTCAGAGGAAAGCGTCAGCGATACATATTTGGCGGCCTGGAATACCATCCCGCCCCGGCGGCCTAATTTCCTGAACGCTTTTCTTGCCAAAATGACCCGGCACATTTCCATTGACCGCTGGCGCAAGCGCAGCGCCAAAAAGCGAGGCGGGGGAGAGATCATTCTTGCGCTGGAGGAACTGGAGGACTGTGTGGATGCCCAGAGCGTGGAGACCGAATTTGCGAAAAAGGAATTGACAAGGGTTCTCAATCAGTTTCTGCTGTCCTTGCCGGAGATGGAGCGGAATGTGTTCCTGTGCCGGTACTGGTATCTGGATTCCATTCAGATCATTTCCCAGGTTTCCGGTTTCAGCCAGAGCAAGGTGACCTCCATGCTCCATCGGCTCCGGGGGAAACTGCGGAAACAGCTCAGTGAGGAGGGATATTGATGAAAGCGATAGATTTGCTGGTTGGCTTTGGAAGCGTAAAGGATTCGTATGTAAGCAGTGCGGAGGAATTCCGTCAGGGTAAGCATAAAGCGCAGATCAAACGGTTATCTATGCGGAAGGCGTGGTTGATTGCGGCTGTGATTGCACTGATGCTGCTCTTAGTAGGCTGTGCTGTGGCGTATGCCAATGGCTGGTTCCAGCAGATTTTCTCCTCACGAAGTGAAACGCCGCTGTCCTCTGAACAGATCCAGTACATTCAGAATAACGAGCAAATTGTAGGACAGTCCCAAACGATTAACGATTGGACCATAGACCTGAAATCCACCATTTGCGACGGAAGAACAGGCTATCTGGTTTTCCAGATCACCGCACCGGATGACGTGGATCTGGAGCAATACATAAACCCGCCGACCTTGGATGACAAGAGGCTATCGATGGGAAATTACAGTGCCAACGGCAAGGCGGGATACTCGTATGCAATCGCTTCTATCGGAACCGTAGATACGGAACGAAATTATTGGTATCTTGACGGTGGCGACTGGATTTCGGATCAGGATGGTCAGCCCAATACAGTTCTCTTCTGCATGATCATCCGTTGTGAAAGGATAGATCCAAACAAGCCCATGTTACTGGAAGATCCTTTTGGAAAGGATGTATCTTTCCGCATCCGCCTCCTGGGCATTACTCTGGAATATACCAATCTGGAACTACAGAAAGAGATAGAAGACAAGTATGTTGGTCAGGACTATATTGTGGACGGTGAGGAAGCAGCGGGACTGTTCTGCTCAGACATTCTTACAGATGATGAATGGTATTTCGATGTTACCTTTGACCCGGATAACCAGTTTATAGAACTGATTAACCAGCCTGTATCTGCACAAGCCAAAGTTTGGCGCTATGCGGATGAAAAGCAATGGGAAACCAAAGATTCATTGGATGAAGTGCAGATTTCTTCTTTCCGGGTGACTCCCTTTGGAGCGAGCATTTCTTATGTACCAAAGCCGGATACAATCGGCATCTCTCCAAGAATGGGGAAGAATATGGATGATGCGATTTACGCAGTTATGAAGGATGGCAGCCGCATTAAGCTGGATTCGGCTGGGAATGATGTTCTTCGAGCAGAGACGCCGATTCTACTAAGTCAGTTAGATTATATTCTGCTTGAGGATGGGACAAAGCTGTTTGCGCCCAATATCTAGTGTATTGACACGTTGATAAGCAAACTAAGTTAATAAACGTCAGAGCTCAGGATATAGGGAAATAAGCTTCTGGCGAGCATCTTTGGTCCGAAAATGCCAATTCACTTTAGATGTCTGGTTATTGCGTTTTTGTTCCCATGCGGCGAGTTCAGCAGTCAGATGCTCCAAGGAACCAATCCGACGGGATAAGCACTGGCGGGTCATAACATTGAGTTCAATCTCAGCAATATCAAGCCAGCTTCCGTGTTTAGGCGTATAGTGTATTTCCAGTTTTTTAAGGATACGCCTTGCCTCTTCCGGCTTGAACTTCTTATACAGCGATGCAGGCTTATGTGTATTCAGGTTGTCCATGACCAGTATGATCTTCTCAACATCAGGGTACATGACATCTACAAGATACTGAATCTCCTCTGCCCAGTCTATTGCGGTACGATGCTCCCGGACACTGACGTGATGCACGCCACCGAGAGGTTCAACAAAAGCGAATATACTACAGGTTCCGTTCCTGGTGTATTCGGAATCCACCTTTTTGTCATCGCCAGGACGCATCGCCCAAGACTCTCTCGCTTCTCCAAGCAACTGATATGGCTTTTCGTCCATGCAAACTACTGGAATCTGCGGGTTATAGGGGAGCTCATATACGTCCAGAACGTCCTCCATACATGCTACGAATTCCGGATCTGCTTTCGCTGGGAGACACCAGTACTCGCTTTTGTGAGGTCTAAGCCTGTTTTTTTAAGAGATCTCCGAATCGCTTCTCGACTGATTGGCTCATCAAGGACTACTTTCAGTTCTTCTTCCAACAACCGTATTGTCCATCTGCTGTGACCCTCAGGAACTGGCCCGCACGCCATTTGGACTATTTTTGCCTCAACACGGCCATCAACCTTCCGTCGCGCATTGTCTGAGTTTGGGCTTCGCTTGAGCGTGAGTGTTTCATCCAACCCTTTCTCTGCGTACATCTTTATTGTTGAGGCGATTGTCGCACGGCTTACTCCGCAAGAAGCCATGCACTGATCATATGTCTTTGCAGGCAGATGATTTTCATCTACCGCCAATAGAATATTGCATCTGTCCGCAATGGTTTGAGATGTGCCTTTCTTCTTTCGCAATCCCTTGAGTCGTTTCACTTCAGAGTCAGACAACTGAACTTTATTTTTCTTAGGTCTTGCCATGACTGTACCCCTCTCATATGTGATATGAGAAGTGTATCATATTTTAGTTTGTAAATCAATATGTCTATACAATAGTGGATTCTGCAAAGTGGGAAGGCCTTATTTATTATGAGTATAAGGATTTTTCCTGGAATAATGTTGCCTGCCTGCGATATGACCCAGAAGCAAAAACGTGGGCTCAAAGCAGCACCCATGGAAACACCTCTGACGCAGTATGGGAAGCTGTTTCGGAAGCTGAGGTCAAGGCCATTCAGGATTCCTATACGCCAATCTCCTTTGACATGAAACCCCTCAGCCAGTTTCCCATGAATAATTGAAGCAGGGGAGCGGAGGACTTCTAAGCAATTAAGACTTCCTTAATTTTGCATGACATAAGTAGTATTCTGCCGGATTGTGTGCTATCATATGGATACAATATCCAAGAAAGGAAGTTACCCATATATGAAACGAAAATCTGCAATGGCCGCCAGCGCTCTGCTTCTAAGCACACTGCTGTGTGCCTGCACACCGCAGCAGGTGAATATTCCGGAAACCACGACTCAGACGACCGAGGCATCGGAAACCATGACAGAAACCACCCAACCCGCCGCAATTCAGCAGGAATCCGGGTGGCAGGATACGCCGGCCCACAATGCGTTCCGCAAGACATTGAAAACCATCCACGATGAGCTCTATCTTCCCCTTCCCAATGCGTCCTATAAGCAGGAAATTGAGTTGTGGGAGCCGGGCACCATTGAGGACGAAAATTTTGCGGTGCTGGATGTGGACGCAGACGGGGAGGACGAGCTGATTGTCACCATTTCCAATACCTATACTGCCGGAACGTGTACGGTGGTCTATGACTACGATGCGGACACCGACGATGTACGGGAGGAAGCTTGTACCGGCCTTGCGGCAAAATTCTATCCTGGAATGATTCGGGTAGAGGCCTCTCATAATCATGGCCATGCGGGAGATGTCCTTTGGCCCTACGCCATCCTGACCTATGATCAGGAGAAGGATGTCTATGAGGATGCGTTCTATGTGGATGCCTGGAGCAAGGAAATTGCCGATTATGACAGTTCCCTGGATATGGCATATCCAGAAGAAATTGACACCGAGCATGATGGATTTGTATACCTGATTACGGAAAACGGCCAGCAGCGAGTCATCAACCGGAAGGATTATGAAAGCTGGGAGGCAGAATTGTTTGCCCAGAAGGAACCGCTGAACGTATCCTGGCAGAAGATCACTTCGGAAAATATTTGACTTACAGGGAAATGAAATGGCACTGAATCCTTCTTGGGTTCAGTGCCATAAAAATATTCAGAAAATCCTTAGGGCAACACTGCACAATAGGAGCTGCGGGTTTCGGCGGATCTTTTGTATCCACTCTTCAGTTCGGAAAAAGGGAAATACACAAAGTATTCCGCCTTTTGGGGGACTTTGATTGGGCACAAAATCTCTCGCCGAGAACCCTTGTCCTATTATGCGGTATGGCCCTAGAAATACAGGATAATCAGCATCGCAGCCAGGTATAGGATAACCAGGGAGAGAAGTAATTTATCGTGGAGCAGAACCTCCACTGGATCCCCATCAGAATTCCCCTCAATATCCAAGCTGTATTTCATGGTAATCAGCAAAACGATGGGGACCGTAAAAATAAGGTGATCGTTCTGGTAGAATGAGGTGGTATTTTCGTCAATGCTCCACAGGGCGTAAAACACATTGGCCAGCGTCAGGCACATTCCCATGTTCATATCCAGGAATTTAACCGGATATGCTTTTAGCACCGGTCTGGTTTCACCATCGCCAGCTTGCCTGAGCTCGTTCCTGCGTTTTCCCAGTGCCAGATAAAATGCGAAGGCAATGACGGTGAGATAGAGCCAGTTGGAAATGGAAATTTCGGTTACAATAGCTCCATACAGGATGCGAATCAAGAAACCGGCCACAAGAATGGTAACGTCAACAATGGGAACGTTTTTCATCCCAAAGCTGTAAGCCAGATTCAGAATCAGGTAAAGAATCAGAAGAATGGTTGAGGGCACCCGGAAGGTGATGCCATTACATACTGCGGCAGCGATCAAAAGGGCAGTGGTAAGTACCCAGGCACTTTTCACAGAGACAGTCCCGGCTGCAATGGGTCTGGTGCATTTGGTGGGGTGCTTGCGATCCTTCTCTCTGTCGCAAATATCGTTGATGATGTACACAGCGGACGAAACCATACAGAATGCCCCGAAAGCCACGATGCCCGCAAGCAGCTTATCAGAATTAAACAGCCGTCCACTGCAAGCCAAAGCTGCAAAAACAAGCAGATTTTTGACGTAATGGTGAATGCGCATCAATTTTAGATATTTTTTCATGATGCTGTCTCCTTATGCTGGATAATATTGAATCGCAAAGTTAACCATTTCTGCAATAGCGGGAAAATTGATAACCGCAAGAGTAACGGCACCGCAGATACTGACGGCAGGGAGGATAAATTGGACATTCAGTTTTGACTCAATCTTTTCTATCAATTGGAAGAGCAGGACGAAAAATGCCCAGCCAAAATACAGCGCATAAAGAATCAGGCCGTTTTCAAAGGTTCCCCAGCCAAACACCAAGAGAACCAGGGTGCAAAGTCCCACCCACACAGCGGCGAACAGGCAGCTCCTTTTCTCCCGATTCCAGATTGCGCTGACCACTGACAAAACCAACACCGCAACACCAATCAGATTGATACAGCTTGCTTCGTTCAACTGCCAGGAAATGTGGGTGGCCGAGGCGAATTTTACGCCGGCATCCGGGCGAAGAATGCAGTCGTGGATGAAGGCAGTGAACTGGCAGAGCTTATTCATAAAGGTCAACTCACGACCGGAAAGATCGGCGAAGAAAGAGAATTTGTTAACGAGGTTAAAAAGAACATCAAAGCGACAGAAAGCTAACATCGTCGCAATAAATCCGATGCCCAGACGGAGCATGTCCATAAACCACGCTTTGAAGTTTCGGAAGGGGGAGGCTTTGGAGGAGAAGGGCATCAGAACCATGCTGGTAATCAGAGTTCCTCCGGCACCATACAGGGCGAAGGGACAGGGTTCCTCTTTTTCTGCAATCAGATAAAGGCAAAGGATTAACCAGAAATACGCAATAATATACTGTTCCATCATCAACGTAAACAGCATTTGGGTGTAGGTAAAGGATACCAGCAGCATGAAGCATATGCGCTTTCTTTCATTCAGCTTCATCAACTTTGCCAGCATGAAGTGAGCTGCAAAAAGCATTACGATCTGGACACTGTTCATCAAAATTGCTTCAACAGTAGCAGAGCCTCCCATCAGCCTGCCCAGCAAATAGGGCAGCCCCATAAACGGTGCGGAAAACAATGCAAACAGTGGCTGACGAATGTCATTTTCCGGATTTGTCAGCATCAAATAGGCATTATCCTGAACCAGCAGGGGGGAGTCACTGGTATAGATTGCACCACAGATAATGCTGTCTGTCAGTTCTGTTTCATAGAACGCCTTTGTTTGGGCAAAAGAATAAACCATCCACCCAAGGGTTGCAAGGAGCAGTACGCCATAGACAATTCCTTCAAATGCAGTAATGTCTTGAAACACCTTGGATTGGAACAATATTTTCAGAAATTTCTTCCAGAAAGCCAGAATGCAGAAATACGCAAAATATATGCCGACAACCGCCCCAAGAATGCTGAGGAGATTTATCGTTTCCATCAGCATGGGAATCTGTTCTTTTAATGACAAAGTTTTGGGTGAAAGGAGCCAGCCTCTGCAAAAAACTACTTTCTCGCCCCAGCACACACCGATAGCGGTCAGCAGAGAGACCACCCGCAGTGCAGCGGGGGATTTCTTTTCCCAGTCCAAGAGAGAAGGAATTTGAGAGGAAAATATCACAGCAATGATAAACGCAATTGGAATTCCCAGGAAAAAGCCCAGATTCATTCTTGCATTCAGGCAAAAAAGCCCCATTGCGGAAATAGGGAAAAACCAGTTTCGCTTGATGTTTGCAATCCATTCCGATTTACCCTGTCCTTGCGGGCAATGGCCCAGCATACCATTATACAGATGCTTCAACACCGGTAAGAGCCTGTATCTTTCCATAGTTATTTCTCCTATTTTCGTTTTATTCCAAAGAAAAGAGTGCTGTTTCATTATATCACTTCAATCCTTGACAGTCCAGAAAAAAATGGATAAGGAAATACCGAACAATAACCGTAAACAGCCGCTGCCCAAAAGCAGCGGCTGTTCAGCGTGTCGAAAAAGGCCTCGCAGAGTTCGCCGCTGCAGCGGCGAATAAAATCAGATCATTTTCCGCCGCGACATGTGCGTGGCGGAAAATACATTCCAGGCTGCGTGTGTGCGAGTTGTGCGCCACAGGCGCACAAGGAGTGCGCTAAGCAGACTGC
>Ga0129308_1002625_pt1 | contig 14680 bp, 8 predicted proteins | sample L827metagenome_FD_94440 | JGI IMG/M metagenome (GOLD analysis project Ga0129308, IMG submission 94440) | Ring-tailed lemur group fecal microbial communities from Wisconsin, USA - L827 metagenome | ecosystem: Host-associated > Mammals > Digestive system > Large intestine > Fecal | place: USA...
AGATATCGGCTTGGGTGCCTCCTTCTCCTCGTTGCCGGACATCTATTCCCGCGGCATATTCTAAAAGATCTTGGATACTGGTGACAGGCGCCGCCGCGATCTCACGGGCGGGAATGACTGTCACGATCTTGGTCGCTTGGTTCCGTGCGATAGGCGCACGGGAGGCGGTAACTTCTACCTCTTCCAGCTCTACGGAAGCTTCCTCGCCGGTCCGGTTAGGCTCGATTGTCTTTTGAGCTTGCGCCGTGTCGGGCAGGGCGAATAGTAGCGTACTTGCTGTTACGACTCCAATGTTAATGACTTTGTGCATACTCCGGAACGCGGCGTAACGTTTCCGGTCGAATCGGCGGAAACGTACGGCGACTTGGGTATGCGATTCCCAATAATTCATTCGTTCTTATTTTTTATTTTGAGTAGGATAGTCTGGATAAAGTAAATACTTTTTACGCATGGCCTTGTATTGATCCAGCTCGGGTTTCCAACTTTCCCGGATCTCTTTCTCGGATAAGCCCCTTACGATCTGGTAGCGGAGCTGCTTCGTGCCTGCCAATAAATCGAACCAGTTCGGACGGGAGAAGAAAAAGGCTTGATCCTTTCCCGCTTTATTGTAGAAGTCGAGGAAGAATCGCATGGTTAATCCTCCTTCGAACGGATATTCCCGCAGATCGATGCCGTAACATACTTTATCCTTTTGCAAGGGATTGGTATCGAATCCGGGCAAGGAGGTCGGGGTAAAAGTGAAATCCCCATATTTAGGGTCCGGGAAACCTAGTACTTGAAACGGATAATAGGTTCCCCTTCCTACGCTGACGTTCGTAGCCTCAAAAAAGCAAAGCGACGGATACAGGCGGATAGACTGGTCATTCGGGAGGTTCGGAGAGGGCTTGACCGGCAACCAATAGGGATCTCCGTGTTTCCAATTCTCCATCTTTACGATCTTTAACCGGCAGGTATCGGGCGTACTTTTCAGCCAGCCTTCCTTATTGATCATCCATGCCAATTCCCCTACGGTCAAGCCGTGCAAGATCGGGAGCGGATCGACACCGACGAAAGACTCGAATCCTTTCTGGCGGATCGGCCCGTCTACGAAGTCATTCGGGTTCGGGCGGTCCAACACGATAAACTCTTTGTTGTTTTCGGCGCAGGCTTCCATCACGTAATGCATCGTGCTGATATAGGTGTAGAAACGGGCACCTACATCTTGTATATCGAAAACAATCACGTCGAGGTCTTCCAGTTGCTCGGCGGACGGTTTCTTGTTTTTCCCATAAATAGAGATGATGGGGATGCCTGTTTTCAAGTCCCGGCTATCTTTTATCTCCTCTCCGGCATCACCGGTTCCCCGGAATCCATGTTCCGGAGCGAACACCTTCTTAACGTCTATGCCTTCCGCTACTAGCGCATCTAATAAATGAATCTGCCGCTTTTCCAAAATGGAAGTCTGGTTGACCACTAATCCTACCCGCTTATCCTTAAGCAAACGGGTGACGACATCCATCCGCTCGGCACCTAGCTTTAACGGGGCGTTTTGTGAATAGACCGTTGGCGTCAAGCTAAAAAATATGACTAGAAATATAAAGATCTGTTTCATTACATTATATAATATATCACTGTGTACTGATCGCGAAAGTACGAAATGTTTGTGAGAAGTCGTCTTATTTTGTGTATGGACAAAGATAAACTTTTTCTTCCGTATCCGCAAAACAGGGCTTGTCGCTTTATAAGCCGAAATCTTTCTTGCGGAATAGTCCGGGATCTACTCTATGAGTAGGATGAAAACTACTTAGTAAGCAGACCCCCTGTTTACTTACTAAGTAGAGGTATGGTCTGCTTAGTAAGCAGATGGAGGTCTACTTACTAAGTAGTGTCCGGCTTTCTTGGTAAAGAGAGATTGAAGAGATAAAATGCTTATTTATTGAAATATTTTCTAGTAAAATGTTTGCAAGAAGAGAAAATAGTTGTACTTTTGTGTCGTAATGGGAGTAGCGATTCTTACGCTTGATGATGCGTTATAAATAAAGAGGCATCATTTTCTTAGTGATGGAGATTTAAAGTCGATGATACGTTATATAAATAGAGGTGTCGTTTTTCAGCCCTTTCCCCGGGGGTGGTTTTAAATTCGATGATTAAGCTAGCCTTAATGAAAACTTTTCTCTCCCGCAAAATCAATATGTTAAGCCGCTGCCCGCAAGCGACCTATGAGAGGTATGTTTCTCTTTATATCGTTTGGGCTGGGTAGGTTTATTCTTTCTTTGGCAAGAATGAGGGGAGTAAACAAGCGAGTGTATTCATTCTTGTTTTGTTGAACTCAAAAAAAGCGAAAAAAATATGGCTTTACGAGTAAGACGAATCAAAAAGGCGTTCGGCTTTGATAAGACGAAGACCGAAAAGTATGTGATAGTCCCTGATCGGGCTACAGTGGTAGGTTTTGAGGCCCTTTGCGATCAAGTCGCTGCGGTCTCAGGTATTAATTTAGGAATGGTTCAATCCGTAGTCTATGGATTGGTGAAGTCCATGACGACATTCATCCGTCAAGGCCACTCCGTGCAAGTGACGGGTTTCGGTACCTTCGTCCCTTCCTTTAACGCGAAGAGCAGTTTAGATGAGAAAGAGGCGAATGTGGATTCCATCCACCACGTGAAACTACGTTTCCTTCCCAGCGCGGAGTTACGTACAGTGATGAAATCGATGGAATTCGAATTCGATGTAACGGACAGTACGAACGATTCCAAAACAACCTCCGAAGGGGGAGGTGATTCCGAAAGCCCGGATGAGATCTAATCGTTTGGGGAGGTAAGTAAAAAGCCCCAGTCCGGCAGCAAGGGGAAGCTGTTGGGCGGGGGCTTTCGTTTATGCTATTTTTACATGTCATAAACTTTGCTCACAAATAATTAAGAGTTATCTTTGCGGTAATTCCAAGTAGTGGCTAAGCGAGACTTAGCGGCCAAGAGAGGCTTCGAACGGAAGGACATATTTAACGAAGAGCGTTTTTAAGATATTATTCTTGTATTAGAAAATCGCCAATTTTCAAAACGGAACAAGTGTAATAGCAACAGAAAACGCTCACGTCTTTGGTATATACATGCTCTTCATGTAAATGAGGATGTGATATACATAAGGGCGTGGGACTGTTGTTTATTATTTGTTCCGTGGGTGTTTGGCGATACCTCTAATACAGATAAGGCATTAAACAGTTTCCACGCCTCTTCTTTTCATTGTAGCCTTATAAAAGAAATGTCGAACGAGGGGAAACAGGGAGACGGATGGATAAATATGGAAAATTGTGTTTGTGAAATTTGTGATCATGATTTAGGATTTCGGTGCGGAATGCAAAATGATTGTTATGGAAACGTGGAAGACATAAACGATTGCGAAGACTTTGAATATATGGATGATAGGGATGATTTGGATGATGATTCAGAGGAACCGATAGATGTAACCGAACCAATTGAATGCCCAATATGTGGAGAGGATGCTTATTGGAATGGATCATGCTATGTTTGTGAGAATGATAAATGTAATTGGTGTGGAATCCAATAAAAATAATATTATGAACAAAAAGTGGTGTCTCTTATTAGGATTATTATTTTATCTGCTACCGCTTCATGTAAATGCAAAAACAGTCTATTATGTTAAAAGTGGGGCGACAGGTGATGGCTCTTCGTGGTCGAATGCGTCTGGAAATATTCAAGCAATGATCAACAAAGCATCTTTAGGTGATGAAGTTTGGGTAGCGGAAGGAACATATTATCCGGAGAAGGAATATGAATGGAGTAATATGAAAGATCGAGCTTTCAGATTGAGGCCGGGAGTTTCTTTGTATGGCGGATTTGCCGGTATGGAACGTAGCCTCCAAGAACGGAAAAAGATCGATAGAGATAAAAATGGAACAGTAGAATCTTGGGAATTTCAATATGAGACTATATTAAGTGGAGATGGAAATGTAAAAGATATTATCATTAAAAATGATGATGATCAGATAGAGAAGATGTTAAATAGAGATGATAATTGTTATGTAGTTGTTTCTAGAACATTTGAAGACTCAGAATTTAGTGAAGAGCCTTTCTATTTTTCTGGTTTTACTGTATCTGGAGGATCTAGTGGAATAGATGCTGATAGAAATGTGATTATTAGTGATTGTGATATTTGTTATAATAGATGGGGTATATCTGCAACACGTATTTTAAATAGTAATATACATCATAATTCAGCGTATGGCGTTTTTGGTGGAAATTCGATAAATTGCTTGATTCATCATAATGGATCTGAACGATTGTCCGGTACTGGAAATGGAGGCGTATATAGTGGAATATGTTATAATTGTGAAATTTATAAAAATGAAGGAGGAGGTGTTGGTGGTGGATATGGTAGTAAATTTTATGATTGTAATATATATGAAAATTACTCTCTTGGATCTGGCGGAGGACTGAATGAATCTACGGCTTACAATTGTAATATATATAATAATATTTCCCAAAAAACAGGAGGAGGAGCTTACAGAAGTTATCTTTTTAATTGTGTTATTCGTGACAATTTTTCGGTACTCGATGGGGGTGGAACTTCTGGTGGTTTGCTGAAGGATTGTAAAGTGTATAATAATGAAGCATTAGGAAATAGAGGAGGAATGGATGGCGGTACGGCAATAAATTGTTCAATTTTTAATAATAAGGCCGGAGAGAAAGGTGGTGGATGTGGTGACGGTGGATATTATTATAATTGTAATATCTATAACAATTATGCGCCTACTTATGGGGGGATTTCCTATAGTTCTTATGTCAACTGTACAATCGTAAACAACAAATCTTTCTCTGGAAATGAAAATGGTGGAAGTTTAACGAATTGTATTGTAGTTGGAACATTTGACGGAAGTGCTTCTTATTCCGCATTCACAGATAGTTATGTTAAAGGTGACGGTAATTTCTTGGCAACGGAGAAAGAACTTAAATTCGTAAAATCTACGTCTTTTACAGGGAATGCCTCCAGTGAAAAACAATTAGAAGAATTAAAGAATGCGGATTTCCGTCTTACCAAGGGTTCTTCCGCTATAGACATGGGGCAACAGAAATTCGGAATATCTCTGCCTCCGGAAGACTATTCCGGTTATCCCCGTCCAATGGGAGTAAAAACGGATATCGGTGCGCATGAATATCCTTCATATAGAGCATTACCATACGAGAACAAGTTTGATGAAAGCTCTTTGTCTATGAATGTTCCGGAAGCTTGGAAGGTAGAGAAGCTATCGGGTAAGGAGGAATATTCTTTGTATTATGCAGGAGATCGCTATAATTCTCAAAAACAATTCAATTATATAACAACCCCGTTTTTTGATAAAACAGCCTCTAACAAGATAAACTTATCTTTCGATATCTCCGCCAAGTTTAATATAATGGATCAAAAGGAAAAGATGCATATCATATTAGCCTATTTGGAGTCGGATAAGCGAGATACGATCATGTCTTATTCCAATACGGACTATGTACAAGATATTCGCTATTCAAAAGAAATATCATCATGGGTAAAGAACAAGGTCTTTCGGGTTCTATTTGCGGTAGAAGACTCACAGCGTGAAAGTTCTTATAATTCTAGTATTATATATTGTGGTATCTCGAATCTGAAAATATCAAAACAAGATGCTACGGTCGATATTATCGCGAAAGACAAGGTTTGCATGTACGATGGGAAGCTTCAATCCGTGGATTTCCAAATCAACGATACTCGTGTGGATAAAAACAAGGTAGTTGTTACTTATCAAAAAGAAGGCTCGACTCAATCTTCGACAACACCGCCCACAAACGCAGGTGTGTATAAGGTGCTTATTTCCATAGAAGATGGTTCTTATTTCGGAATGAAAGAAGTGAAATTGACTATTGAGAAAGCGAACCAGAAAATCCTTTGGGAACAGAAACTGACAACCATGAGCACACTGGAGAAGATTCGTTTGGAAGCGACAGCTTCTTCCGGATTGCCCGTGCAATATTCTGTGGACGATGAGCTGTTGGCTAAGATTGAGAAGATCGATAATGATTGGTGGCTCGTTTCAGATACGTTAATCGGAAATGTAACGGTCAAAGCTTCTCAGTCCGGAAATGAGAATTATAATTTGGCTAATTCCGTATTGAAAACGATTAAAGTGTATTCTAACTTGACAGATATCGCCGAGATAGAAACAAATAATTTGAAGGCTTATTATTTGAAAGAGAGTAATTCTATTCGGATAGAAGGAGCACCTATCGGTTGTAAGGTATATGTATATGATGTATTAGGCCATTTATATACGAGCAAGGAAATGATATATGGAGAAGATCAAATACAAATGAGAAATACCTCCGGAGGTATTTATTACCTATTGTTTGTAGATAAAGATAAAAAGAGAACAATAAAAATATTAACTGATTAAATATAAGGAATGTGGTATGAAAAGAATAATTTCTTCTGTTTTATTGTTGATCTCGTTGATCGCTTGCGATAAAAATAGTGATCCATATAAAGACTTTAGTTTGTCATCTGTCAGGATGGATATAGCGGATGCTCAAATGTTAGCGCTTTGCGGTAGCGAAGCCCAAACAAAATCATCGACAGATGATTTAAGTTTATTCAAGATCGATAAGGAAGGGAATATGACGGCGGTGCGTAGTATGGTGGATGGTACGAATGAAGAGGTTCGTTTGGTACCGGAAAGCATATGGCCGCTTAATGATGAGTATATACTTTGTCCACAAATCACATACTATAGATCTGGTGAAGATTGGGGTTCATCTGATGGGAATAGTTATTTGATCAATAAGAAAAGTGGTCGGATGTATGTGATTGATGGTAATAAATACCCAGATTTTAGAAATACTGATTTCAGCGATCAAATCAAAGATGGAGTAGATGTAAACCCTAGAACAGACAATTTGAATAATGCTTATTGTTTGGTTAGATATTCCTCTTCTGGTTCAAGTCAGATGGGCATATATAAATTTGCATTAGAGAACTTCGATAATATAACAATGCAAAAAGTAAACTTAGATCAATTTCCTATTCATTGGCACGCAAGCCATCCTTTTGAGGTAGATGCGATGGGGAATTGTTTAACATTTGTCGAGGTGGATGGTGTTGGATACAAAAACATTTTGTATAAAGCTACAGGAGGACTGTATGAGTTTCCACAAAGTGACGGAATTATCGACTATTTTGTAGGATACAGTGGGAAAATGTATTGTTGCTCATATTCTAAAATTCAACAAAGTGGAAATAATCAATATAGGATTTTCTCATTAGAAATCGGAGTTGAAGTTTCTTATGATTTAGATTACGCTGTATTAAAAGAAACTCAAACAGTATATCCACAGAGCTGGGGTTCAAGTTCTGGCTCTTATTATAGGTGTAAACTCTATACATTAGAGAATGGCTTTATCCATGTCCTTCTAGCTACGGATGATACAAACAATATGCTTGTATATAATTCAAAAGATAATACGATCAGAGAAGTTGGCTTCCTGCCCGGAGAGATGGAGGATGTGGTTGGTATATCCAATAATTGCATTTATCGAATCATGAATAACAGTATTTACAAATACGATTTCATGGCAGAAGAAAAAAGTGTAATCCCGATAGATTTTGATTTTTCCGGTTGCGCTACTTATAGAGATTGGGATACCTATAATGCGCCGCAAGGCAGTAAGTTCATCTTGGGAGCGATCCGCAATTCGGATATGGCCCGGTTAAGAATCGAGGTAGATATGGAAACCGGAAAATCCACCGTATTTGAAGATGCGCAAGATCGTCCGATCGTGACGCTCGTTCAGGTTGGCAGTTAATAGAACCGATGGATAAATAGAAGATGCCCCCTTGCTTTTCATGTCCAGAAGGCTAGGGGGCGTTGTCTTAAACGCCTCCCAATTCCTTTTTTAGCCACACTTTCATCACCGGATCTGGAATGATGACCTTGCGTTTCTCTATTTCAATCAACTCTTTTTTAACTAATGCCCTCTTTACGATACTGACATTTGCCGATGAGCCAAGTTTATATTTCTGTAGAATCTCTTGCGTGGTAAACTCGCTATGTACTCCATCTAGAATGGCGCGTAAAAAATTCATTTGATAAGTCGTCAGACTTTCGGTCTGTTTCTCGAATAGCGGAGTGTTTTGATCGATGATATCCTGATATGCCTCCTCAAAGTTCTGCTCCGTAGCGACCTTATCTGTATGAATCCATACCAACCATGCTAATTGCTGCACATAGGATGAATGATTGTCTACCCTTTGGCATATCTTTTCAGCCAGTTCTTTTGAAATCTGTTTACCTGTAGCCTCAAAACGACCACATATATAATTGATCCAATCAGAAGTCCCGATTTTTGGCAGATAAATAGCATCGCCGAATTTATAAAAGGGAAGACTCTTTTTTTCAAATAGTTCATTCATCAAATGCTTCTTGCTACCGAACAAGCAATAAGACACCGACTTTTGTAATTGCCACACGGAACGTAATCGCTTTTGGAATGTCTTCGAATCCTTAAATTCGGCAATCTGTTGAAATTCATCGATACATACGACAATATTATATCCCTTCTTTTGCGCTATTTTTTCGGGAAGTTGTAATATCTCATTAACATCATTACTTTGAGGATTCATCTCAAGTGATATGGAAAAATCTGTCATGGGATCGGTGCCTATGGATATTTTAGGGCTGATACGTGAGAGGAATAGCTTGGTATTCTCCAGCCATTCATCTAACTTTGAGGAAGTTTGTTTGAGAATGGCTGCAGCGAACGCATCATAAAAATCCCTGTCGCTACGGCATGAGAATATATCAAGATACACGACTTTCAATTTGTCGGATTGCGCTAAGTGACATACTTTCTGCACTAAAGAAGTCTTGCCCCAACGACGAGGTGAAATCAGTACCGTATTTACACCATGCTGAAAGTTCAACAATAGACGCTCTGTCTCTTTTTCGCGATCGGTAAAATTATCGCCCGATGTCGCGACTCCGAATATAAAAGGCTTATTCTCCATGATTTTTCAACTATTATTCTATCGCAAAGATAATCAATATTGGTTTTGTAATAAAGTTGTTACTAATAAAGTTGTTATTTATCTTTCTAGTAGCTTGTAGAAGAAGTATCTTACACATAACTAATGATCGCTATCTGCTTGGTATCTTGCGGAAAGTTTATACTTTTGAGGCGAATAACAGACAATACTAAGAATCTATGAATGTAAAAATACTTTTTTATGCGGTAGCCTTCTTGAGTTTATCATGGGCGTGTTTCACCTATGCGCAAGATGTCCTACCGGAATATACGCAAGCACGCCGTTTCGCCCCGTCGAATGCGGAACAGTTACTTTTCTCTTATACCCTTACCCCCAATTATTTTAATAATAGTGACAAGTTCTGGTATGAGTATAAGACAAGTGAGGGAAGAAACTGGTATCTAGTGGACCCCAATTCGAGAAATAAACGATTATTATTCGATCGGGATGAGTTGGCGGCACAGATAAGCGAGATCGTGAGAGAGCCTTTTACCGGACAACAACTTCCTATCGAAGATTTACGCTTAAAGGAAGATGATCGCACGTTTACTTTCTCGATAAAGGGTACGGGCGGGGACTATTTTTTCTCGTATGATTATCCGTCCTCCCGGTTGACTTGGATTACGAAAGATGAGATTCCGGCTAAAATCCGTTGGGCGAATATATCGCCGGATAAAAAGCGGGTCGTCTTCGCGAAAGATTTGAACCTGTATGTCATGAGTTATGAGGATTATGAGAAGGCCGTGAAGGACCCGGAGGATAAGACGATATCCGAGATCGCCTTGACTACGGATGGCGAAAAAGATTTTGGCTTTGGTATGCCCCGGACCTTCTTGAATACCGATACTTTATGTGACCATAAGCGGAAATATGTAATGGGGAACTGGTCTCCCGATGGTCGTTATTTCGCCGCTACCTTGTCGGATCAACGTGAGGTACAAGATTTATGGGTGATTAACTCGATCGCCAAACCTCGTCCTACATTTGAGACCTATAAATATCAGATGCCGGGAGAGGCGGGTTCTCCAATCGTTCATTTATATCTCTTTGATTTGGAAAATACCGGGAAGCGGAAAGAAATCCGGGTGGATTGTTTTAAAGATCAAACAATCAATCTAGCCTCCAAGCCGGATAAGGAGCGTACGGGACTCACTCGGAACTCGATCTGGTTGGGAGATAACCAGACCTTCTATTTGACCCGTGTCAGCCGGGATATGAAACGGGTGGATATCTGTTCGTATACGATCGGGGAGGATTCGGTAAAAGCGATCATTGAGGAACGTCTAAATACCTCTATGGAAACCCGCCCGCTAGCGATGACCGATAATGGTAAGGAATTGATCCATTGGAGCGAACGGGATGGTTGGGCGCATCTGTATCTATATGACGCGCAAGGAAATTTGAAAAACCGTATCACCAAAGGGCCTTGGCATGTGGACGCCATTGTAGACGTGGATAGTAAGAATCGTGTCGTTTACTTCAAGGCGAATGCCCGAGAAAAGGGAGATACGACTCCTTATTACGAGCATTTGTACCGGGTGAATCTGGATGGTTCGGGCTTAAAGCTGATTACTCCGGGCGATTATTTCCACCTGGTCTCTATGGATAAATCCATGCGATATATCGTGGATAACTATTCCCGTGTCAATACGATCCCGGCTACGGCATTGTATGATAACCAAGGCAACCGGTTGATGACCTTGGAGGAAAGTGACTTCTCCCAATTACTCATGGCTGGTTATAAATTCCCCGAGCCTTTTTCGGTAAAGGCGGCCGACGGGGTGACCGATTTGTATGGTGTCATGTATAAGCCTTTTGATTTTGATTCCACGAAAGTATATCCGGTCATTAACTATGTATACCCCGGGCCGCAACAGGAGGGAACTTTCTTTCGCTACATCCCGATGAATCCTCGTACGGATCGTTTGGCGCAAGCCGGATTTGTCGTGGTTTGCATGGGACACAGGGGAGGGCATCCCAGTCGCTCCAAGTGGTATCATAATTATGGATATGGAAATTTGCGTGATTATCCGATGGCAGATCATAAAGTAGCTATCGAGCAGTTGTGCGCTCGTTATAAATTCATGGATATCAACCGGGTCGGCATACACGGACATTCCGGTGGCGGTTTCATGTCTACAGCGGCTATGCTGCTTTATCCGGATTTCTTTAAGGTGGCGGTATCTTGTGCCGGCAATCATGACAATAACATTTATAACCGGTGGTGGGGAGAGAAACATCATGGGGGAAAGGAGATCACGGATGATATGGGAAATATCTCGTTCGATATTCGCATCCCGACCAATCAAGAATTGGCGAGGAACTTGAAAGGCCATCTGTTATTGATCCATGGCGATATCGATAATAATGTGCATCCGGCGAATACCATTGTTGTCGTGGACGAGTTGATCAAGGCTGGCAAACGCTTTGATATGTTGATCGTACCGGGAAAACGCCATCATTTTGATGACTATAATGAGTATTATTACTGGCGGATGGTCGATTACTTCTCTGAGTATTTGAGAGGCGAACGGGAAACAGGTGCGGATATAAAAGATTTGAAACTGGGAAATTGGTTCCAAGGGTATCAGTGATGAGAAGTAGTACTGACTTTGCCAAGTAATACATACTAACATCGCCAACGCAGTATATATTACTTGGCCAATGCAGTATATCTTCTGCGAACTCATCCATATGTGAGAGAGATTGTTTATTTTTGTCTCGCAAAAAAATAAATAGGATGAAACCTCTTGATATAATAAAGAAATATTATCCGGAAAGTTCGGAAGCCTACCGGATTTTGGTGACTCATAGCCGCAGCGTAGCGGATAAGGCATTGGCATTGGCCCGTTTGCATCCGGAGATGAATCTGGATCTGACTTTTATTGAGGAAGCGGCGATGTTGCATGACATAGGGATCTTTTTGTGTAACGCACCGGATATCGATTGCCATGGGGAGGCCGATTATATCTGTCATGGCTATCTGGGAGCCGATTTAATGCGGAAAGAGGGGTATCCTCGCCACGCCTTAGTTTGCGAGAGGCATACGGGAACAGGACTTTCGCTTGCCATGATCGAGGAACGGAACCTGCCTGTTCCACATCGGGATATGCGTCCCGTGTCATTGGAAGAACAATTGATCTGTTTCGCCGATAAATTCTTTAGCAAGACTAAATTGACGAAAGAGAAACCGGCTGATAAGATAAAACAGAGCTTATCCAAGTATGGAAATGAGATAGTTGAGCAGTTTGAACACTGGTGTAAACTCTTTTTAGGGGAATAAAAGCATAAGGGCTCGTTTATTTATTATACATTTGCACGCTGTAACACACTGCAAAGAACGAAGTAATGTTTTTGATATATAGAGTCCTAATCATTCTATTCGTTTTCCTCTTGGGAGGCTTGGGCGTGCAAGCGCAGGAGATTGTCGCTCCTGCCGATAGCTTGGCGCAGACTGATTCTCTCTTGGTGGCTCCTACGGATAGTACAACGTTAGCGGGAGATTCGATTCCAGAAAAGCAGACCGGGCTAGATGCTCCGGTCAGTTATCAAGCGACCGATTCTATCGTGATGACAGCTGGCAACTGGGCATATCTTTACGGGGAAGGCGATGTCAAATACCAGAATATCGAGCTGCAATCCGAATTGATAGAGATGAATATGGATAGTAGCATCGTGTTCGCTAAGTTTGGACTCGACTCTATCGGGCAGGAGTTTGGCTATCCGTTGTTTAAGGAGGGCGACCAGCAATATGAGTCGAAGACGATGCGGTATAATTTCGGTACCAAGAAAGGATATATCACGGACGTGATTACCCAGCAGGGCGAAGGGTATGTTACCGCCGGGCGAACGAAAAAGATGGAAGGGGATATCTTGAACATGGTGGGTGGTAAGTACACGACTTGCGATGAGCATGAGCATCCTCACTTTTACATCCAGATGACGAAAGCGAAGGTGCGCCCGAAAAAGAATATCGTAACGGGTCCGGTCTATCTGGTCTTGGAGGACGTGCCGTTGTATCCGATCGGGTTACCTTTCTGTTTCTTCCCATTCTCGAGTACATATTCATCCGGTATTATTATGCCGACTTTCGGAGACGAGTCTACCAGAGGTTTCTTCTTGCGTGACGGTGGATATTATTTCGCCTTGAGCGATTATATGGACTTGGCTTTGTTGGGAGAGATTTATACCAAGGGATCTTGGGGATTGTCGGCCCGTTCGGCTTATCGGAAACGCTATAAATTCTCGGGCAGTTTTAATGCTTCTTATTTGGTGACGAAATTGGGCGATAAGGGATTACCCGACTATAATTTGTCTAAGGACTTCAAGGTAAACTGGACGCATACGCAAGACCCTAAGGCGAATCCTTATCTGTCTTTCTCGGCGAGCGTAAACTTCTCGACCTCTTCGTATGACCGTAATAATCAGAACAGTTTATACCCGAACGCAAACGGGTATGCCGACGTGAACCAGAATACGAAGAGTTCATCCATTAACGTAACGAAACGTTTCCCGAATAACCCGTTCACGATCTCCGGTACGATGAGTATAAACCAGACGACCCGTGATTCTTCTATCGCCGTAACCTTGCCTAGCATGACGGTTACGATGAGCCGTATCTTCCCTTTCAAGCGGAAGCATCCGGTCGGGAAGGAGCGTTGGTACGAGAAGATCTCCATGAGTTATTCCGGTACGTTCAGTAATAGTATCACGACAAAGGAAAACTTATTATTCAAATCGAATTTGATCAAAGATTGGCAGAATGCTATGCAGCACTCGATTCCGGTAAGCGCTACATTCTCCGTGCTCAAGTACTTGAATATTTCTCCCTCTTTCAATTATAAGGAACGTTGGTACACTAGTAAGATCGAACAGGAATATGATACGCAGAAACAGGCTTTGGTAGCCCGCGACACTACGTATGGTTTTTATCGTATTTACGATTTTAACGCTTCTATCTCTGCGTCTACTACCTTGTATGGTTTTTATAAACCGTTGCCATTCTTGGGTAATAAGGTTGAGATGATCCGTCACCGCTTCGAGCCGTCTATTACGGTAAGCGCCCAGCCGGACTTCGCTTCTTCTCGTTTTGGTTTTTATGAGACTTATGTATATCAAGATGCGAATGGTGAGGATCGTGAATATACGTATTCTCCGTTTGCTCATAATATGTATGGCGTTCCGGGAACGGGAAAACAAGGAAATATCAGTTTTGACGTAAATAACAATATCGAGATGAAGGTGCGTTCGGATAAGGACTCTACCGGATTCAAGAAAATAAGTCTGATCGATAAGCTGTCGTTAGGCATGAGTTATAATATGGCGGCGGATTCATTTAAGTGGAGTGACTTGAGCGTTGGTTTACGTTTGAAATTATCCAAGAGCTATACATTGAACTTGAATGGTCAGTTCGATACTTATACGTACGATGAGAATGGGCGGCGTGTCGATATTCCCCGTTGGAAAGCAGGAAAGGGTATTGGTCGTTTGAGAGGGACTAGCACCAGTTTTTCCTATACATTTAACAATGATACGTTTAAGAAGCTGTTTGGAGGAGGTGATAGTTCATCGGATAAATCCGGGAATCAGTCGGCTTCCACGGATCCGAATGCCGATCCGGATGGATTGAACTCGGATGGAGGAGAAGGAGAGGGCGAGA
>Ga0129308_1002627_pt1 | contig 14667 bp, 13 predicted proteins | sample L827metagenome_FD_94440 | JGI IMG/M metagenome (GOLD analysis project Ga0129308, IMG submission 94440) | Ring-tailed lemur group fecal microbial communities from Wisconsin, USA - L827 metagenome | ecosystem: Host-associated > Mammals > Digestive system > Large intestine > Fecal | place: USA...
AAACAGCAACAATACAATTTGTAAAAATTCTACCCTTTTTCATGACCTTAATTTTTTATATGCTTAAAATTACCCTATACTCAGTAGAGAACATTTATCCGGTTAAGACCCTCATCAAAACCTATTGTCTCTTGCTGGCATTGCAAATATAGATACAAAAATAATGTGAGTATCAAATAAAGCGATAATAAAAGTTAAAACGATCAAAATAGTTGCTGAAAATATCAAATAATACGATGTGATTCTCTCAAAACGTGTGTATGTCTCTCATATTATACCTGTGGAAACAACAGGGATGAAATCTCTTTATGTTCTTATTTGATAGAAATACATAGTTTTTGTGATATGAATACGCCTGTGTGAAATTTTATGTATGGAGGTTCAGGTGTAGTGGCGATTTGCGTAAAAGATGCGAAAAAAAATATGATAATCATGTCTTATTTCGTAAATAAACTGTTTCCAATGTTCTCTAAACGAAAATTTATTAGCATCTTTGCATAGATGATTATGTGCAATTATGGGAGAACACTTGATTGTTGATTGACAGTATATTCGGGAGAAAAATTATCTTAAGAACTAAAATATATATCACTATGTGTACTAGAGCTCTGTTCAGGAAATGGTTCGTCTTTCTTGTTTGCTTTGTTTTTTGCGGTCGACAGGCTTTTGCTGCAGGGGATTCTGTCAATCCTTTGGAAATAACCGTTCTTATCGTTGTTCTTATTCTTGTTCTGTTATTCGTTCCTGCTGCTTTCTATTTAAGAAAGATGTATACCGGATTTACAGGTCAGTCTCAGAAAATCGTAAAGGAAAATGAGTTGCTGGTACTCAGACAAACTGAGGCGGACCGGAAATATAATGAGTTGGAAGCCGCAAAGAGAGAATTGGAAGAGCAAAAAGAAGCTGTAGAGGCAAAAGCCAATGAGCTCGAAGCTCAAAAGAATGAGTTAGAATCCCAATATGATGCACTGGCGGTGGCCAATGAAGAATTGGCAAAGAAATGTGCTACCCAGGAAACGGTAATTTCCACTCTGAACAGTAATAAAAAGGATTTGGAGCAATTGCTCGTTACCAAGATAAAAGAAAGTGATGCCATGCAGCGCGAGGTTGCCGATAAACTTGCGGAAGCCGAATCCCGGTTGAAAGATGCCGAATTGATCCATGATAATTTCTTTATCGAGACAATCCATGAGATGCGAACCCCTCTTTCCCTGGTATTAGGTTCGCTGGCATTGGTCGTACAGAATAAAGACGATAGCCGTGACATGTCTACCCAGTTACTTTCGGCCTATCGTAACACATTAGCTTTGCAGGACCTTGCCGATCAGCTGATCGGGACACGTCGCGCTAACGATGTTGCTAACTATTTACGTATAGCCCGTTACGACCTGATAGAGATATCCCGTCAGATTTGCGACCTGTTCGTCGATTGGGTGGCTATGAACAATGTCGATTTCCAGGTGAATACCCAGACGCCTGTGTTATGGATCTGGGTGGATCGCCGCAAAATGGAATATGCACTGCGTACATTATTATCTAATGCATTTAAAAATACATTTGTTTACGGAAAGGTTACGCTGGATATTTCGGTAGTAAGGAAAGACGGCAAAGCTTATTGTGCCCTGTCGGTACAGGATGAAGGTTTGAATGAAAACGAAAGTACCCGTCGCGGTTTGCGGCAAGTACATGATATGACGGATGATATCGGTGGACTCTATAGTAACGAAACGACAGCATCGGGTACTACCTATACATTATTAATACCGCTAGGCAAACAGCATCTGTTGGAGCGTCGTGTGGAATTTGTAGAACCGGAAGCCGACCTTGTCAAGCTGAATGATCGTCAGAAGGAAGAAATTGCAGAATTTATCCAGATCGTTCCGCAAAAAAGGACAACAGGCAAGAAAATCCTGGTCATCGACGATAGCGACCAGATCCGTTGGTTCCTGAAGCATGTCTTTGCGAAAGAGTATGAGATACTGGAGGCCCGTAATGGGGATGAAGGTCTAAATGTCGCTTTTGCTACCAATCCCGACCTGATCCTTTGCGATGTGATGATGCCGGTTAAAGACGGTTTCCAGACCTGTAAAGAATTAAAGGCAGATCCACGAACATCCCAAACTCCGGTCGTTATGTTGACAGCAAAGGTGGAGAGCGAAGATATTATTGTGGGTCTCGAAGCGGGTGCGGACGATTATATCACCAAGCCGTTCGATATTGAAATTTTACGTAGCAAATTAAACAACCTGGTGAAGCGTCGTGAGCAATTGAAGCAATACTTTACCAAGACGCTTGCAGGAACAACTTCCCAGGAAACGGATGAAAACGAACCGAGCATACCGAGCAATCCGTTCATGGATCTGGTAGTGAAGAATATCGAAATGCATTTGGACGATTCTACTTTTGAGGCGAAAGTACTGGCGGACTCACTGAATATGAGTTTGCCGACGTTGTATCGTAAAATCAAGCAGTTCTCCGATTGTAGTATCCTGGAACTGACCCGTACGATTCGTTTGAAAAAGGCTGCCGAATTGATCCAAACACAGCAGTATTCGGTACAGGAGGTGGCCGAAATGGTTGGTTTCAACGATACCGCTACATTCCGTAAACGTTTCACGGAGCAATATGGTACGACGCCTTCACAGTATGGGCAACCATAAGTTTATGTATCATATGGAATGATGTATTAGTCAAAATGATCTGCTTTATTTGATATTGGTGATAAAAAGCCGGAAATAATGCTTTTTCGGTAACCATTGAATCTTCCGGGACTTTTGTTTCGGAAGATTTTTTGTTACAATAATTAACAAACTAAGGGGGTTGTACATTCCAAATAACTTGTTTAAGAGAAATTGTCACTTCGTTTAAAACGAATTTTTTTTCATTTTAAATGAAATGGCTGTTTATTTAAGGTGAGAAATGTGTTAAATAGTGTTGATTTGGGGTTTTGGGGGAGGCTGTTTTGACTCCAATTAGCTGTTTTCGAGCAGAAATCTTTTCTGGAAGGTCGGAGAGGAGTGGAGAATATAAAGTGTTATAAATATCCCGGACGCGAATTTTATAGAAGAATTAGTTGTAATAAGGCGGTTGTTTTTATTCCTTTGCTATGTATTTTCTTCAATGCCTGTCAATTTGATATTATTGAAGCTTCGGAGAATGTCCTGAAATGTGTCCGTCTCGTCCCGGTTCTCGAATAGTTGTCTTACGAGGTGGTTCAAATAGCATTTTGATAATCGGCAAATCACTTAATTGTCTGATGTAATCAATCTATATGAGCTGCCGTTTACCGGAGCACGACGGTAACCGGTAGCTTATGTAAATGACATTCAGATGTCCTTGTTATTTTTGTTTTTTACCATTCATGGCTTCCAGCAAATATTTTCCGGGTTTGAATTTAACGGTGGTCCTAGCCTGGATCTCAACCGGGTCACCGGTTTTGGGGTTACGTGCCATTCTGGTTGATTGTGCTCTGGGCGTCAATGTCCCGAAGCCCACAATAACGATTTCTTCCTTCTGACACATTTTTTCTGTAACGATCTCCATGTAGGATTCCAGCACTTTCTTAGTTTTTTGCTTGTTCAATCCTGATCTCTCTGCTAATGCTTCAATGAGCTCTGCTCTGTTCATAGGTATTTTGTTTTAATGATTAATAATTCTGCAAAGCTAATGAAAACAAGCCGTATAATTAAAATGTTTGGCATACAAAATATCGATGAGCGCCTGCAAAAGATATTTTTACCCCTTTTTTGAGAGTATTACATTTATTGAAAACGTATTGAAAGACTCCTTGAAAAACATTTAGAGTTTTACTGCTGATATTCTTTTTGAAGTTGATAGTTTTATCTATTAAGATAGAGAGAACCACCTATACCCCATCTTTTTCATAACGATTACTTTTGCTACATGAAAATAATGAGGTAAAATATAAATAGATGGATAGGGTAAAGTCAATCCGAAATTATTAGATTATGGAACATAATAAATTAATTACAAAACGAACCATTTTTCTGGCGTTAGCACTTGTTGCTCTATTTGCTACGAGTTGCATAAAAGACGATTTGGATGAGTGCCCGGGGCTGACACTCAAAGTTGTGAATCAGAATAATGAAGATGTCACTCCGTCGGGAGCAGTAACTTCAGCGACACTTTATGTGTTCGATGAAAATTTGAAATTACTCGAAACACGCAGTTTGGAGGAAACTTTCATTAAGAACCGTCAAAACATACAATTGAGTTATCCGGCTGATACGAAGTTGCATTTGGTTGCTTGGGGGAACCTGACGAGAGAAAAACAGGTTGTTCCTAATGCAAAAAGCGCAGAGGAGCTGAACATTATGCTGAATACCAATAACGGTGAAGCACAGTCACCGGATGATTTATTTTATGGTTTAAAGGAATTTGTTGTCGGAGCCGGAGCCAGCCAGGAAATTGTAATTGCCCCGAAAGTCGGGCAGGTTACTATGCAAACCGTAGGCCTGCAATATGCAATAGAAAAGAATCCGTCTTTCCGTTCCGCATCTGCATCCGGTTCTGCATCCGCTTATGAATTTCAGTTGAACCGTACATTGAGCGGATATAATTATAAAGGCGAACAAATCGGTGAAGGCGTATACTATAAACCCGAAGGCGATTGGGATGAGACTGCCACCGAATGGGTAACCCCTGAGCCCAGCAATGTGTGTGAAGGGCAAAACTTATCATGTTCTTTTATGGATGAGAGTGGAGTATTACAGACAGTCGATGAATATGAACATTCGGACGGTACAGTCGGTCCGGTCGACATAAAAGTATATGAAAACATACTGATTCAGTTCCGATGGAACGACCAGGGAGCTTTCATCGGTGCAAAAGTAATAGTCACTCCGTGGGGCGTTGTGGAAGATACTCCAGATTTGAAACCTAAAAATTAATCGATCATGATGAAGATGAATAAAATAGTATATGTGGGACTGGCCTTATTGTTATGTGCATCCTGTTCAAATGACAATGATCCGAATATCTCTTCGCTGCCGGAGGCAAAGATCTCCTTGCAGGTGAAAGCCAGCGGAGCGAACAAAAGGAATTCTCTGAAAGCTGCTACAAAAGCCAGTACGGATGCCAACGAATTGCCCGGCGAAGCTTACATTAATAATATAACAGCATTCGTGTTCAGCGAAGACGGTTCGCAGTTGCTTTCTACTGCTCCCTATTATCAGGAAACAACTCCGGCCAATGGAGAGTTGACTATTCCGAATATTCCGGCGCGTGCAACTAAGGCCCGGATCGTACTGGTCGGGAATGCGGATGGAACTTTGAGCAATATCACTTCGTATGCAAGTCTTGAGGCAGCTCTTTGTCAACTATCCTCACAGGCGCAGGATAATCTGACCATGAGTAGCCGGGTAATCGAAACGAAAGAGTCACTGGTTGCCGGTGATGAAAATTATATCGGATACGAATCGATGGGTGATAAGAATATCAACGGAATATCCACACCTTTGGAACTGACTCGCCTGGCGGCCCGTCTGGACGTTGTCGGGATAAAGACGAAATTTACCCGTCCCGAATTGTTGGGGCGTACCGTAACAATAGAATCTATTACGGTTGACAACCAGAAGACGGCTTCACGTTTTTTCAGTCACGATTATTGGGGAGCTGTTGTTGCTGCCGGTAATTTAGGAACGAGTCCGTCCACCCCTATGGATCTGGTAGTCGACAACAATACATCGCTCAGTGAAATAGCTTACCGTACGTACGTGATGGAAAACGACGGAAGCGAGCAGCCGACCGAATTGCTCATCAAGGCAACCATAAGCGCCAAAGATCCTTATCAGGCCCGGACACGCGAATTCAGGGCCGTTATCAATGAAAAAGGGCTGTCGGTTTACGGACATAATTTCGTGAAACGTAACTATGTGTACAAGATAATCATATCATTCAACGATGACAGTTTTGAAGAAGAGGTATTATACGGATCAGTCGATATCAATATCGTAGCTGCAGAGTGGAATTCGGAAGTGATTGATATACCGTCTGTAGACTATTGATTATAGAAAATCTCAAAATAATAGGCAAATCTATCCTTTTGCAAATAAGTAGAAACACCTATTCTTTTTGATATTTTCAGCTATTAAAACTTATCGGGTTACATCATACATTTGCAATGTGATTCAGATGAGAAACTAATAAATATAGGGTATAAAAATTTATCATTAACATTTTAAAAAATATGGAATTTATGAAAATCAAGAATTTATTTGTATTGTCTTTGGCTGCTTTATCTTTTGCAGCCTGTTCTAATGAAGATGAGCCAATTGCTCCTCAAGAAGGTTCTCTTGTAGTGGATCTGTCAAGTGTTGCTGCTGTGTCAAAAGCAGAAATAGGCAAAGAAGATGCTATCGGATCTGAGTCACATTTGAATACTGTAATAGTATATGCATTTGACAGTAAAGGTAATGTGTATGACGCGCCTCGTACGATAAAAGCAGGTGACAATTCAGAGACAAGTTTGACGTGGCAGTTACCGGTGGGATCTTATACTATTGCAGCTGTTAGTGGTCTTGAGCAGTTAACAGGTGTTACTGCCTCTTCATTGCCTAAAGAGGTAGTGGAGTTGACAAGTAATACTCGCGAAAAATTTGTGATGTATGGTGCTGTAGAGGTAACAATTAAAGCTGGAGATAATGAACAAGTAAGCATTGACGTCGCTCGTGTATTAGCTGGTGTTAAGTTAGTTAATATTAAGACTAAATTCGCTGAATCTGTTCCTGAAAACTATAAAAATGCAATTAAGACTCTTGAAAGTATTAAAATTGTAGAATCAAAGGAAAGTGCATTATTATCAGGTGCTGTAAAATCAGATGCTAGTACAACGGGAGAGGATGATATGACAAGAGCAAAATTTGAAAAAGGTAATGCGATTACTATTACAGCTGATGATATAGCTGATGCTTCAAAGTTAACAACAGCTGCGCGTGCTTATGCTTGTCCTGGTGATGTTACGCGTATAACTATTGGGGTTAACTATGCAGGAATAGGAACCAGATATTATAGTGTTGCTGTCTCAACATTACAATCTAATACAATGTACGGTTTGAATATAACTATCACCGGTATTGGTTCTGGAGAAGAAGATAAGCCAACTCCAGTCGGAAATGGTGATTATACTATTAAAGCACAGGATTGGTCAACTGGTACAGTTATTGAAGGAGATATTGAATATTAATTGAAATATAACAAAAAAGCCCTGTCAACCCACTTGACAGGGTTTTTTTTCTTCAAGAAGCTCCGACAATCCGATTTTTTCGCCTTCTTTTCCCCAAGAAGCCTTGACAATCCGATTTTCCCTTCTAATAAATTAGGATATCCTCTGTCAATCGCTTACCTTTATTGCTCTCTGAAAAAAAATAAAGTATTCATCCTAATTTAATGCACATGAAAAAAATTGCGACACTAAATTTAAACATTCTCCATGTCGAAGAAAGTTTCGGCTACCTCAAATTGGTCAGTGCGGAAACCCCTTTGTTGAATCCCGGAGGCGACCGTCTGGAAATCGAAATGTTGCCACCCAGGTGAAAGCACTTATTAATAAATATGGTAATCCTACCGAACTTTCTCAGACGGAAGAAAGCGGTGTATTGCATAACCTGCTTCAGGATCTCAAAGCCTTGCCGCAGGAAAACCGTACGAAGATCGCGTGAAACAAGCGCGCCTGCAGGCCGAAGCCGACTATCGTTCGATGGTGGAACTGATAAACGCCCTTGTCCTGATAAACGGCGATGCCGCCTATGCCACCTTTATCGACCATGTGAATGTGCTGATCGACCGCCAGAAAACAGTAATCAAGACCCGCAAGACTGTCAATGCCAAGAAAAACGGCAGCAGCGACCGCCCGGAGATTGAATAGTCCGGCTGATTCACGCCGGTAAAAGAAAAAAAGGAGGAGAATGCGTTAAAAAACATTCTCCTTCTTCTTTGTTTTAGTGCCCCTACCTTTGTAAATCTATCTCCCGTTAGGGGTGTAACTATCAATTTTCATCACTTTTCCACATTGCCACTTTTACCCCTTAAACATGATATTCCGACCTATCCCCACTTATTTCGGCATCTCTTACATTTGCATTGTAAATCGAATGAAATAGTAAATAAAGAAATAAAATATAGGGTCATGAAATTACAGAATATCTTCGCATTAATCGTTACATTGATTGGTTTTGCAGCTTGTACTTCTGAGAGCGAATTGCCTGATACCCTTGTAAATGGCGATTTAGTTCCGGTAACAATAAGTTTAGGTTCTATGCAGACAAAAGCTTCTGTCGGTTTAGATGGGGATGAGGGTGCTATCCAAAATGCTGTTATTGCTATTTTTGATAGCAAAGGAATTCCGACAATTGCTCCGATAGTATTAAAAGGTCAAAATAGTGGTACAACGCGTCTTCCATTGGTTAAGTCTAATGCTTATGCTTTTGTGAATGTTTCGGATGAAGATATTGCTGCATTGGAAGCTTGCGGTAGTGAGGATGCATTTAAAGGATATGCTATCAAAAAAGAATTAACCCAGGAAGCCTCCGACTTGCCTAAGTTCGGAAAGAAAGTGAATTTTACTCCGACAGACGGTGGAACGTTTGAGATTCCTGTAAACCAGTTGACGGCACGTGTCGAAGCAATGGTCGATATAAAGGTTTTTCAGGATGGACAGGAAATTTCAAATTCAGATCTTTCTGTTTCAAAGTATAGCTTGTTATGGAAAGATATGTCATTCAACTCCAGTTCCAAAACTCAAACGATCGGGAATAACGATGAATTTACAACAACTATAGATGGTAAAGAATATAAAACTCTGAATCGTGCTTATACATATTCCGGTGTAAAGCCGACTATCGAATTATCAGGAACTATAATAGGAGAAAAGGACGGTTTTGATGGTATGTCATCTTCCTTTACTTATACATTTAAAGAAGATGTAAAAGCAGATAATGTTTATATCGTTAGATTTATTGCAAAAGTAGATATTACGGATAAGGTCAACCCGACGCTTACTTATGAAGTGGTCAATGAAGCCCCGATAAACGTGGATATCCCTTCGTTTGAATAATAAATAGGTGTAAAATTTCAAATATAAAAGTTGCATTATGAAAAGATATAATTTAGGAATACTAAAAGTCTTATTGGCACTTGTTTTGTTGGCTTCCTGTTCAGATGAAGAACTTGCTCGCAAAGGTAAAAATGTACCCGAAGGAATCCCGGTTAGCGCCAAACTGTCTTTTGCTAAAGAGGCCGAAGCTGTGATTGAAACAAGGGCACAGGGAGAATCCGGCTTATCAGAACAAGTGTCGGATTTATATGTTTTAATCTTCAATAAAAAAGGAGAACGCATTCCCGGAGACTTCTATTTTTCGGATGTTCAATCATCCACTTCTATTGAAATAGAAACAACTACAGGCGAACGTTATATTTATGGCATTGCCAATCTTTCTACTAATCTACTTTCTGTTACGAAAGAGGAACTTGATAATATAACAACTAAGGCGCAACTGGAAAAATTGCCTATGAAATTAGCCCAACAGAGTGTTGACATTGTCGATGGTAAATTTCTGATGAGCGGTTTCTTTACAACTGAAGGAGCTTATGACGAGGATTCTCCATTGTGTGCCATTGATGAAAATGGAAGTGTCTCGGTCCCTACAACAGATGGTCCTTCTGCCGGAAAGATTTGGTTGAAACGGCTTCAGTCACGTGTAAAGTTTGTTGTCAGTATTGCAGAAGATAAAGATGTTATATCATTTACTCCCGAATCGTTCGCTTTGGTGAATGTTCCGGAAGAAGCCACTTTATATGATACAAAAGCCAATACGCAAGGAACCTTTTTTCCTGTAGATTATAATCAAGACATAAAAAATAATACTTTTTCTTTTTATATGCTTCAAAACAGACAGCAGATGAAAGGAAATTATCCGGAAGACGCTGTTAGCAACGAAGCTAAATATGAACTTCGTTCTAAAAAAAATCCGGAAGGAAGCAAAGAGGGAGAAGGAGAGTTTGTATATGCTCCGGATCATGCAACTTATGTAAAATTGAAAGGTCATTATAAAGGACATGGAACAAAATATCAGGGTGAAGATGGCGACAGAAAACCTGGTGATAAACAGTTGGTAGATGCGGATGTAACCTATTATATTCATTTGGGGTATGTCGGGAACGATGCCACGGATTTTAGCAGTTTGCGTAATAAAGACTACACCTATAAAGTAACGGTAGAAGGAGTCAATTCGATTATTCTGGAAGTAGAGGAAGGTAAGGATTATCCACGTGGAGGAGGAAATGTATATTATACCGACGGAGGTAATGTGATAGATCTAGATGCACATTATGCTTCAATTGTATTGAAATTTACAAAAGAAATGCTGGGTGGTATAAGTGATGCAGAAATAAAAGTTTTGGTGAATAGTAATTTGACCGCAGGATTTGAGGCTAAGGATTATTCATGGTTGAGCTTTGTTGAAGGTGGTGAAGAAGGAAAACCTATCAGATATCCGGGGGCTAAAAATGATAAATTGATGGATGTTGACCGATTTATCGCTTCCTTGAAGGCGTTTAAGGGAACCAAAGATACGGATGCGGTGAAATATTATACTTGTTTTGTTAATGAATATTATCCGATCGGAACTGATAATGATTGGAGTAATTATGTCAACAAGCCGGATCGTATTGCGCAAATTATTTGCCATACACGTTCTGGTTCTGATAGTAATACCATTGAAGCTGCTTATGTGATTCGACAGAAATCGATATTGTCTTTTTATGATGTTGGAGCAGTCAATACTGCATGGGGAATAGAGTCGATAAATGAAACGACAAATAAGGAAAATGGTATTGAAGTCGGACTGGAATATGGAACTCCAAAGGGATCATCGGGAACAAGTCTTTATAATGGTCGTTATAATATGATTACCGAGTTGGGGGGATCATCTACGAATCGGGGTGATTGGTATGTGAGTCCTTTTGATGCGAATACCCCTACTTATATAGATTATCGTGAGGCTTTAAAGAAAGCCTATGCCGCTTGTATGCAACGAAACAGGGATGAAGACGGAAATGGGGTTATAAGTGATGACGAAATAAAATGGTATCTTCCGGCTATTTATCAGTATACGGATATGTCGATAGGTATGAATGTTCTTTCTCCGTCAGTTCAACTTTATTCAGATGATGACTACAAGCAATCATTTAATGAAGATGGCAAAAAGTACTGGATGTTTAAGCATTTTGTTAGTAACTCAGGAAAGAAAGTGTTTTGGGCAGAAGAAGGTGGATCCTACGGCGCTTTTGGAAATAGTGGTGATGGGAAAATATCAAAAAAAATTTCTACAACTTCCAGGCAACTTCGTTGTGTAAGAAATTTGGGTACGTCAAGTAATAAAACAGATATTTCCGAAACAGATTATCCGCAGGATTTTGTCTCTTATAAAAGTTCTGTAATGGATTTGAAGAATATCAATTCTGCAGCATTGAGGTCTTCACGCCTTTCTTCCGGTGAGTTGGGACGTCATGACGAGCGCGATATTAAGAGTCGTCCTTATAGTAGTTTCAGAGTGGCTAAGCAGAATGTTCCCACTTATTCATATTCGTTTAAACAAGGAGGGAATTATGCTTTATCTGACAGGAATGGATATTATTATGTGTTGGCAGAGGGGGACAAGATTGAATATGGTAAGGGAACCCCAGATGCTAGGGCTTATGTTGATAATGGGCCGTATCAACGTCCTGAATGGGGTAATAAAGATAAAATGACTTGGAAGGGACTGAATAAAGGTAATGCTATGTGGTCAGATAAGAATGGCTATTACTGGAAATCTGTTAATGGAGAAGCAAAAGGTGAATGGAAACAGACAACGGCAAATACTTTTGTATATGTGGGAGATGGTCATGGTATCTATGAACTGGGACCTTCTACAAATTCTCTGGAAACGGGATGGGCTACACAAAACCAATCAGCAGATAAAACAGGCAGAACTGCTTGTTCAGACTATTGGGAATCTCCAGATAAGAGTGATTTGGGGACTTGGCGTTTGCCTAATATGCGCGAATTACTTTTGATGATCTCGAAATCAAATGGAGATATTAAAGGGAAGTTGATGTCTAGAACATACTATTCTTTTTATTTGAATGACATTATTAATAATGGGTATACACAAAAATCCAATGGTGAATTATCTGGGTATTCCATTTATTCTCCCGGAAATGATAAATCCCGTGAAGGATATGCTCACAGTAACTTAGTTTATTTGATTGATCCAAAGAATGAAACTTTCTCGATTCGGTGTGTTAAAGATGAATAATCCTCTTTAAATGAGAATACCGTTTTGGGCAATAACGAAGGCGGTGGATTGTAGATTGTTTGAAAATAAAATATGAGACTCCGGAAAGTATTTGTAACAGGGTATTTTCCGGAGTTTTTTTATGCTTTTTTTGAGAAAAAGTACCCGAATGTTCCCGAATAGTTCCGTATCCTTCCATAGGGTTCCTCGCCCCCTGATCTGTATCCTATCTTTGCAACATAATCAAGAAACAAAGATCTGACGGAGTTCGGATGAAAACAGTTACAAATAGAATATGAGGTCTTAAACCTACTTATTCCTATTTAAACCGTGTTATTCCCTGTTAAACCGTGCTATTCCGTTTCTGCCGGTTTTACCCGCTGTATCTTTGTTGTGTAATCATAAAAAATCAGTATGGACATTGAAGTATATAGCAAAGAGGTAGCCGAATCGGGTATAGCAGTTCCTCGTAGTGTGGTAAGAATGGTTTTAAAAGTTGTTAAATATTGCCGTTTTTGAAAAGCACTGAGAGCAGCGAAAACAGACTCTTTTATGAATTATTTCAGAATTAATATTCTGTTTATAAGGGTATTACCTGATTTGAGCATTCTGCTCTCACTGCTTTTTGCGCCTTTGGGCATGCCATATCTTTGCAGTGTACTTAAAAATAGGACAAATAAAAGGTTTCGTAATCATAAAAACAAAATGTTATGGCTTTAAAGTATGTAGTAAAGAAGACTGTATTTGGTTTTGATCAGACAAAGACAGTGAAGTATGTAGCCCGCCCGTTGCTGGCAGGTAGTGTGAGTTGTTCTGACTTTTACGACCAGGTGGCCAGGCTCGGGACAGTGTCGCGTGGGGTGGTGAAGATGGTGATATCTAATATGGTCGATGTGATCGAGCTGAATTTATCCGAGCATCGGTCGGTGAAGTTGGAAGAGTTCGGTAGTTTCCGCCCTGCCTTTAACAGCAAGAGCCAGAATGAGAGGGAGGATGTCACTAACAATGTATTACGCCACCGTAAAATTATTTTTACTCCCGATCCGCGCTTGAAAAGGATGCTGAATGATGTGAGTATCAAAAAGGTGACGTTGCCGGGTAAAGATATGGATTAAGAGATTGTAAACTTATCGTTTTTTTTAATCATTTAATAACAAAGTATTATGGCATTAAAGTATGTAGTAAAGAAAACAGTCTTCGGGTTTGATAAAACCAAGACAGTGAAGTATGTAGCCCGTCCATTGTTGGCTGGAACAGTTGGTTATTCTGCTCTTTGCGATCAGGTAACTAAAGTAGGAATGGCGCCGCGTGGCGTAGTGAAAATGGTGACCGATGGCCTGATCGATGCGATCATGTGGAATCTGGAAAATCATTTGTCGGTGAAGCTGGGTGATTTCGGGACATTCCGTCCTGCTTTCGGTAGCAAGAGCCAGGATAGTGAGGAAGCCGTGAATGCGGAAGCTTTGCGCCACCGCAAGATCATCTTTACCCCGGGGGCTTATTTCAAGGATATGCTCAGCGAAGTAAGTATTCAGAAGTTTGAAATTCCCAAAACGGATGAAACAGGCAGTGGTTCAGAAGGTGGTGGCGGTTCCGATCGCCCGGAAATCGAATAGGTTCCATTGGAGTAAGTAACAAGAATGTGTCAAAACCGGAGAATGGGTTTTTGACACATTCTTTTTTATGTGAAGTATTTACAATGCTTGTATCTCGGCTTCGGTCAGACCTGTTGCGTGGGTGATGGATGGCAGGTCCATTCCCAGGCGTTTGAGACGGACGGCTACGCTTTTGATACCTTCGGCAAGTCCTTCGGCTTTCCCTTTCTCAATTCCTTTTTCCAATCCTTCTTCATATTTGGTCTCCATGCAGGCATATAAATCCCTTTCAGTTGATAAGCTGAGTTCGTAAGCCAGTCGTTCGTCGGGGGTCATGCGTTCGATTTCCACAATGCTTTTCAGCTTCTGGAAAATCTGCTCGTTCAGTTCCTTGGGTAATCGTTCCATGATCTCAATGTTATTAAGTACAAATAAAAACTTCTTATATAATGTATCACATTCGGAGAGTCTCAGGTTAAACTTAGGCATCTCCAGATAAATTTCCATCAATGTATCGCTGAAAGGCTCCTTCAGTTCCCGGTCCATCCGAATGATGTCCCATCGGTATTTCGCCGGATGTTTACGGTCCATGATGTAGTTTAAAAAACAAACGACATATACACGGTTCACCGCATAGTTCCAGCGAAGTCGCCTCGGCTTACTGCCATTTCCTTCCTGCTCTTCTTTCAACAACTTCAATTCCTGTTCCAACTGCTCTTTGGCGTATGTCGCCTGTTGCTGGATGGCAAAAGAAGCATAATACAAAACTCTGTCGG
>Ga0129308_1002628_pt1 | contig 14659 bp, 10 predicted proteins | sample L827metagenome_FD_94440 | JGI IMG/M metagenome (GOLD analysis project Ga0129308, IMG submission 94440) | Ring-tailed lemur group fecal microbial communities from Wisconsin, USA - L827 metagenome | ecosystem: Host-associated > Mammals > Digestive system > Large intestine > Fecal | place: USA...
CCAGAACGGCGGCTGGCTGGACGGCGCTTCTGATCAATGCCGGGGAGGGGATCGATGTGGATTTTTTCTTTTCCCGGCAGGATAAGGTAAAAAGCATGGAGCGGATCGGCAGGAATATCCGGATCAACCGATCCAAAATACAGGATATATCCGATACCCAGAACGGATTTGATGACCTTGCCGATTCCATCCAGTCCGGCTTATATCTGCGCAGCGGGCTTTCCGGGAGTGAAGAACTTTATTATATGTGCCTGATGATCACGGTGACTGCCTACAGCGAAAAAGAACTGATGTGGCGTGTGAAAGAGCTGCGCAAGCTTTTAATGTCACGCGATATGGATGCCCTTCCCTGCTACTTCAGGCAGGAGCAGGCATTTTTATCCACCCTGCCGCTGTGGAATCTGGAAAGCTGCATTTATGAAAGGGCGCGGCGCAATGTCCTGACTTCGGGCGTCGCCGGATGTTATCCTTTTTCTGCCTATGAAATGAGCGATGAGGACGGGGTACTGCTGGGAGTCAACAAGGCGAACCGGTCGCTGGTTTTAGTGGACATCTTCAATTCGCGCCAGTATTCCAACGCAAATATTACGGTCTGGGGAACTACGGGAGCGGGAAAAACATTTCTGTTGCAGCTTCTTGCGCTGCGGATGAGGCGGAAAGGGATCCAGGTGTTCATCATAGCGCCTGATAAGGGACATGAATTCATCCGCGCCTGCAAAAATATTGGCGGCGCATATATCCAGATTTCACCGTCTTCGCCGCACTGCATCAATGTGATGGAAATCTGGAAGGAGGACAATGAAACCTCGGCGGTGCTGGACGGGGAAGTGGAAAAATCCATGCTCGCGGCGAAAATACAGGACCTTCACATCTTCTTTTCCCTGCTTGTTCCGGACATGAACTATGAGGAAAAACAGCTCCTGGATGAAGCTATGGTGGAAACCTATGCGCAAAAAGGGATTATCCATGACAATACAAGCCTGCTCGCAGAGGGCGGAAAATATAAGGAAATGCCTGTGCTGGGTGATCTGTACAGCGTTTTATATGCAAAAATGGAAACCAGGCGGATCGCAAATATTTTAAACAGACTGGTACATGGTTCCGGCGCCAGCTTTAACCAGCAGACGAACGTGGATCTGGACAACAAATATGTGGTGCTGGATGTTTCCCAGCTTTCCGGCGACCTGCATGTGGTGGGGATGTTCGTAGCCATCACCTATGTGTGGGCGAAGGCGCGGGAGGACCGGACAAAGCCGAAAACAGTCATTTTAGACGAGCTGTGGCGGCTGATCGGTGCGGCGGGCAATGAACTGGCGGCAGAGTACGTCCTGGAGATTTTCAAGGTGATCCGTGGTTACGGAGGTTCGGCTATCGCTGCGAGCCAGGACACCAATGATTTTTTGTCCATGGAGGGAGGAAAATTCGGAAAAGGGATCATGAACGCTTCTAAAACGAAGATCGTCATGAACATGGAGCATGAGGATGCGCTGAAGGTGCAGGAAATTCTGCACCTGTCGGATGCGGAAACATCGGCGATCACCCATTTCGAGAGAGGAAACGGACTCCTTTCTGTAAATGGTACGAACGTGACCATTGATTTCCGTGCCAGTGAAATGGAAAAAGAACTGATCACCACGGACAGAAAGGAACTGGAGAAGCTGAAAGAAAAGCTGATCCGGGAGGGAAGGACCGGCGACCGTCTGGTATAGAAGGAGAAAAAATGGGATTGGAAAAACTGATATATGGATTGATCCGTAAATTTAATGTGGTAAAAAGGGCGCAGCTGGATGCTTTTTTTCCGGGAAAGCAAAGGGCGGTCAGACGGGCGGTGAAACGGCTCAGCAGGGAAGGAAGCATCTATGCCAATCCGCTGACCGGTATGGTCGCGGTAAATGAGACAGCCAGCAGGCAGAAAGATCCCGGTACGCTGGAGGCACTTTGGGTGTTGGCAGAGCTAAAGAAAAAGGGGCTTGCCGACGACTATTTCCTTGCCGGAAAAGAGGAATATCCAGCGAGGATCATTGTGGTTGGAAAGGGTGAGATGTACGACATTCTCTGTGTGGGAAAGGAAGAGAATACTTTGGCGCAAAGCGTATTGAAGAGAATATATCTGCCCGACTGTAAGCATCTTGTGATCGTGGAAGATATGAGCCAGACGGTGACGCTTCCGATCCGGGAGGTTTTCGCATTCTGCAGAGTGACAGAAGAAGGGAAGGTGACTTTCTATGAGGGATACGAAGACAGAGCAGCAGATTAGGAAGCTGCAGGAACTGGCATGCCTGTTGGAGAAGAAGATCGGAGAAGCTGCGGACATGTCTTTGTATGACGGGGAAAGCTGCCTCCCGTACCGATACCGGGACGAAACCATTCTGGCTGCGACGGAGCTTTCCGAAAAGCTTACTGGAAAAATGAGGGAGTTGCTCATGGAAACTGTGACCGATACGCAGATGTTCCTGCAATATCAGGAAAAAGTGAAGGAAATCCATCAATTTAATATACGGTACAAATCTGGAGTGCTGGAGGTAAGGCTTCCAGCACTCCTTCCGCACAGAAAGGGAAAGTATACGGAATATCTGACCAGGCCGCTGGCGGCCATGCTGCAGTCCTGGTGCAGGGAACGCAGGGAAAAGGGAGAAGACGTTCCGGCATTTCATCAGGCAGCGATCTGTTTTGTACACTGCTATCTGGCCTCTGCAGCGGTCCGGGATCACGACAACATAGAAGCGAAGCATGTGCAGGATGTGATGGCGCTTTTTTTTCTGCAGAGGGATGACGGGATGCATCTGGATCTTTACCATACCAGCGAGCTGGCAGGTGAGAATGCAACGCTTTTGTATCTGATGGAACGGGAAAAATTTCCGGAGTGGGTGATACAACGGAAATGGTAGGTGATATCCAGCCGCCGAAGCAGTAGCCAGGGCAGGTAAATCCGGTTTTATAAGGGAAATAAAAGCATTAAAAAGTATCGAAAAAATCCGGAAAAATTTCCGCCGGTTTTCGATACTTTTCAAATGTTTAAAGGCCTCGATAACAGAGGAATTTGCGGAATAGATGATTAAAAAAATTACCCAGGTACGGAATTGACCGGGTACGGATAGAAAAAAGCGGAAAGGAAACGGGAGCGAAAGTGGATGGGACTGGAAAGAAAGCGGTAACAGAGACAGAAGGAATAAAACAGATCACCCGTGCGGATGAGCTGCTGATGGCGATTGCGGCCTGTGGGGAACTGCCGGCACAACTGGTTCCTGACGTGGTTAGGTCAGCTTCTTATGCAGCGGCACTTATCACAAAACTGAAGGAGGAAAACAGAATCGGCTGCCGCTTCAAGGACGGGCTAAAAGGCTATGTACTCCACAGAAAAGGAAAGAACTACCTGATGGCTGCTTTTCCTGAGCGGATGCGTCCGTTTCTGGAGGGAGATGCAAGTCTTTATCCGGTGAAAAGCGAACAATCCAAACGCCTGCGCCTGCACCGGATGGCATATGCCTGGGTGCAGCTATACGGACTTGGGGCAGATACTTTTTCGGGAGAATTTCCTATCTGTTCCGGTGTGTCCCGTCAGGGCAAGCCGGATGGAATCTATTATTCTTCCGTGCTTGTCAAACAGCGCACTGCAAAGGAAGCTGGCGGATCCCGTGCATGCGGTGTCCTGGATGTAGGGGAGCATGGCTTTTGCGTGTATCATACTATGGACAGCCTGATGAAATGGATGGGGCGGACGGAATGGACCTTTCGCCTCCGGACGGGACAGGCTTTGTACGGAGCCGGGGAGGAAAGGCGGCTGCAGGCGCTCATTCTGGCAAAGGACATGTCCATGATGGAAAGGCTGCTTACCAGTGACGGCGGAATCAAACGGGAGCTGTTCTATCTGGATGATGCCTATGAATCCTGGTTTTATTTGCCTGCAATCGATTCTGCGAAGCTCCAATACAGGCTTTTGATGAATCCGGCACTGGAACGGCAGCTTGAAAGGATATTGGAGAATGTCATGCAGCTCCGGTCAGGGACGGGAAATAGCCACCGAATCGATGCGGAAGGCTGTCCGGTATATTTCTGCTGGCTGTTGGATCTGTGGCAAATCAGAAGGATAGCGGATCAGACCGCAAGAAGCAGAATAGGAAAAGTGGTTTGTCTGGATTATCAGGCAGAGGCATTGCGCTCCTGTCTGGGAGAAAGTGTTTCCATTATGGGGCTGAATCCGGAAAAGGTAGAAGTACAGTTAGGCTTGTGGGAGGAAACCAAAAAGCATGAATGAGAAAAGAATGAAATGGGTTGTGGCAGGGATTGCCGGCGGCATGCTGCTGTGGTATATCGGCGGCTTTATCACTTTGTTTGTCAGGGAAGGAAGAATCCGGTTTTCTCCGGCTGCCTGCCTGAACGCAGGATTTAGTGTGACAGGGCTTCAGTGTATGCTGCTTGTGGCGGCAATCGGCATTGCAATGGCTGTGGGAGTCAGCCTGTGCGGCAGGGAAGGAATTGCAGGGGAAGATGAAGAACGCAATTTTTCTTACTCCAGACAGGGAACCTACGGAACAGCAGGATTTATGACAAAAAAGGAACAGGCGCAGGTGCTTGTATCGGACCGGGATATCCGGCAGGTAGATGGAATCATTCTGGGAAGTGATGTGGAAAGCGGGGAAATCATCAGCCTGCCAAAGGATAGCCGGCTAAACCGGAATTTTGCGATCTGCGGCAGCCAAGGCTCCATGAAATCCAGAGCCTTCGCGCGAAATATGATCCTGCAGTGCGTGAAACGGGAAGAGAGTATGTTCATTACTGATCCCAAGTCAGAGTTGTATGAGGATACAGCATATTATCTGGAACAGAACGGATATCTGGTGAAGCAGTATAACCTGATCCATCATGACTGCTCCGATTCCTGGGATTGCCTGGCAGAGATCGATGGCGGGCTGATCGATGTGTTCGTGGATGTGGTGATCCGTAATACCACGGATAAATTCGATCATTTTTATGACAATACGGAGATGGACCTGTTAAAAGCGCTGTGCTTGTATGTTTATCACGAATATCCGGAGGGAAAGCGGAACTTTGCGGAATGCTACAAGCTTCTTTTACATAACAGCCTGGAACGCCTGGACGCTATTTTTGAAAATCTTCCCATAGGGCATCCGGCGCGGGGACCCTATCAGCTTTTTGCAAAGGCAGAAAAGGTAAAAGGAAATGCAGTGCTGGGACTGGGAACTCGTTTGCAGATCATGCAGAATGAACTGATCCAGACGCTGACCAGTACAAAGGATATCGACCTTACCCTGCCGGGAAAACAGAAGTGCGCCTACTTCTGCATCACTTCGGATCAGGATTCCACTTATGACATGCTGGCGACGCTGCTGGTGTCCTTTTTATTCATCAAGCTGGTGAGGCTGGCGGATGGGCAGAAGAACCGGAAGTTGCCTGTTCCGGTCTATATGATTCTGGACGAGTTCCCAAACATCGGCGTCGTTCCAGCATTTACCAAAAAGCTGGCGACGGCAAGAAGCCGGGATATCGGCGTATGCATTATTTATCAAAATATCCCACAGCTTCAGAACCGTTATCCGGATACCCAGTGGGAAGAACTGCTGGGCGGATGTGATACGGCATTGTTTTTAGGGTGCAATGATATGACTACAGCAACCTATTTTTCGGAACGGTCCGGGGATGTGACGGTGGGCGTATCTTCCATTCGGAAAAGCCTGCAGACGATCCGCATCACGGACTATGTGCCGGAATATGCGGAATCGGCGAGTGTGGGAAAGCGCAAGCTGCTTCTGCCGGATGAGATTCTGCGGTTCCCGCTGAGCGAGGCGCTGGTGATCATCCGGGGACAGAAGGTGCTGAAGGTGAAGAAATTCGATTATACGAAGAATCCGGAAGCGCAGAAGTTTGTGGTGGTGAAGGCGGTAGAGCATGTGCCGGGGTGGAGGAGTGAAGAAACATGGCAAAAGGACAGTTATAAGAATATGGGTATAGTAAAATCAGAAACGGTTGATTTGGCAGAAACAGTAATGGGGGAAATACCTTTGCTGAAACTGGAGGATTTGTTTTGAATGTTATAAGCTGATTCTTTCTTTGTAATGCCGTTTCTCTGTCAGTTCTTATTAAAAAGAGCCAGGATATTAGGATAATAGTGGATTTTCTCTATTTGGTTGTAATTTTTTCTGTCAGATAATAAAGGAATGCCGCCAGCTCGTGAGGGGATAATTTGTCATCAGAATTGGAAACGAGCCAGTTTCTGGTTATACTACCGCAGCCATATACAATAAAGCGGTTAATCATTTTCCTTTCCTGTTCATTGTATGCAGAAAATGTCATGAAGCTTCTGCAGGAATCCTCACAAATCATTTCTGTGATCTTAAAAGAAAACTGCGGATCTGCTTTAAAAATGAGAAAAATTGTGTCGGACATAGAATTTTGTGTTGCTGTCAGGATAGATTCCAGACCTTCTACTGTATTTTGGGGATGCAGTTTTTTCCATTGATCACGAATGGTTTTCAGTATTTGTTCTTCCGTTTTTTCAAGCAGATCGTAGATATCCAGATAGTGTGTATAAAAGGTGGAACGGTTTATTTCCGCCAGATTGCACAGATCGGTTACTGTGATTCGGGAAAAGTCTTTTTGGGATAAAAGCTGAAAAAAAGCCCGCTGTATTCTCTGATGTGTATGGCGAACGCGTATATCTGTTTTCATGTCTGCTCCTTCTGATAAGAAAAATTTTATTTTTTTGTAAATTATCCAACAAAACGGTCTGTTTTGTCGGATAACCTGCAAATACTGGAAAACTGTCGTTTGTATTGTGTCTGTATGGTTATTATAATATAAATCATAAAAAACAACAAGTGTTGGGAAAGGGGAGGAAAAACGTGAACAAAAAGAAATCCTGTAACAGGTTAAATCCGGGGAAATTTTTGGCTTGGAAGGCGAGAGATATTTCGGCGGCTTCCATGCAGGTGATTGTGGTGAGCTACTTGACGATATTTTGTACGAATTCGTTGGGAATGGATGCCGCATTAGTAGGTACACTGCTGATGATCAGTAAAGCAGTGGATGGAATACCGGATTTATTTGCAGGATATTTGATTGATAATACCAATTCCCGTATAGGAAAAGCAAGACCGTATGAATTAGCAATTATCGGTGTTTGGGGATGTACCGTGCTGCTATTTTCCGCATCGCCGTCGTGGAGCAGTGTGATTAAGGCACTTTGGGTGCTGTTCATGTATACGCTGGCATTCAGTGTTTTTCACACACTGTTGAATGCGAGTCAGACATCTTATATGATACGGGCATTTTCCAATAATCGTCAGGTGATTGCAAAAGTATCGTCATATGGGGGAATTATCAGCATGTTGTGTTCGATTGCGGTATCAGTTACGTTTCCTATACTGATGGTCAGACTGACTATAAATCCTGGTGGTTGGAGAAAACTGATTCTCATTTACGCAATACCGATGTGTCTGATTGGGATGCTGCGTTTTATATTTGTAAAGGAAGATCCGACTGTGGATTTGGGAATGCATGAGCGAATACGAGTAAGAGAGATATTCGGGATGCTTCGGGAAAACAAATATTGTGTGATCTATGCGGCGATAACGGGATTATATCAGATCAGTGTCAGCTTTGGAGCAGGAACATACTATTATACATATGTGATTGGGGATATTTCTAAATTTGGTATAGTAAGTATGTTTTCTGTGTTCCTGTTGCCGGTAATGTTTCTGTTTCCTGTGATGATTAAAAAAGTCAGTGTTACAAGATTATATGTTATTTTTTCCGTCATTGCCCTAATTGGATATACCATCATGTTTGTGGGAAATGCGAATCTTCCCATTGTTATTTTTGGGGCGCTGGGAGTAACTTTATTAAATTTTCCCTTGGGATATTTGGGGACATTGATCGTTATGCAGCTTGCATCTTATAACGAGTATATTGGTTTGCCGAGAATGGAGGGATCCAGCAGTGCAGCAGCAGCGCTTGCAGGCAAGATCGGGCAGGGGATAGGGGCAGGTTTGTGCGGAATCCTTTTAGGCTTAGCTGGATTTATTTCATCTTCATCGGGGAGAGTGGCAGAACAGCCGGATACAGCTATAATGATGATACGCTGTCTGTATTGTGTTTTCCCGGGAATTTGTGTGTCGATAATTGCGGTATTGTCTTTGGCGCTTGGAAAACTGGAAACAGAGATAAATAAATGAATGGAGGAGAATGAAAATGCAGTTTACAAAAGAATTTCTGCTGGGCACCGCCACAGCAGCGCATCAGGTGGAGGGAAACAATACTAACAGTGATATCTGGGCGATGGAGCACATGAAATACACCTCCTTTGAAGAGCCGAGCCTGGATGCAGTGGATCATTATCACATTTATAGGCAGGATATCGCTATGATGGCAAAAGCAGGGTTTAATGCTTACCGTTTTTCGATTGAATGGGCAAGAATCGAGCCGGAGGAAGGGAGGTTCGATGATAATGAAATTGCTCATTACAGAGATGTGATTGCCTGTTGTAGGGAATTTGGACTGGAACCAATGGTAACATTGCATCATTTCAGCAGTCCAAAGTGGATCATAACCAAAGGAGGTTGGGAAGCTGACAGTATAGTTGAAGATTTTAGGACGTATTGTGTCTACGTGATTGAGCGGCTGGGAAAGGACATTCACTATGTTAATACCATAAATGAAGCGAATATGCGGCTTCAGTTTGCAAGAATTATGCAGAACTATGCGAAGCGGATGATAAAACGGGAGGTACAGCCCGGTCAAAATGATTCTGAAAATCTGCAGATCGGTATGAATGTAGAATCGATGCTGAAGCTGCAAGAAGCTATGTTTGAAGAAGGAAGGACGGTATTTCATCTTCCGGAAGGAATGAGAGTGAACAATTTTCACAGCCCCTGCACTTTACATGGAGACAATTTGATTCTCATGGCGCATCAGGCGGCTCGTGATGCAATTAAGGAATATTTCCCAGATATGAAAGTGGGACTTACCTTGAGCCTGCATGATTTTCAGGCTGTGCCGGGAGGTGAAGAAAATGAGCAAAAATTCTGGGAGGAAGAGTTTGGTCATTATCTGAAGGTAATCGGAACGGATGACTTTATTGGAGTACAAAATTATACCAGAGAGCTGGTAGGACCAGAGGGCAGCATTCCGGTGCCGAACGGAGCGGATATTACGCAGTCTGGTTATGAATTTTATCCGGAAGGGTTGGAGCATGTCATACGAAAGGTGGCAAAAGATTATAAAGGAGATATTTATGTTACGGAAAATGGGGTGGCGACAGAGGACGACAGAAAGAGAGTGGAATTTATTCAAAGAGCAATCTGGGGTGTGAAGCGTTGCCTGGAAGATGGTATTCCAGTAAAGGGATATTTTTATTGGTCCTTTATGGACAATTATGAATGGCAGAAAGCTTACAGCATGAAATATGGTTTGGTAGAAGTTGATCGTGCCAATCAAAAGCGTACAGCAAAGCCCAGCCTTGCATTTTTAGGAAGTTTTGGAAAAAAGAGTAAATAGCAGAAGAAATAAAAAGGGCAGAAGCAATGTTTTGACTGGTAAGCAGCCGATCAAAACGTTGCTTTTTCAATTGGCCGGAAGCCTGCAAACTTTCATGAATGGACGAATCAAAACAGGAATCCGCAAACATATTAAATTCGCTGCGTGTGTTAAAATTTAGCTATGTAAACCAACGGAAAGGAAGACTCTATAATGCAGTATGAAAAATTGTTCCGGACGCAGTCAGTATGGAAATCCATTTTGTCCCTTGCACTCCCCTCTGTGATCATTGTTCTGGTCATGATCCTTTATAACATGACAGATATGTTTTTTGTCGGACAGATGGGGGATTACAATCAGGTGGCGGCAGTTTCTGTGGTGGGACCACTGTTTTCTTTATCAGCCGCGATAGCAACCATGCTGGGGAGCGGCGGGTGTGCGCTGATAGCAAGGGCACTTGGAAGGCGCGATATGGAGCAGGCAAAAACCTGTGCCAGTCTCTGTTTCTGGGGAGCGATGGGATTTGGTATTTTAATTGCGGCAGCTCTGCTTATGGCGAGAAAACTAATTTTGCCGATTATGGGGGCAACAGAAGAAATTTTTTCCTATGCGGAAGCTTATATGAGTATTTGTGCAATAGGCGTGCCCTTCATGTTGGTATCGACCACGCTTGGAACTATCATCCGTGCGGAAGGAGCAGTTAAAGAAGGCATGATTGGGAATATGGCGGCCACTCTCGCCAACATGCTTTTGGATCCTTTGTTTATTTTAGCGTTTGGAATGGGAGTCGCTGGTGCCGCGGTAGCAACAGTAATTGGAAATCTTATTGGAACACTATATTATATCCGATTTATAAGAAAGAAGGCGGCAGTGCTGAATATGAGCGGAAGCCTTGCCGGAAAAAATCCGGGAGCGTTGTTTCCCATCATCGCGTTGGGAATGCCGAATGCACTGAGCAGCATTTTAGCAGGATTTGCGTCCACCTTTTCAAACCGTCTTCTGGGAGCTTACGGAACGGATGCGATCGCTGCTATGGCGGCTGCAGGCAAGACTACCATGCTGATCGGGATGATACAAATGGGTATCTGTATGGGAATACAGCCGCTGATCGCATACAATTATGGGGCAAAGGATGTAGCGCGCTTAAAGGAAACCTTGATGAAAGTTTCGCTGCTGGTCGTTGGAGTTGGAAGTGTATCAGGAATCTTTTGCAGGGTGTATCGATACTGGATCATCAGCATGTTTATCAAGGATGCTGCTGTGGCACAAATGGGAGAGACAATGGTGCTGTTTCTCGTGGCGGCAAGTCCGGTAATCGGGCTTTATTATCTTGGCGTAAATTTTGTACAGGCTTCAGGAAATGCAGTCTGCGCAACGGTGTTGTCGGTGATGCGCCAGGGGGTGCTTTTAATATCATTCCTGTATTTGTTTCATGCGTTCATGGGGCTGGAAGGTATTGCGGCCGCTCACACCGCAGCGGATCTATTATCCGTAATGATTGGCGCTTGGCTGTTACTATATCAGTACAAGCGCCTTGTAAGGGAAGTAAAATAGACCGTGTGCATGGAAGGCTGAAACCGTTTTTTATTCAGCTAAAAATAAGTAAAATACATGAATGGTTTAACATAAACATGAATTTACAGACACAAATATTTTGGGCATCATGTACAATGATTTCAGCAAAAAACAACAAACGAGGAGGTTTTTACAATGTCTCAAAACAATTCAAATCCGGGCGCACAGGGGGGTGTACAGTACCGTCGTGCCAAAATGTGGCAGATCATCATGGTCTCCTGCAGCGCATTCATAGGGATGAGTTTTTATTCCCTGATCGGGCTTGCCAGCTATACGGCGAGCATCGGTTATGGCATCGCAACGGTGGCTGTGGGAGGCATTCTGACATTTACCAGAATTTTCGATGCGGTCACAGATCCCATGCTGGCATTTGTCTATGACAAGGTGAATACCCGGTTCGGTAAGGTGAGGATCCTGATCGTGGGAGGATGGGCGCTCATGGTGCTTTCCCTGCTTATAATGTATGTGTGGGCAGCAGGAAAGGGGCATGGTGTGGTGCTGTTTGTTTTACTGTATGTCTTTTACATCATCGGTTATACCCTGTATAACATGACCGGGCAGACGCTTTATGCGCTGATGACCAATGATCCGAAGCAGCGTCCGATGGTAGGCGTCTGGAGCACAATTTTCAACTATATCGTGCCGATTGGCCTGAGCATTACATTTTATGTGGTGCTGATGCCTAAATACGGCGGATTTACACTGGAGTTTCTTGCTGCGGCCTGCCTTCTTTGCATTGCGGTTTCTGCGGTTGGGGTGATTCTTACCTGTGTTGGTATTTCGGAATTTGACAAATCGGAAAATTTTGTTGGAACTTCCGGAAAGAGAGAAAAGCTGAAAATAAAGGACATGCTGGAAGTTTTAAGGAACAATCGGCCGCTGCAGTGCTATATCGCATCTGCCGCATCAGATAAGATAGCGCAGCAGGTTGCAAGCCAGTCCATCGTAAATACGATGCTTAGCGGCATCATCATCGGAAATATGGCGATTTCCACGCAGCTGAACACGATCGGCATTCTGCCCTCGATCGTATTCGCATTTATCGGCGCAGCATATGCAAGAAAGAACGGGAATAAAAATACGATTGTGGTCTGGACCAGGCTTTGTATTGTGACTACCCTTGCTATGTCTGTGTTTTTCATCGCCCTCTTTGTGGGCGGAAAGACGGCGTTAGTCGGAACTGCTATGCCGTTTATGGTGGTATATATCGTTCTTACCCTGCTTATGAATGGTACGAAAATGGGTGTTACCATGGGAAATAATGCGTTTATGGCAGATATTATTGATTATGAGCTGGATCGCGGCGGAAAGTATGTGCCCGCTGTTGTGACAGGCGTTTACAGCCTGATCGATAAAATCGTTTCATCTGTCAGCGCGCTGATTGCTACAGGTGCAGTTGCACTGATCGGATACCGGGCCACGATGCCGCAGCCCACGGACGCGCTGACCGGCGGCATTTTCTGGATGACAATGGCGTTAATGTACGGTATGCCGATCCTGGGATGGGTGATCACTCTGGCAGCGATGCGCTTCTGTACACTGGATAAAGAGGCGATGGTTGAGGTACAGAAACGTATCGCAGAGAAAAAAGCGGCCGCCCGTTAAAGGATATTTTCGAAAATCCGGATCGTTGTTATACGATCCGGTTTTTTGCTGCAATGGCTGATACTAAAGCATCCGGTTATACGGCCTTTTTATGCCCTTATTATAGGGAAAAGAGGAGCGGAAAGCAATCATCAATAAGATTGTGTTTGCTATTTAAGCGACAATTCTCAGAAATCTGTTGAAGAAAGGAACAAGGTCATGAAAAGTGATGCCCGAACGCGCTATACAAAACATATCATCAGGGAAATTTTTTTGGAATTGTTGGAAGAAAAACCTCTCATGAAAATTACGGTAAAAGAGATCTGTGACAGGGCAGAGATCAACAGGGGGACTTTTTACCGGCATTACCGGGATTGTTATGACCTGATGGAGCAAATAGAGGGGGAGGCGTTGGAGGAATTCAAAAAAATGCTGGCTTCTGTGGAGGAAAACGGAGCACAGCAGGTATTGACGGCTATGTTGAACGCTTTGAAGAGAAATAGTACAATGGTACGGACTCTTGCAGCAAGAAACGGGGATACGTCGTTTTTAAACCGCATCATTGAGGAAGGTTTCCGATATGTGAATATGAAAATGCCAGCCAAATGCAGAGAGAAAACGATGAATGATGCCTATGTCATGGGAGGGAGCAATGGAATGGTGGAATACTGGCTGCGCAGCGGAATGCGTGAGGCTCCGGAAGCAGTCGCAGACCGAATTATTAAACTAAGTATGATAATCGGTAAAAATGAAACATAATCAAGAAAAATGAAACGCAGGAAAAAGGCGGAAGGAGTAAGATATATTTACAGAATTTATCGAACATCGCACAAGGAGGAAGGATAAAATTTATGAAATACTATTGTAATCCCATCAATGTTCCTTATCGATATCAGTTTAATATGGATCCGCGTTCTCACGGAAGGTTGCAGATCGACAGAGAGGCGGCAGATCCGTCACTGATTCTGTTCCAGGGGAAATATTATCTGTTTGCATCCATGAATTTGAGCGTCTGGGTATCGGAGGATATGGTGAACTGGGAAGCGCACCGGCTTCCGGAGAACCTTCCCCTGTATGACTACGCGCCGGATGCCAGAGTCTGCGGCGAATATGTTTATTTCTGCGCTTCTAAAAAAGGAGAAATCTGTAACTATTATCGAACAAAAGATATTATAAACGGCCCCTATGAGGAAATTGCGGGTACGTTCGATTTCTGGGATCCGAACCTGTTCTTTGATGATGACGGAAGGGTTTATTTTTACTGGGGATGCTCCAACATCACGCCGGTGTGGGGCGTGGAACTGGACCCTGTTACGCTGCGTCCAAAAACGGAACGGATCGAGCTTCTTTCCGGAAATGGTTATGAACGGGGCTATGAGAGAATGGGCGTTGACAACTGTGAGTTCCCGCGCAGCGAAGCGGAGGTGGAGCGGATGTTTCAGGGCTTTGTGAAGCAGAGCGGTGTCCCGCTGGAACAACTGCCCAAACAGTATGTGCCGCAGATCCGGGGAATGTTTACCAGAAAGCCCTTTATCGAAGGTCCCTGGATGGATAAGCAGGGAGGAAAGTATTATCTCCAGTATGCCTGCCCCGGCGCGGAATACAACGTGTATGCGGACGGGGTATATGTGGCGGACTCTCCGCTGGGCCCCTTTACCCTTGCAAAAAATAATCCCTATTCTTATCATCCGGGCGGCTTCATGCCGGGCGCAGGACACGGCTCCACGATGCGGGACAGGAAAGACAATCTGTGGCATGCCTCCACCATGCGGATCAGCGTAAACCATCAGTTTGAGCGCCGGGTGGGAATCTGGCCTGCGGGCTTCAATCAGGATGGCGAGTTGTTCTGTAATCAGAACTACGGGGATTGGCCGATCGCCGTTTCTGAAGGAAAAGAGGATCCATGGCGGGAGCCGGAATGGTATCTGCTCAGTTATGCAAAGCCTGCTTTCTGTTCTTCTTACATGGAAGGAAAGGATGCCGGGAAAGCAGTGAATGAGGATTCACA
>Ga0129308_1002631_pt1 | contig 14653 bp, 12 predicted proteins | sample L827metagenome_FD_94440 | JGI IMG/M metagenome (GOLD analysis project Ga0129308, IMG submission 94440) | Ring-tailed lemur group fecal microbial communities from Wisconsin, USA - L827 metagenome | ecosystem: Host-associated > Mammals > Digestive system > Large intestine > Fecal | place: USA...
CGGGGATACTTTTTGGGGTAGGCACTGTACAGTCCGTCGATGTCGCTGAGCAGCACCAGCAGGTCCGCCCGGCACAGATCCGCCACGATGGCGGAGAGGGTGTCGTTGTCGCCCAGGACCTTATGGCGGCCTGTCTCGATCTCGGCGGAGGAGACGGAGTCGTTCTCGTTCACCACCGGGATGACCCCCATCTCCAGCAGGGCGGAGAAGGTGCCGTGCAGGTGCTCCGCCCGGGAGGGGTCCTCCACGTCGTCGCCGGTCAGCAGAATCTGGGCCACGGACCGGTTGTATTCAGAAAACAATTTATCGTAAATGTGCATCATGCGGCATTGGCCCACGGCGGCGGCCGCCTGCTTCATCCGCAGCTCCTTTGGCCGCTCCGCGAGGCCCAGCTTTGCCGTGCCCACAGCAATGGCACCGGAGGTCACCAGGATGATCTCGTGTCCCATGCCGTGGAGGTCCGAAAGCGTCCGGACCAGGTGCTCCATGCTCCGAAGGTCCAGGCTGCCGGAGTCATGGGTGAGGGTGGAGGTGCCCACCTTCACCACGATGCGCTGCTTTGTATGCTCCAATTGGAAACCCTCCCGACTGTATTGTCAGTTTTTCTCAGTATAGCACGGTGGAGCGCAAAAGAAAACCCTGTGTAATTTCAAAAAAACTGCGGAAAATACCGGGGAAAGGGAGGAGATTTATGACAGAAACCACAAACCCCGGCCAGCCGGACCGGGACGGCGGCAATGAGACCAGCCAGTCCATTCTGGACTTTGGCTCCGCCATGACCCGCACCGCCCACGGCAGTGTCTACTGCCTGACCATCATCGGGCAGATCGAGGGGCACATGACCGCCTCCAACAGCACCAAGACCACCAAATATGAGCACGTTCTGCCCCTTCTTGCCAAGCTGGAGGAGAGCGAGGAGGTGGACGGCGTGCTGTTTTTGCTGAACACGGTGGGCGGCGATGTGGAGGCGGGCCTTGCCATCGCGGAGCTCATCGCCGGCATGACGAAGCCCACGGTCTCCATCGTTCTGGGGGGCAGCCACTCCATCGGCGTGCCGCTGGCGGTGGCGGCCCGGCGGAGCTTTGCCGTGCCCTCCGCCGCCATGACCATCCATCCGGTCCGCATGAGCGGCACCGTTATCGCCGCGCCCCAGACCTACAATTACTTCCAGCGGCTCCAGGAGCGCATCGTGGCCTTCGTCTCCGGCCACAGCCACATCAGTCCGGAGCGCTTTCAGTCCCTCATGCTGCAAAAGGACGACATGGCCGCCGATGTGGGCAGCGTCATCTATGGGGAGGAGGCGGTACAGCTGGGCATCATCGACCAGGTGGGGGGCCTTTCCGACGGCCTGGCCTGCCTGTACCGGCAGATCGAGGAGCGAAAAGGAGAAAAAAGCTGAGTGGAGCAGCCGCCTGCAAGGGTGGCTGCTTCAAATTTTTGCGATATTTTGTAAAATATACTTGATAAATAGTGCGCATGAGATTACACTGTCCTCACAAAACAGAAAACAGGAGGAACGAGATATGAATCTTTCTCTGGGATACAACTTTGGCATACTGGTGGCAGTGCTGGTAGGGGCGCTGGTGGGGCTTGGCATCATAGCACTGTTGTTCCGGCTGAAGATCATGGACCTGACCTTTGACGAGCGGCAGGAGCGGGCCCGGGGGCAGGCGTACAAGTACGGCTTCTGGACCCTGATGACCTGCCTGCTGCTGTACGGCTTTTCCGATATGGTCCTGGGCCGCTGGTGCGACGTTATCGCCGGCGTCATGCTGTGCGCCGGTGCGGCGCTGATCGTGTTCGGCTCCGTCTGCATCATGAAGGACGCCTATCTGAGCCTGAAAGAGAAGCCACGAACGATCATGATCCTGCTCACCGTTGTCGGATCGCTGAATCTGGCCATCGGCATCATGAATTGGAAAAATGGCCGGGTGGTACAGGACGGCATTCTGACCTTCGGTGCGGCGAACGGTATCTGCGGCCTCATGGTGCTGGTGATTCTGGCGGTCTATGTGGTGAATTACCTGCTGGCAAATCGGGGGGACGCGGAATGAAAAACCTGCGTTTGAAATCCGCCCGGGCGGCCCTGGACATGAGCCAGCAGCAGTTGGCCGATGCGGTGGGCGTGTCCCGCCAGACCATCAACGCCATCGAAAAGGGGGACTACAACCCCACCATCAAGCTGTGCCTGGCCATCTGTAAGGCATTGGGAAAGACCCTGGACGAGCTGTTCTGGGAGGAGACATGAATCAGAAGGAGGCGGGATGTGCCCGCCTCCTTCTTTGCGCGGCTGCAGGAAGCGCCGGTTGTTTAAAATTTCGGATTTGCCTTGAAATAGACGGTGTTCTCTGCTATATTATTCTAGTTATAGTATGGGAAGCTGCAAGGGGTGAAAGCGTGTATTTAAAAGCATTGGAGATCCAGGGCTTCAAATCCTTTCCGGATAAGACGGTCCTGAACTTTGGCGAGGATATCACCGCCATCGTGGGCCCCAACGGCTCCGGCAAATCCAACATTTCCGACGCCATTCGCTGGGTCATGGGCGAGCAGAGCAGCAAGAGCCTCCGGGGCGCCAAAATGGAGGATGTCATTTTCGGCGGCACCGCCAAACGGGCGCAGGTGGGATTTGCCCAGGTGACGCTGGTCATTGACAACACGGAGCATATTTTCCCCACCATGGAGGAATCGGAGGTCTCCGTTACCCGCCGCTATTACCGCAGCGGGGAGAGCGAATATTACATCAACCGCCAGTCTGTCCGGTTGAAGGATGTGGCGGAGCTGTTCATGGACACCGGCATGGGCAAGGAGGGCTACTCCATCATCGGCCAGGGTAAGATCGACGAGATCCTCTCCGCCAAAAGCGGCGAGCGACGGGAGATCTTCGAGGAGGCGGCTGGCATCTCCAAATTCCGCCACCGGAAAGAGGATACGGAGCGGAAGCTGGAGCGGACGGAGGAGAACCTGGTCCGCATCAATGACAAGATCGCCGAGCTGGAGCTGCAGGTGGAGCCCCTGCGGGACCAGGCGGAAAAGGCGAAAAAGTATCTGGTCCTCCGGGACGAGCTGCGCCTGCTGGAGATCTCTGTGTGGCTGGAGAACCTGGATGCCCTGAAGGCCAACGCCCGGAAGCTGGAGGCGGATTTTCGCATCGCCGAAGCCCAGCGGGACGAGGCTAAGGCCCGGCTGGATGCCCTGTATGCCGAGGGAGAGCAGTTCGGCGCCCGGATGCAGGAAAAGGACATGGAGGCCGAGCGCATTCGCGGCGAGGCCGGAGCCGTGGACGGGCGCATGAAGGACGAGGAGTCCGCCATGGCGGTGCTGGAGAGCACCATCGCCCACAACCGGGAAAACATTCAGCGTGCCCAGGCGGAGCTGGCGGAGAGCGATACCCGCGCCGGCGGGCTTGCCCGACAGGCGGAGGAGCAGAAGACTCTGGCCCGTCAATTGGAAGACCAGCTGGCGGAGCTGCACGGAAATTTGGAGGCTTTGCTGGACCAGGCCCGCGCCGCCGCCGACCAGGCCGGCGGCGCCCAGAGCCAGGCGGAGGCCCTGCGGGGCCGGGAGGCCATGGCTGTGGCTGCTGCCGCGGACCAGCGCGCCGAAGCCGCCGCCATCGCGGCGGAAAACGGACAGATCGCCCAGCGCATCGCCGCGGTGGAAGCGGACAAGGCCTCTGCGGAGGAGCAGCTGGAAACCAGCCGCCGGGAGGCCAAGTCCAATCGCCGTGCCCTGGAGGACGCCCGGGAGGAGGCGGAGGCCGTGGGCAACATCATCGCGGGCCACAGCCTGCGGATGGAGGAGCGGAAGAAAAAAGCCGCCGCCGCCGGTGAGAAAAAAGTCCAGCTGACCATGGAGGTCGGCGCCCTGGACAACCGCATCCGCCTGCTGACGGAGATGGAAAAGGACTACGAGGGCTTTTCCAAGGCCGTCAAGGTGGTCATGCAGGCGAAGGGGAGCCTGCGGGGCATCCACGGCCCTGTGGCAAACCTCATGAAAACGGAGCAGCAATATTCCCTGGCCATTGAGATCGCCCTGGGGGCGGGCCTTCAGAACATCGTGGTGGACCGGGAGGAGGACGCCAAGAGCGCCATCAACTTCCTGAAGCAGCGGGACGGCGGCCGCGCCACCTTCCTGCCCCTGACCGCCATCCGGGGCGATGAGCTGCGGCTGGGCGGCGTGGAGCAGGAGTTCGGCTTTGTGGGCCTTGCCTCCCGTCTGGTGAGCTATGCCCCCCAATATCAAAATATTTTCCACAGCCTTCTGGGCCGCACCGTGGTGGTGGAGGACCTGGACTGCGGCATCGCCATGGCCCGGAAGTACCGTAGCGCCTTCCGCATCGTCACCCTGGATGGACAGGTCATCAACCGGGGCGGCTCCATGACCGGCGGCTCCACCTCCCGCAGCGCCGGCGTGCTGAGCCGGGCGGCGGAGCTGGAAAAGCTCAACGGCCGCGCCGCCGCCATGCACGAAAAACTCGCCGCCGCCCAGCAGGCGGAGGAAGCCGCCAACCGGGAGCTTTCCGCGGCCCAGTACGAGCTGGAGACGGCGGAGAGCCAGCGCCGGCAGGCGGAGGACGAGGTGCTGCGCCTGGAGGGTACCAAAAACCACTTTGACATTCTGCTCCGCTCCCTGGAGGAAAACCTGGAGAACCTGGAGGGCGAGCTGGAGAGCCTGCGGGGCCGTCTGGCGGACAACCAGGCCCGTTCCGCCCAGGCGGAAAAGGCCGTGGCGGAGCAGGAGGCTCTGGCCGCCGGACTCCGCGCCCAGGCGGAGGAAGCCCTTTCCGGCCAGTCGGAGATGCTGGCCAAGTCCAGCGCCCTGGCGGAGGACATCACCGCCCAAAAGAGCGCCATCGCCGCCCTGGAGGCGCAGAAGGAGGCCACCCTGGCCCGCGCCGCCGACCTGCGGCAGCTGGCGGAGAGCCTCACCGGGGACCGCGCCCAGAAGGAGGAGGTCCTCCAGTCCTATCAGAAAAATATCGACGCCGCCCAGGCGGACATCCTGCGGCGGCAGGAGGCCCAGGCGGCCCTGGCCGCCCAGGCGGAGGAGTTCCGCCGGCGTCTGGCAGACCTGAACCGGGAAAAGCTGGAGCTGGAGGCCCAGCGCACCGCCCAGAACCGGGAACTGAAGGATATGAACGAGCAGTACGCCGACCTGGAGCGCTCCGCCTCCAAGCTGGAGCAGAAGATCGCCACCTCCGCCATGGAGGAAAAGCAGATCCTGGACCGGCTGTGGGAGCACTACGAGCTCAGCCACAGCGACGCCCAGGCCCAGCGCATCGAGCTGGAGAGCATTCCCAAGGCCACCCGCCGCATCGGCGAGCTGAACCGGGACATCAAGGCCCTGGGTACTCCCAATATCGGCGCCATCGAGGAGTTCGACCGGGTGAACGGCCGCTATACGTACCTGACGGACCAGCGCAACGACGTGGAAAAGGCCAAGGGCGAGCTGGAGGGCATCATCGAGGACATCACCGCCGAGATGACCCGCATTTTCTCGGAGCAGTTCAAGCTCATCAACGAGAGCTTCCAGACCACGTTTACGGACCTGTTCGGCGGCGGCCAGGCCACGCTGGAGCTGGAGGACGAGCAGGACATCCTGGGCTGTGGCATCGAGATCAAGGCACAGCCCCCGGGAAAGACCCTCAAGACCATCTCGCTGCTCTCCGGCGGCGAAAAGGCCTTCGTGGCCATTGCCCTGTACTTCGCCATTTTGAAGGTCCACCCCACGCCCTTCTGCGTCATGGACGAGATCGAGGCCGCCTTGGACGAGCCCAACGTCATCCGGGTGGCCCGGTACATGCGGCGACTGGCCGGCCGGACCCAGTTTATCGTCATCACCCACCGCCGGGGCACCATGGAGGAGGCCGACGTCCTCTACGGTGTCACCATGCAGGAGCAGGGCGTTTCCAAGATTTTGACCATCAATCTGAACGACATGGCGAAGGAATTGAATATCAAATAAGGAGAGAACTCCATGGGCTTTTTTGACAAACTGAAAAAAATCACCACCAACCTGTTCTCCGGCTTCACAGAGGCGGACGAGGCCTTTTTCGAGGAACTGGAGGAGACCCTCATACTGGCGGACCTGGGCATGGACACCGCCCTGGAGGCCGTGGAGCAGCTGCGGACGAAGGTCCGCAAGGAAAAGCTCCGCGACCAGGAGGAGGTCAAGGCCGCTCTGCGGGACATCCTGGTGGACATGATGGATGTGGGGGACACGGCGCTGGATTTGTCCACCACCCCCTCTGTGGTGCTGTTCATTGGCGTCAACGGCGTGGGGAAGACCACCTCTATCGGCAAGCTGGGCAGCCGGCTGAAAGGTGAGGGCAAGCGGGTCCTGTTCTGCGCGGCGGATACTTTCCGGGCCGCCGCCGCCGACCAGTTGGAGATCTGGTCCCAGCGGGCGGGGTGCGAGTTGGTCCGCCAGCACGAGGGCGCCGACCCCGGCGCCGTGTTGTTTGACGCCCTCCAGGCCGCCAAGGCCAGGAACGTGGACGTGGTGCTGTGCGACACCGCCGGACGCCTCCACAACAAGGCAAACCTTATGGCGGAGCTCTCCAAGCTCTCCAAGATCATCGACCGGGAGTGCCCCGGCGCCGCCCGGGAGACCCTGTTGGTGCTGGACGCCACCACCGGCCAGAACGGCCTCATCCAGGCCAAGCAGTTCAAAGAGGCTGCCGGCCTCACCGGCATCGTCCTGACGAAGCTGGACGGTACTGCCAAGGGCGGCATCGTCATCGCCATTGCCCGGGAGCTGGGTGTGCCCGTGAAGCTGGCCGGCGTGGGCGAGGGCATCGACGACCTGAAGCCCTTCGACGCCCGGGAATACGTGGAGGCCATCATCTGATAAAAAGCAGTAAAGAGGAATGACTATGACCAGAAAAGACGGACGGGCGCCGGACGAGCTGCGCCCCATCAAGATCACAACGGATTTTGTGAAATTCGCGGAGGGCAGCTGCCTCATTGAGTGCGGCGACACGAAGGTCCTCTGCTGCGCCAGCGTGGAGGACCGGACTCCGCCCCACGTTCCCGAGGGGGAGGGCTGGGTCACCGCCGAGTACTCCATGCTGCCCCGGGCCAACCGGGAGCGCAGCAAGCGGGACGTTTCCAAGCTGAAGCTCAGCCCCCGCAGCGCGGAGATCCAGCGGCTGGTGGGCCGGTCTCTCCGGGCCGCCGTGGATATGACGAAGCTGGGGGAGCACACCATCACCATCGACTGCGATGTGCTCCAGGGGGACGGCGGCACCCGCACCGCCTCCGTCACCGGCGGCTTTATCGCGCTGTGCCTGGCCTGCCGCAAGCTGGTGGCCGACGGCGTCCTGGCCTCCAGCCCCATCCGCCACTATGTCACCGGCGTCTCCGCCGGCATCGTGGACGAGCAGCCCATGCTGGACCTCCAGTACAGCGAGGACAGCCGGGCCCAGGTGGACCTGAACTGCATCATGAACGAGCAGGGAGAGCTCATTGAGCTCCAGGGCACCGGCGAGGGCCGGGCCTTCACCCTGGCGGAGCAGCAGGAGCTGGTGCGCCTGTGCGCCAAGGGAAACCGGGAGCTGCTGGCCATTCAGAAGCAAGTGCTGGGAGGGAAGTTCTGATGTCTGAAAAATTCGTGCTTGCCAGCCACAATCCTGGCAAGATCAAGGAAATGAGCGCCATTTTGGCGCGGTTCGGCGTGGAGGTGGTGAGTCCCAAGGAACTGGGCATCACCGTGGATGTGGAGGAGACCGGCACCACCTTCGCGGAAAACGCCATGCTGAAGGCAAAGGCCATCTGCGCCGCCTCCGGCCTGCCCGCCATTGCCGATGACTCCGGCCTTTGCGTGGACGCCCTGAACGGCGGTCCCGGCGTGTACTCCGCCCGCTACGGCGGCGAGGGCCTGGACGACAAGGGCCGCTATACGCTGCTGCTGAACAGCCTGCGGGGCCAGACCACCCGGGCGGCCCACTTCACTTGCTCCATCGCCTGCGCCTTCCCCAATGGCGACACCCTGACGGCGGAGGGACAGTGTAACGGAACCATTGCCTTCGCGCCCATGGGAGCGGGGGGCTTTGGCTACGACCCCGTGTTTTTCGTTCCCTCTCTGGCCAAAACCTTCGGCCAGCTGACGGCGGAGGAGAAGAGCGCCATTTCCCACCGGGGCAAGGCCCTGGCGGCTTTTTCGGAAAAGCTTGCAACTTATTTGCAAAAGTAAACGTCTATTCAAATAATTTAGGAGAATCACATGGAACTGACAAGCAAACAGCGGGCCCAGCTGCGGGGTCTTGCCAACAGCATCGACACCATCGTCCACATCGGCAAGGACGGCATCAGCGAGAACCTGGTGAAGCAGGCGGACGACGCCCTGGAGGCCCGGGAGCTCATCAAGGGCCGGGTGCTGGAGAACAATATTGAGTATGACGCCCGTCTGGCGGCGGAGGAGCTGGCGAAAGCCACCCGCAGCGAAGTGGTCCAGGTCATCGGAACCAAGTTCGTCCTGTACCGGGAGAGCCACTCCAAGCCCAAGGACAAGCGCATCCAGCTGGTGAAGGCCGCGAAAAAGAAAGGCATTTGACTGGCAGACGAAACACAGGAGATGAGACCTTGAAAATTGGCATTTACGGCGGCACCTTCAACCCGCCCCACCTGGGCCATGTGACGGCGGCCAGGGCGGTGGCGGAGCTTTTGAAACTGGATAAGCTGCTGCTGGTCCCCGCGGGACTGCCGCCTCACAAGGATTTGCCCGCCGGATCCCCCACGCCGGACCAGCGGCTGGAGATGACTCGTCTGGCGGCGGATCAAACCGGCCTTGCCGGAAAGGTGGAGGTGCTGGACCTGGAGGTGCACCGGGAGGGAAAGAGCTATACCTCCGACACGCTGAAGGCCCTGAAAGCCCGGTATCCCGATGACGAGCTGTGGCTTTTGATGGGGACGGACATGTTCCTCACCCTCCAGGCCTGGCACGCGCCGGAGGAGATCCTCTCCCTGGCGGGCATCGCGGCCTTTGGCCGGACGGAAACGGACACAGAGGAGCTGTTTGCCCCCCAACGGGACTATCTTTACAAGACCTATCCCCAGGCCCGCATCTTTACCCTGACCATTCCGGGAGTGGTGGATGTCTCCTCCACGGAGCTGCGGGAGCAGCTGGCGAAGGGCGGCGGCGGACACCTGCTGCCTCCCGCGGTCTACGGCTACATCCTGCGCAACGGGCTGTACGGCACCCGCGCGGATTTGAAGCACCTGCCCTTTTCCCAGCTGCGGCCGGTGGCCCTCAGCTATCTCAAGTACCAGCGCATCCCCCATGTGCTGGGCACGGAGCAGGAGGCCATCCGCCTGGCGGAGCGGTACGGCGCCGATGTGGAAAAGGCCCGGGTGGCGGCGCTGCTACACGACTGCACGAAAAAGCTGAACATGGAGCAGCAGCTGGAGCTGTGCCGCCGGTACGGCATCGGGCTGGACGAGCTGGAGCAAAAAGCCTTGAAGCTGCTCCACGCCAAGACCGGCGCCGCCGTGGCCCGGGACGTGTTCGGCGTGGATGAGGACATTTACAGCGCCATCTGGTGGCACACCACCGGCCACGGGGACATGACGCTGCTGGAAAAAATCATTTATCTGGCGGATTATATTGAGCCTTCCCGAAATTTTCCGGGCGTGGACAAGCTCCGCCGGGTATGCTATAAGGACCTGGACGAGGGCCTGCTCCTGGGCCTGGAAATGACCATCCAGGAGATGACGGATATGGGAAACCCGGTGCACCGCGCCACCATCGAGGCACGGGACGCCTTGAAACGATAAGAAGGATAACGCAATGTGGGATAAACATAAAGAAGGAAAGCGCGTGGCGGGGAGCCGGGCGGAGAAAAAACCGAAAAAGCCAAGTCGCCTGACCCGCCAGCAGAAGGTCCTCATCGCCGTGGCCGTGGTGCTTGCCATCGCACTGGCGGTGGTGGTGGCCTGCCAGCGTTTGTTCGTGGAGCCGGAGCTCATCAGCCGGGAAGAAAACCCTGAAAAGGAAGCCATCGACTACGGCGAGGGCACCCAGCCCCGGGCTGACGGCCAGCGGAAAAGCGACAACTGGTACACAGTTTTGATCCTGGGTCGGGATACCGGAGGCGGCGGCAACACGGATACCATCCTGCTGGCCAGCTATGACGTGACCAACCAGAAGGCCACGGTCATGTCCATTCCACGGGACACCATGGTGAACGTGTCCTGGGACATCAAGCGCATCAATTCCGTCTATAATATGAACGGGCAGGGCGAAAAGGGCATCACCGCCCTGTACAAGGAAATCGCCCAGCTGGTGGGCTTTGAACCGGACTTCCAGGTGGTGGTGGAATGGGACGCCGTGGGCGAGATCGTGGACGCCATGGGCGGCGTGTGGTTCGATGTTCCCCGGAATATGAATTACGACGATCCCTACCAGGACCTGCACATCCACCAGGAGAAGGGTTACCGCCTCCTGACTGGTGACGACGCCATGCAGGTCATCCGCTACCGCCATGACAACAATATGAGCTACGGCTATCCCGACGGCGACCTGGGCCGTATCAAGACCCAGCAGGCATTTTTGAAGGCAATGGTGGAGCAGCTGCTCCAGGTGAAGAATATCGCCAAGATCAACCAGTTTGCCAAGGTGTTCCAGAACAATGTGGAGACCGACCTGAGCTTCAGCAACATCTGCTGGTTCGGCCAGCAGGCCGTGCTGGGCGGGCTGAAGGTGGAGGATGTGACGTTCGTCACCATGCCCAACACGCCGGTGTCCTGCTGGAGCCGCACCTACCAGAATATGCAGTCCTATGTGGTGCCCAATGCCCAGGAGCTGCTGGAGCTGGTGAATAACGAGCTCAGCCCCTTTGTGGAGACTTTTACCCTCAGCGACCTGGACATCATGTCCGTCAACGCCGACGGCTCCGTCAGTTCCACCACCGGCCATGTGGAGGACAGCCGGGCGGCCCAGCCGCCGGTGAAGCCCGAGCAGACCCCGGAGGAGCCGGAAGAGAATGACGAGGAGCCGCTGGTGGATGAAAACGGCAACGTACTGGACCCGGAGACCGGAGAGATCATTGTTGTAGGCCCTGATCCGGAAACAGGCACTGGCTCCGAAGGCTCCGGCCCGGCGGAGACCACACCCACGCCTCCGGCGGAGACCACACCGGAGACTCCCACAGCTCCGCCGTCGGAGACGGAGCCTGAACCCGTGCCGGAGACACCGGCGGAACCCTCCGCACCTGCGGAACCCACCACGGAGGAGCCGGGCTTTGCCATCATTGAACCGGCCCCCGAAGGATAAGAAAGGATGGAATGTATGACACCGAAAGAACTGGCCATTATTGCCGCCAAGGCCCTGGATGAGAAGAAGGGCAAGGAGATCTCCGCCATCCAGGTGACGGAGCAGACCACCCTGGCGGACTATTTTGTATTTGCCACCGGCAGTTCCAACACCCAGATCAACGCCCTGTGCGGCGCCGTGGAAAAGGCCATGGCGGAGCAGGCGGGAGAAGACCCCCTCCGCCGGGAGGGCTACCGGGACGGCACCTGGGTCCTGCTGGACTACGGCTGCGTGGTGGTCCATGTGTTCTCTCCCGAGGCCCGGGAGTTCTACTCCCTGGAGCGGCTGTGGAGCGACGGCACGCCTCTGGACCTCAGTGAAGTGCTGACGAAGGACTGAGCTTTGCCTGTAATCTTTTGTCATCACTTTGCAACTGAAAAGTAGTAGACATAACATCAAAACCACCCCTATACTGTTCACAAAAACAGGGTAGGGGTGGTTTTTTATGAGAAAACAACCGATGCTGGCCGCTGCGCTGCTGGCGGCTTTTCTTCTGACGGCCTGTGGTGCCCGAACGGAACAAACGCCCGCTCCGGCGCCGGCAGAGCCGGAGGAGATGCCGGCTCTGGAGGAGCCCCAGGCCTCCGGGGAAACGCCCCGGGATATGCTGCCGGAGCTGGATAGCTCCGCTTTGAAAGCCACTATGCCGGAGGCGGATTATGAGGCTTTCACAGCCTACCTCCCGGTCCTGCGGGGAGAGCAGACCTTCCGCTGGGTGGCCGGACCCTATGACGGATACCCTGATTACGACTGGGAGCCCTTTGACGCCGACATGACGGAGGTCCACGACCAGCTCTGGAGCGGATTTGAGAAAGAGCCGCCGGAGACACTGACCCTGGACCGCTTGGCGGTGCAGGACATCGACGGGGACGGCACGGCAGAGCTGATACTGTTGTTCCAGGACGGGGCTTATAATTATCTGGTGCTCCACCGGGAGGAGGACGCCGTCTATGGCACGCGGCTCTATGTGCGCTGGTTTGAGGGGCTCCAGAAAAACGGCGTGTACATCGGCGCCGCCGGGGCGGGCGACAGCACCTATCTGCGGATGGCTTTCCGGAACGGCCGTTTTGAGCAGGAGGAACTGGCCCACCGGTTGGAGTGGGGCAATGGATATCATTATACGCTGGGCGGCGAAGAGGTGACGAAAGCGGCTTTCGACGCCTGGTACGCGGAGACCATGGTGGGGGACGTCACCTGGTACGCCCCTGACGGTGCCGTTATCCCGGAGAATCTATGATGCCTGTTGAAAAAGCGGCGAATTTTCGCTTTTTCCTTGACAAACACCCAAAAGCCTCATAAAATAAAACCCGTTAGCGACTTGGATGGGAAGAAAGCCCGGGCATCCCGCCCAAAGAGAGCCGGCGGCTGGTGTGAGCCGGTGGGGGAGCCTGTGGTATACTGGTCCCGGAGTTTTCCGCCTGAACATTGAGTAGGGCGAAACGGCTGGCCCCGTTACAGGCCCCCAAGGGCTGTCCGATGAACAGCTGAAGCAGGGTGGTACCGCGTTTTCAACGCCCCTGACCGAGATGGGTCAGGGGCGTTTTTTTGTTTTGAAAATCACATCCGAAAGGGAGAAAAATATGAAGTACGATTTTACCGCCATTGAGAAAAAGTGGCAGCAGAAGTGGCTGGAGGAAAAGCCCTTCACCGCCGTCACCGGGGATACCACCCGGCCCAAGTTTTTCGGCCTGATCGAGTTCCCGTATCCCTCCGGCCAGGGCCTCCACGTGGGCCATGCCCGGCCCTTCACCGCCATGGATATCATCTGCCGCAAAAAACGGATGCAGGGCTATAACGTCCTGTTCCCCATCGGCTATGACGCCTTTGGCCTGCCTACGGAGAACTATGCTGTCCAGCACCACATTCACCCCGCCAAGGTGACCCACGACAACATTGAGAACTTCCGCAAGCAGCTGCACATGCTGGGCTACTCCTTTGACTGGGACCGGGAAGTGAATACCACCGACCCCAGCTATTACAAGTGGACCCAGTGGATCTTCCTGCAGATGTTCAAAAAGGGCCTGGCCTACAAGGCCTCCATGCCCGTGAACTGGTGCACCCGCTGCAAGATCGTCCTGGCCAACGAAGAAGTTGTGGAGGGCGTGTGCGAACGCTGCGGCGGCGAGGTCATCCGCAAGGAAAAGAGCCAGTGGATGCTGGCTATCACCAAGTACGCCGACCGCCTCATCGATGACCTGGACGATGTGGATTTCATCAACCGCGTCAAGATCCAGCAGCGCAACTGGATCGGCCGCAGCGAAGGTACCGAGGTGGACTTCACCGCCACCAACGGCGACAAGCTGACGGTCTATACCACCCGCTGCGACACCCTGTTCGGCGTGACCTACATGGTCATCTCTCCCGAGCATCCCTTCCTGGACCAATGGAAGGACCAAATCCAAAACTGGGACGAGGTGGCCGCTTACCGGGAGGAGGCCGCCCACAAGTCCGACTTTGAGCGGGGCGAGCTGAACAAGGAAAAGACCGGCGTCCGCCTGGAGGGCATCGAGGCCGTCAACCCCGCCAGCGGCAAGCATGTGCCCCTGTTCGTCTCCGACTACGTGCTCATGGGCTACGGCACCGGCATCGTCATGGGCGTGCCCGGCCACGACCAGCGCGACTGGGAGTTCGCCACCAAGTTCGGCCTGCCCATCATCGAGGTGGTCAAGGGCGGTGACATCACCAAGGAGGCCTTCACCCTGAAGGACGATACCGGCATCATGGTGAACTCCGGCTTCCTGGACGGCATGACTGTCCGCGAGGCCATTCCCGCCATGAAGAAGTGGGTCACGGAGCAGGGCATCGGCCGCCCCAAGACCAACTTCAAGCTCCGTGACTGGGTGTTCAGCCGCCAGCGGTACTGGGGCGAGCCCATCCCCCTGGTGAACTGCCCTAAGTGCGGCTGGGTGCCCCTGCCGGAGGACCAGCTGCCCCTGCTGCTGCCGGAGGTGGAGAGCTACGAGGTCACCGACACCGGTGAATCCCCCCTGGCCAAGATGACCGACTGGGTGAACACCACCTGCCCCCAGTGCGGCGGCCCCGCCAAGCGGGAGACGGACACCATGCCCCAGTGGGCGGGTTCCTGCTGGTACTTCCTGCGGTATATGGACCCCCACAACGACAAAGCCCTGGCCAGCAAGGAGGCGCTGGACTACTGGTCCCCCGTGGACTGGTACAACGGCGGCATGGAGCACACCACGCTGCACCTGCTGTACTCCCGCTTCTGGCACAAGTTCCTGTATGACATCGGCGTGGTGCCCACCCAGGAGCCTTACGCCAAGCGCACCAGCCACGGCATGATCCTGGGCGAGGGCGGCGAGAAGATGTCCAAGTCCCGGGGCAA
>Ga0129308_1002632_pt1 | contig 14647 bp, 12 predicted proteins | sample L827metagenome_FD_94440 | JGI IMG/M metagenome (GOLD analysis project Ga0129308, IMG submission 94440) | Ring-tailed lemur group fecal microbial communities from Wisconsin, USA - L827 metagenome | ecosystem: Host-associated > Mammals > Digestive system > Large intestine > Fecal | place: USA...
CCGGGAGGAGGGAGGCCCAGGGGCGCCGGAATGTTTCAATACGGGGCGGGTGGAGGGGGGTGGGTTTCCGCAAACGGCATTTTAATACGGAGAGGATCTTGGGCTTTCGGGCTGGGTCTCCAATCTGCCTGACGGCAGAGTGGAAATGGAACTGCAGGGAAAGCCGGAGACGATCGATCTGCTCTTTGGCAGGCTGGACGGCAGGGGCAGGATCCTGATCGTTTCCATGGAGGAAGAAGAGCTTCCCCTTGGGCAGGCAAATGGCTTTAAGGTGCGCTGATGTGAATATTTTATAAAATATGGGGGAAATCCCTTGCTCAAAAACGAACTGTAGCTTACACTGAGAAGAGGTATGCCGCAGTTCGTTTTTGTTTACAGTGAGGATGCTGTGGCCGGGCGGCAGGATGATGCGGCAGCGTCCGGCAAATTACGGAGACAAAGGAGCCTGCCATGGCAGAGAATACAGAGAGCGGAGTAAAAGAGAAGGAATATCCGGAAGAGATTTTTTTTGAGGACGCCAGATATCAGGAACTCATGATGCAGTACCGTTGTGCGATTCTGGAGTTGGAGACGAAGTTTCATGTACTGAATACAGAATTTTCCCTCCAGCATAACCGCAATCCGATCGAAAGCATTAAGACCAGGCTGAAATCGCCTCACAGCATCGTGGAGAAGATGCAGCGCAAGGGCTGGGAACTGTCGCCGGAGAGTATCGAGAAGAATCTGTCGGATGTGGCGGGTGTGAGGGTGATCTGTTCCTTCCCGGGAGACATTTACAGTCTGGCGACGCTTTTGACAAGGCAGGACGATATTGTGGTGGTGGAGATCAAGGATTACATTGCAAACCCCAAGCCCAACGGATACAGGAGCCTGCATCTGATCCTGGGGATTCCCATATTTTTATCCAGCGGGAAGAAGCATATGCGGGCGGAGGTGCAGTTTCGGACGATCGCCATGGATTTCTGGGCGAGTCTGGAACATAAGCTGAAGTATAAGCAGAACATTGAGAACGCGGAACAGATTGCGCTGGAACTGAAGGGATGTGCGGACACCATCTGCCAGGTGGATAACCGGATGCAGGAGATCCGCAGAAGGATAGATCAAAGGCGCGGGGAAGAGGAAACGGAGGATGCTCCGCCTGAGAGCGCCGAGAACATCTGGCGGGAGAAGAGAACGATGCCGCCGGATCGGGAAGGATGAGGAGGGAAAATTATGGATAAGAAAAAAATGGATCTGCGCGTGGTGAAATATCTGCTGCTGGCGACGCTGCTGATCCTTGTCATCAGATATTTTGACGTGCTTCTGGGCGGTGCAGGCAATCTTTGGAGCATTGCTGTGCCGCTGACGATGGGCTGCGTCATCGCCTATGTGCTCAATATCATCATGAGGGTTTTAGAGAAGCTTTATTTCCCCGGATCACGGAATAAATTTGTGAACAGATCCAGGAGGCCCGTCTGCATCGTGCTGTCTCTGGTGCTGATCGCAGCGGTGATTTTCCTGGTATTTCGTCTGGTGATACCGGAACTGGTCAAGGCCATCGGAATCATCGGAGCCGGGATTCCCGTGCTGTTTGAACAGGCAACAGACTGGCTGGCGTCAAATGCGGAGGTGTTCCCGGGCATTGCGGAGGAAATTCAGAATCTGAAGATTGACTGGAACAGCCTGGGCGACAATGTTTTAAACTATCTCAAAGCGGGCCTGGGCGGCTTTGTAAATTCCACGGTGACCATTGTGACGAGCGTGGTCGGCGGCGTGGTGAATTTTGTCATCGCTCTGATTTTTGCAATTTATATTCTGAGCAGCAAGGAAAAGCTGGCGGATCAGGCAAAGCGCATCGTGCGGGCCTATGTGAAACCTGAATGGATCAGGCGCGGCAGAAGGATTTTGGTCACAGCAGACGAGACATTTTCCAGCTTCATCATCGGGCAGGTGACAGAGGCGGTGATCCTGGGCTCGTTGTGCACACTTGGAATGTTGATCTTCCGGTTTCCCTATGCGCCGATGATCGGCGCGTTTATCGGTGCCACCGCGCTGATTCCGATTGTGGGCGCATATCTGGGCGCTGCAGTGGGTGTGATCATGATCATGACCCAGGACCCGCTCAAGGCGGTGCTGTTCGTGCTGTTCATTGTTGTGCTGCAGCAGCTGGAAGGAAATCTGATTTATCCGAAGGTGGTGGGCAGCTCGATCGGCCTGCCCGGCATGTGGGTGCTGGCGGCTGTCACGGTCGGCGGCGGCCTGATGGGCATTCCGGGCATGCTGCTGGGCGTGCCCGCGGCTGCGACAGTCTATAAGCTTCTTGCGTTGAATGTGAACGAGCGCAATGCGCGCCGGGCACAGAGCTTTGACGGCGCAAAGAAGGGAAAGCCTTACGGAGGAAGATCACAGCGCCCGGAAAAGGACAGAGGCGGAAAGAACGCGCGGCAGGACAGTGAAAAAAGCGGCAGGCCGGACGGTGAAAAGGGGGAAAAGCCCTATCGGAAGAGGGAGCCGCAGGACGGTGCCGGGAAAACGGGAGATAATACAGCGGAAATAAAATGATGAGAACAGGAACGCCCCGGCAGCTGATGCGCCGGGGCGTTTGTTATAACGGCTGAAATTGATGTGAAATTGATTTCAGCATTATAGACAAAAATGAAATGTGAGAATTATGAAAAACGTCAATTTACAAATGTCAAAGCACATTATATAATCATCTTACAAAAGTGAAATCGATCCCACAAAAGAATGCGCATGATAAATGCGCAAACGATCAAAAAATCGTGCCGGAGGGCACAGAACGGAGAATGAAATGGATTACAGAAAAGTTGCTGAAGAAATCTACGAAAAAGTCGGCAAAAAAGAAAATCTGATTTCCGCAGCGCATTGTGCGACGCGTCTGCGGCTGGTCATCGCTGACAACAACAAATGTGACAGCAAGGCGGTGGAAGAAATCGACGGAGTGAAGGGCGTGTTCTTCGCGTCCGGACAGCTCCAGATCATCCTGGGGACGGGAACTGTGAATAAGGTATATGACGAATTCCTTCAGGTTTCCGGATTATCCGCAGCGACAAAGGCGGAAGTGAAACAGGCGGCGGCAGCGCAGCAGAATATTTTCAAGCGCGCAATCAAAACACTGGGCGATATTTTTGTGCCGATCATTCCCGCAATCGTAGCGAGCGGCTTTTTGATGGGCATTATGGAAGCTCTGAATTTCATGGTAAATAACGGCTTCGTTTCAATTAACACAACGAGTTCCATTTTTGTATTTGCGAAGCTGTTCAGCAATGTGGCATATACCTTCCTTCCGATTCTGATCGCATACAGCGCGGCAAAGGCGTTTGGAGGCAATCCCTATCTGGGCGCGGTCATCGGCATGCTGATGATCCATCCTGATCTGCAGAACGCATGGACGGTCGCAACCCAGGGCGTGCAGGTGAGACAGAGCGTATGGTTCGGCCTGTATGAGATCGACCTGATCGGTTATCAGGGGCATGTCATTCCGGTCATCATCGCAGTGTGGGTGATGTGCTTTATAGAGAAGCGGCTGCATAAGATCGTGCCGGAAATGTTCGATCTGTTCGTAACTCCTCTGGTCAGCGTTTTTGTGACCGGTTATCTGACTTATTCCATCATCGGTCCCGTATTTGTTATCATTGAAAACGGAATCATCGACGGCATTCAGTGGCTGATTGCACTGCCCTTCGGCATCGGCAGCTTTATCATGGGTGCGTTTTATGCGCCCACAGTTGTGGCAGGCGTACATCATATGTATACGGTTATCGACGTGGGACAGCTGGCAAAATACGGCCTTACCTACTGGCTCCCGCTGGCGTCTGCGGCGAACCTGGCGCAGGGTGCGGCAACCCTTGCTGTGGCTTTAAAGACCAAAAACGCGAAGACAAAATCCATGGCCCTTCCTTCCGCGTTCAGCGCATTCATGGGCATCACGGAACCCGCCATCTTCGGTGTGAACCTGCGTTTCTTTAAACCTTTTATCTGCGGCTGTATCGGCGGCGCATGCGGCGCGCTGTTTGCATCCGTCACCCGGCTGGGCGCAAGCGGCACCGGCGTGACCGGTATTTTTGGAATTTTGCTTTGCCTGAGCATGCCTGTTCAGTACATTCTGATGATGGCGATTTCAATCGGCGTTGCGTTTACCCTGACATGGGTTTTCGGTTACAGGGAGGAAGAGCCCAAAGCTGAAACAAAGGCTGAGCCTGTGAAAGAAGAAGCTGCAGCAGTAACGGCTGACGATCAGACCGCAAAGAACGCGCTGTATGCGCCGGTTTGCGGGAATGTCATCGGGAGAGAGAGCATTCCTGATGAGACCTTTGCTTCCGGCGTTTTGGGAGACGGCGTCGGTATTGAGCCGGAAAGCGGGGAAGTGGTGGCGCCCTTTGACGGAGAAATTTCCACCGTTGCGGAAACCGGCCACGCGATCGGAATCAGCGGTCCTGCCGGAATGGAATTGCTGATCCATGTGGGCGTAGATACGGTTAAAATGAAAGGCGACGGATTTAAGCCTCTGGTAAAGGACGGCGATAAGGTGAAGGCAGGGCAGAAGCTTCTCATTTTTGATATGGATAAAATCAAAGCGGCAGGATACAGCTCCACGGTGGCAGTGCTCGTGACAAACAGCGATGATTATGCATCCTTTAGGGTGGTAAAAACCGGAAAGACCAGACAGATGGATAAGCTGATCGAAGTGGAAAAATGAGGACAGGAGCTTTTTCATGGAAAAGAGGATTATTTTTCTGGATATAGACGGAACACTGACGGAGCCCGGCAGCAATGAGCCGCCGGAATCCGCGGTGCGGGCGATCGAACAGGCGAGAGGGCTGGGACACTATGTATTTTTGTGCACCGGCAGGAATTACGACATGTTATCCCCCCTTTTAAAGTATGATTTTGATGGAGTTGTGGCAAGCTCGGGCGGTTATATCGAGTGCGGAAAAGAAGTGATTTATGACTGCCCGATGACCGAAAAACAGAAGCTCACCGCGATGGAGGTGCTGAAAAGAAATGGCATCTACCGGACCGTGGAGTGCATGGATGGCTCTTACACGGATGAGGGCTTTAAGGATTTTTTGAGAGAGCACGTCAATGAGGGCAGCAACAGTGAGTTATTGCGGTGGCGGGAGCAGATTGAAAAATCGCTCAATATATTGCCCATGAAGGAATACAGAGGGCAGCCTATATACAAAATAGTTATTATGAGTCCCTCATTGGAACTGCTGGATGAGCCGCGGGAAGTGTTGTCAGAGGATTTTGAGTTCTGCATCCAGGATGCTGATAAACATGGCTTTGTGAACGGCGAGGTCGTAAACAGACAGTTTGACAAGGGAAAAGCCGTCATCAGGGTATGTGAGCATCTGGGGATTCCCCTCTACAATTCCGTGGCGATAGGGGACAGCATGAACGACAGGGAAATGCTGGAAACGGCGGGACTGAGCATCTGCATGGAAAATGGCAGTGCGGAACTAAAAAAGCTGGTGGATGATATCTGCCCCTCCGTAAAGGACGGCGGCATCCGGTATGCTTTTTTGAAGCATCATTTAATACTTAACTGATTGAAAATAAGCTGTGAGGATGTATCTGATATGAAAAAGACAGAGGAAATTTTTCAGAAAAGGCTTGAAAAGCATCATGACGAACTTCGCTGGCTCTACATGGAGCTGTACGGAAATGATTCCATGTTTGCAGAGCTGTGCGATAATCTGTACCGCTTCTATGTGGAAAGAGATAAGTCGCTGAAGGCTCTGGATACGGAGCGCGAAGCGCACAGCGACTGGTATAAACAGAACGATATGCTGGGCATGATGTTTTATATCGATAATTTTGCGGGAAACATGAAGGGTGTGGAGTCAAAGCTTGATTACATTGAAAAATGCAATGTGAACTACATCCATCTGATGCCCTTTCTGGATACGCCTAAGGGACGCTCTGACGGCGGCTATGCGGTATCGGATTTCAGAAAGGTGCAGGAGAACCTGGGCACAATGGAAGATTTGGAGAGCCTGACCGCAGCCTGCCATAAAAAAGGGATCAACGTCTGTATGGACTTTGTCATGAACCATACCTCGGAGGATCACGAGTGGGCGAAAAAGGCGCGGCAGGGAGACGGCGAGTACATGAGCCGCTATTTTTTCTACGACAATGCTTATGTGCCGTCTCTTTATGAAAAGACGGTGCCGCAGGTGTTCCCCACCACCGCGCCGGGCAACTTCACATGGCTGCCCGATGCAGAGCAATTTGTGATGACGACATTTTACCCTTATCAGTGGGATTTGAACTATAAAAATCCCCGGGTTTTTAACGAGATGATGTACAATTTCCTCTACCTGGCCAACAGGGGAATCGATATCATCCGGATCGATGCGGTTCCCTACATCTGGAAGGAACTGAACACGCCGTGCCGGAATCTTCTGCAGGTTCATACGATCGTGCGCATGATGCGCATGATCAGCGAAATTGTCTGCCCGGGCATTCTGCTTCTGGGCGAAGTGGTCATGGAGCCTGAGAAGGTAGTGCCCTATTTCGGTACGGTGGAAAAACCCGAATGTCACATGCTCTATAATGTGACGACGATGGCGACGACCTGGCATACGGTGGCGACGAGAGATGTGCGGCTTTTGAAAAAACAGCTGGATATCGTGAACTCTCTCCCCAAAGATTATGTATTTTTGAATTATCTGCGCTGCCACGATGACATCGGCTGGGGACTGGACTATGCGGCCCTGGCGCAGGAGGGAATCGGGGAGCGCTCTCATAAGCAGTATCTGAATGATTATTTTCAGGGCTATGCCGGAGCTTCCAACAGCCGCGGAGAGCTTTACAATGCGGATCCCGTGACCGGTGACGCACGCTTCTGCGGCACCACCGCATCCATGTGCGGCATTGAAAAGGCGGGCTTTGAGGGCGATGCCAAAGCGATGGAAAAGGCGATCCGTCTGGATGTGATGCTGCACGCCTACATGTTTATGCAGTCCGGCATCCCGGTGCTTTACAGCGGGGACGAGGTGGGACAGGTCAATGATTATACCTATAAGGAAGATCCCCATAAGGCTGCGGATTCCCGTTACATTCACCGCGGAGCCATGAACTGGACGCTTGCAGAAAACATTTCCGATCCTGCGACGGTGGAAGGCGAGATGTTCGCAGCACTGGACCGGCTGGAACAGCTTCGTAAAAGCCATAAAGCTTTCGTGTCCTGTGCGGATGCGTGGACGATTGAAACCTGGGATCAGTCCGTGCTGTGCATCGGCAGGTATTATGACGGTGAAAAGATCATTGGGCTTTTCAATTTCAGCGAGCACGACAAAACAGCCTGGATCAATGAGACGGACGGCGATTATGTAGAACTGATTTCGGGAAATGAAATGAAGCCCGTCGGCGTCAATATTCCGGCGTACGGCTTCTATTATCTGAAGAAAAAGTAGAACCGGCTGTGCGCTGCATATGGCGGGCACTGGTAAATTCAGCCCGGATATGCTAAAATAACTACAAAGAAATTGCAAGGAGCGATGGCGATGAATATAGGAGAGATTGCAAAGCTTGCGGGTGTATCCAGAGCTGCCGTTTCCCGTTATTTTAATGACGGATATATTTCCGAAGAAAAGCGTGAGATGATTCGGAAGGTGGTGGAACAGACCGGATACCGCCCTTCCGTACAGGCGCAGACGCTGAGAACGAAGAGGACGAAAATGATCGGCGTAATCGTTCCGAAAATTGCTTCCGCCTCCATTGGCAGAGTGGTAGAGGGCATTCTTTCCGTATTGAATGAGAGCGGCTATCAGATGCTCCTGGCAGTCACGCAGAATGACCCTCACAAAGAGCTGGAATATTTGTCTGCACTGAGCGATAAGCAGGTGGATGGGGTGATTTTGGTTGCAACAGTCCTCACTGCGGAGCATAAGCGCCTGTTGAAAAAAGTTTCCGTTCCGGTGGTTCTTGTGGGACAGCAGCTGCCGGGACAGTGCTGTGTTTATCATGATGATTACCATGCGACTTATGATCTTACGAAGCTGATTTTGGAAAAGGGAAGGCGGAAGCTGGGCTATATCGGTGCAATTTTGCAGGATAAGGCGGTTGGAGAGGAGCGTTACAGAGGGTTTAAGGATGCCGTGCAGGATGCCGGGCAGGGCGGTCTGGCTCAGAACCATGTCATTGCATCGTTTTCGGTCGCTTCCGGCTATGAAAAAATGAAAGAACTGTTCGAAAAGTGTCCCGATCTGGATGGGGTGATCTGCGCCACCGACACGATGGCGGCAGGAGCCATGCAATATTTGCGGGAAAGCGGGATTGAGGTTCCAGGCCGGATTCTTGTGGCAGGGCAGGGTGATTCTGAAATCGGAAAGGTGACCGCATATCCGCTGACAACGGTTCATTATTCCTATGAAAAGAGCGGAGAGATTGCCGTTTTGATGCTGGCAGAGGCGCTGAGCCGGGGGAAAACGGAAATGAAAGAGGTAAAGCTCGGCTATTATCTCGTGGAGCCGCAGCAGTAGGCGCGTAATGACGGCGGTTGTGGTGGCTGCCGGAGAAGAGCCAAACCTGTACAGAAGAGAAGTTTACAATGCTTTTACAGGATATTTACCCATCCATGGTGGCATAATAACGTGCAGTTTCCTATAGTGTTGTTATCAACACAAAAGGAAACTGCACGTTTTTGTGGTGAAAAGGAGAGGCCATGAAGAGGGAAAAACAAAAAAACACCTTTATTAATTCGGTTATATCCATGATCGTCATTCTTTTTATAACTCTGCTTTTCTTTGCGGCAGGATATTTCGCGGCGGACGCGTTGACAGGGATTGGCGCAGGGCATGTCGATCTCATAAGCTGCGCATCATTTGCCGGACTGATCGGCTTTTTTTGCAGTGTAATATTTCTTCTGAGGAGATAGACGGGGCTTGTAAGAAAAAGAAAAGTGTGATATATTCACTTTAGCAAATAAGAAAGGCGCGCAGCCTTCTGCGCGAGGTGAAAAAATGTACAGATAATCTGATTTGGTGAGAAACAATTAACTGCTTTTTTTGCGGATGCCTGCTCGCAGGCTTTGTTTTCATGCCGAATTGGACGACTGTACATTTTGAAGCCTTTTGTATGCCGGGAACACGGAAGCGTTCCGGCGCGGTTAGTATGCGGGAATGCCGCAGGCTATGGGACTTTCGCAGCGCCGTTAGCATAGAGGTTTCTTCATGGGTATGTCAAAGGAGTTGTCCGGGCATCCGCCATGGAGGAATTTTTTTTGTTACAGATTAAAAAATTATCAATCACACACAAAAAGGATTTTCGTAAGATCCTCAAAGATTTTCATTTTGTTTTAAATCCCGGCGATAAAGCTGTGATCATCGGGGAAGAGGGAAACGGAAAGAGCACCCTTTTAAAATGGATTTATGATCCGGAAATGATCGAAAGCTATGCGGATGCGCAGGGAGAGCGCATCTGTACAGGAGAGCGGATGGGGTATCTGGCTCAGGAACTGCCGGAGGAAGAAAAAGAGAAAACGGTCTATGAATTTTTCGGCGCAGAAGACGGATTCTGGGAGATGATGCCCAGGGAACTGGCACAGCTTGCCGGGCAGCTGCATTTATCGGCAGACTTTTTTTACCGGGAACAGCAAATGAAAACTCTTTCCGGAGGCGAAAAGGTGAAAGCGCAGATGGCCCGGATTCTGATGGAGAGGCCGACGATGCTTCTGCTGGATGAACCCTCTAACGATATTGATATAGAAACGCTGGAGTGGCTGGAAGAGCTGATCGGGAAATCAAAATATCCGGTGCTGTTCATCTCCCATGATGAAACGCTGATTGAAAGGACTGCCAATGTCGTGATTCATATTGAACAGCTGAAGCACAAGACAGAAAGTCAGTATACGGTGGCCCGGATGCCGTACCGGCAATATATGGAGGAGCGCAGCGTGCGGCTTTCCAATCAGGAGCAGCAGGCGTTGAATGAACGCCGGGAGGAGAAAAAGCGTCAGGAAAAGTTCAACCGGATTCAGCAGAAGGTGCAGAACGATTTGAGCGGTGTGTCGCGGCAGGACCCTCACGGCGGCTATCTGCTGAAAAAGAAGATGAAAGCGTTAAAATCGCTGGAAAGACGCTACGAGAGGGAAGCGCAGGATATGACCAGCCGTCCGGAAACGGAGGATGCGATCTTCTTTAAAATCGGAGAGAATGTGCGGATGCCCGCCGGAAAAACAGTCCTGGAGTTCTCATTGGATCGGCTGACGGCACCGGGAGAGGAAGAGGGGAATGTGCTCGCACAAAACATTTTTCTGCGGATGAGGGGAGGAGAAAAGGTCTGCATCATCGGTCAGAACGGGGCCGGAAAAACGACGCTGCTCAAGCAGATGGCGCAGGAACTGCTGGCGCGGCAGGATGTGCGCGCCTGCTATATGCCGCAGAACTACGAGGAGCTTTTGAACATGTGCCAGTCGCCGGTGGAATATTTGGCGGTGACGGGAAAGAAGGAAGAAAGCACCCGGATCAGAACCTGGCTGGGGTCGTTGAAATTTACTCCTGATGAGATGAACCATCCGATTTCGGAACTGTCCGGAGGACAGAAGGCGAAGGTGCTGCTTTTGCAGATGAGCATGTCCGGCGCGGATGTGCTGATTCTGGACGAACCGACACGGAATTTTTCTCCCCTGTCGGGGCCGGTGATCCGCAAAATGCTGCAGGATTATCAGGGCGCCATTTTGAGCGTGTCGCACGACAGAAAGTATATTGAAGAAGTATGCACGGCTGTGTACCGGCTGAACGCAGAGGGACTGGAAGCATGCTCACTTTAAAGTATTGACAGAAAATTGGAAAACGTGTAAAATAATGCAAGGTTGCAGGAGAACTTCCCTGCGGCCTTGCAGAAACGCCGGCTGTATGGCCTGCGTCACAGCAGCGGCCCAGATAGCTCAGTTGGTAGAGCAGAGGACTGAAAATCCTCGTGTCACTGGTTCGATTCCGGTTCTGGGCATTAAAAACTTCCACGGCAGAGGATGCCGTGGAAGTTTTTTTATAAATATCCGTATTTTTTCTTTTTGGCAGCAAAAAAAATGATTGTAATGCCCAGGGACAGAAGCTCCGCACCTCCGATAGCCAGCCATACGCCGTCCAGACCCAGAATGGACGGCAGAATCAGGATGACGGCAACCTGAAATACCAGCGTCCTCAAAAAGGATATCGCTGCAGAAACCGCTCCGTCTCCCAAAGCGGTGAAGAAGGAAGAACCAAAGGAGTTAAAGCCGCTAAGCAGAAATGCGAGGGAGTAGAGCCTGAATCCGTGACAGGTCATCTTAAGAAGCTCTGCATCATAGCCGACATAAATTTTCGTTAACGGCAGGGCAAGCGCTTCTGCGAGAAGGGTCAGCACGATGCCCGCAGTGCCGATGATGATCAGGCTTTTTTGAAACAGATTTTTCAGCTCACTCCGGTTTCCGGCACCGTAGTGATAGCTGATGACAGGAGATCCGCCGATGGAATATCCGATGAAAATGGCGGCGAAAATGAAGTATACATACATGATGACTCCATAGGCGGCAAGGCCGTTCTCCCCTGCAATTCTCATGAGCTGAAAATTGTACAGCATGTTTACCAGAGAGGTGGAAAGGTTCGTAAGCATTTCGGAGGAGCCGTTGGTGCAGGCTTTGAGCAGGATGCGGCCGTTAAATCCTGTTTTTGTCAGCCGCAGCAGGCTGCTGTTCTTTCGTGAAAAGTAGATTAGCGGAATAATGCCGCCCACAGCCTGGCCTGCAACGCTAGCGGCTGCGGCGCCGGGCAGCCCCCATTTGAAAATGATGATGAAAAGAGCATCCAGGAGAAAGTTGGTCAGTCCGGCTGCCACAGAGATTTTCAGGCTAAGTTCCGGTTTTTCCGCTACCGGGAAAAAGCTTTGAAACATGTTCTGCAGGATAAATGCGGTCTGCCCGGCGACCAGGATTCTGCCATAGATGACAGTGTATTCCAGCAGCTCGCCTTCTGCGCCCAGAGCAGAACCGATCATGGGCATACAGATAAAGCCGATAACGGACATGACAATGCTGATCAGTACCCCTGCATAAATCAGCATGGAAAAATACTGATTTGCTCTTTCTTTCTGCCCGGTGCCGAGCGTTATGGAAACGATGGCGCTGCCGCCGGTGCCCAGCATGAAGCCAACCGTACTCATGGCCATCAGGATGGGGAAAATCAGATTGACCGCCGCGAAGGGGGTTTTCCCTACGAAATTGGACACAAACAAACCATCCACGATGCTGTAGACGGAAGTGCAGAGCATCATGACGATAGAAGGTGCGACAAAGCGCAGTAATTTTCTATAAGTGAAGTGATCTGATAATTGTATTCTCATTGCGAACCTCTGAAAATAATTATGGAAATTTTAATTTATTCAAAAAAGTGCTCTGCTTTTTCCTTCATCAGAGCCACATATTTGCGTGTCAGGCGGACCATTTCATTTCTTTCGTGAGGCGCCATCTCCAGAAAAGCTTCCTCTTCCATGCGGATGACCGGGTAGATATTTTTTTCTGCGAACTGCGCTCCCTTTGGTGTCAGATATAAGTGCATATCCCGGCCGTTTCCGTTTTTCAGGTAAATATAGCCGTCCTGTTCCAGCCTGCGGGTGGAGGAATTGACAGTTTGTTTGCTGATGAAGTAGTTGGCGCAGATGTCTTTTTGCAGACAGCCGTTTCCCAGTGCACAGATTCCATAAAAGATGATGAAGGCACTGTCGGAAATTTTCATTTTCAGCGACAGATCGTGGAAAATATCATCGTATTCCTTGTAAAGCTGAAACCATTCTTCTAATTCTGCTATTTTCTGCATGAGTGCACTCCCCTTTCCATGCGATGAGTCTGATTTCGTACTCACTGTACGGTTTATGATTATAGTCCGATTTCGTACTCATGTCAATATGTATTTTTCGATGGTTTCCAGAGTTTCAGACCGGCGGTAACGACATGCCGTTTCCTGCTGAACAGAAAGGTCCTTTTACAAAATGGGTGAAAAAAGCAGAAAAATGTTATATACTGTTTGCAGCATTTGCAAAAAAATAATAACACTGCTATTGGAAAGGAAGAAAAAATAAAATGGAAACAGGCAGAATTGAACGCGTGCTGCAGGCGATGGAGGAAAAGCGTCTGGATCAGATGATCGTATCGGATCCGATGAGCATCTGGTATCTGACAGGGGTAGAGGTGGCTCCCTATGAGAGGCTGTTTGCACTGCTGCTGCGGACGGATGGGAAGCATGTACTCTTTTTGAACAACCTTTTTCATGTAAAGGAAACGGGTTTGACAGAAGTATGGTACAGCGATACCGATGATGTGATCGGCCTGATCGCAGAGAAAATTATGCCGGATGCGGCCCTTGGCATTGACAAGGAGTGGCCGGCGCGTTTCCTGATTCCTCTGACGGAAAGATGTCCCGGGATGAAACCTGTGCTGGCTTCGGACTGCGTGGACGATTGCCGCGCGGTGAAGGACGAAGCGGAAAGGGAGCTGATGAGGGAGGCTTCCAGGATCAATGATGCCGTGATGGAAAGGGCGGCCGCCTATATCCGGGAGGGTATGACTGAAAAGCAGATCGCATCTTTTATCGAGGAAGAATATCTGAAAGCCGGGTGCAGCGGCCCGAGCTTTTCCACGATCGTTTCCTTTGGAGAAAACGCTGCGGACCCCCATCATGAGCCGGACGATACGGTGCTCAAAGCAGGAGAGTGTGTGCTGATCGATATGGGCTGCAAAAAGAACAGATACTGCTCCGATATGACAAGAACCTTTTTCTGTAAAAACGCTACGGACAGGCAGAAGGAAATACACGATCTGGTTCGGAGGGCGAATGAGAAGGCGGAGGAGATGATCCGTCCCGGCGTGCGCTTCTGCGATATTGACGCCGCTGCGCGCAATCTGATCACGGAAGCCGGATACGGCCCGAACTTTAATCACCGTCTGGGCCATTTCATCGGTCAGAATGAGCATGAAAAAGGAGATGTCAGTCTGGCAAATACTGCTGTGGTGAAAGCGGGCATGATTTTTTCCATCGAGCCCGGAATTTATCTGGAAGGAGACTTCGGCGTCCGCATAGAGGATCTGGTGCTGGTGACGGAGGATGGCTGTGAAAGGCTGAACCGTGCAGACAAGCATTGGAGGATCGTGGGATAAGGTGCTGTGGGGATTCGCCGTCCGTGCAGGAAACAGCGGGCGCGATTTATGAACTTTCCGGCATCGTAAATGACAACAAGCCCCGCTGACCGCGGGGCTTGCATGTTTAGCGGAGAAGGAGGGATTTGAACCCTCGCGCCTGTTACAGCCTACCGGTGTTCGAAGCCGGACCCTTCAGCCACTTGGGTACTTCTCCAAAATACATACCTATTCTATCCGAAAAGCTTTCCGGATGCAAGCAGAAAATGAATCTTTCGGAACAATTCCTTACTATTCACGGCCTGGGGCCATGAATAGTAAGGATTCGGGGCGGCATTGCGAATTTTGCCGCGCAAAAGCCGCCCCTCACTCCTGTATCATGTTTTCACGGAATGCGCAGTCAGTGCGCATGCCTGACCCGTGAAAAGTAATAACAATTCCTTGTACATATTCGAAAAATAAGCTATACTATAGAAAAAGCGGCACCTGTGGGCAGCAGATAGATGTATTTTGGGGAACCGGTGCGGCCAA
>Ga0129308_1002633_pt1 | contig 14641 bp, 19 predicted proteins | sample L827metagenome_FD_94440 | JGI IMG/M metagenome (GOLD analysis project Ga0129308, IMG submission 94440) | Ring-tailed lemur group fecal microbial communities from Wisconsin, USA - L827 metagenome | ecosystem: Host-associated > Mammals > Digestive system > Large intestine > Fecal | place: USA...
AATGGTTCCCATGCCGTGGGGCGCTTCCATTTGACCCAGAATTCCAATTTGGGCCTCTCGATAATAGATGATGGGATGGGCTTTTCCCACCTGGGCGGCTTTTTCGGCGCTCAGCCGGGTGATGAGTACGTTTTCCTGCCCGTTTTCCACCATGGCGGAGAGGATTCCCGTAATCTGCTCAGCGGTCTTCCCCGCCCCGTAGATCACCTCTCCCGCCCCCTGGCGGATGCGCCGGTGCATGTCCACCTTGGCGTAGCCAATGTCCGCAAAGGGCTGCCGCTTTAGTTGCAGCAGGGCGTCGTCAATGCTGACGCTGCCATTTTGAATTCCCTCCAACAAAAGCCGGATGTCACTGTTCATCTCTGACCTCCAAGTCCAGCAGGACGCCGGAATAGTGTTTTTTTAGTTCCTCAAGCACCCGCTCCCGCTGCTCCAAAAGCCCTGACAGCTGGGTTTCCGGCAGCTGAAGCCGGGCAAAATCTCCCAGCAGACGGATGCGGAAACCGGAAAAGCCCATATCCATAAGGAATGCTTCGCAGTCCTCGGTTCGCTCCAAATCCTTCGCCGTGATGGCCCTCCCCGTTGAAATCCGGGTGGCGAGACAGGCATAGGCGGGCTTATTGTGGGTGAACAGGCCTGCCTCCTTGGAGCGGCGGCGGATTTCCTCCTTAGTCAGCCCGCAGAGCCGCAACGGTGAAAGCACGGAAAGCTCCCGGAGGGCTCTCATCCCGGGCCGGTCGGAAACCTGGTCCGAGGCGTTGGTGCCGTCCAGGAGGACGGGAAAGCCGTCAGCGTAAGCCGCCTCCAAAATGGCGGAGAAAATCTTTCGCTTGCAGAAATAGCAGCGGTCGGGGGCATTGGCCGAAATTCTTTCGTCTTCCAGCACGTCCAGCTCCAGGGTGGTCAGCTCCACCCCCAGCTCCCGACACAACCGCCGGGCGTCCTCGTATTCAAACCGGGGCTGAAAGGGGGTCTTCACATAATAGGGCCGGATTTGCGCCCCGCACTTTACCCCCGCATACAGCAGATACGCCGAGTCCACCCCGCCGGAAAAGGCCAGGGCCGCTTTGGGATGTTCATGAAAAAAACAGTTAAGTTCCATAGTCATTTTTACCAATCCCGGAAGAACCGGGGGAAGCGTGTTGGGAGTTAAAAATTAGGGAAGCTCTGATTAAATCGGCAAGAGCTGACAGCGAGAGATTTTGTCACAGCTGAAAGTTCTAAAACCGGAGGAATACTGTATGTATTTCCCGGTTTTAGAACTGCACAGATGGGGCAAAAGATCCGCTGCTCAGCCGTAGACGATTAATTCAGAGTTTCCTTAGGAATGAGGAATTAAAATTGTAATTTAGCGCCCAAAGGCTCCCTTGTGTAAAGGGAGCTGGCACGGCGAAGCCGTGACTGAGGGACTGTGCAGTAGAATATCCTACATTTGCACCATGTTGGGCGAATACCGGAAGTGTTCGTCTACTGTATCCCTTTGTTTCAGTACCCTTGCTATTATGGAAAAAGGCGGAAAATTGGATCGTATCTTTCCACATTGGACTGTACAATTATTTCAGTGCCTGCTGTACAGTCCCTCAGTCAGCTTCGCTGACAGCTCCCCTTACACAGGGGAGCCTTTGGGGGTGCTCCCGCGCCAGGAAAACCAACGGAGCACGGCATAAGATGGCAGTGGGGCGGCGGGGTCATGACCCCGCCCTACGCACCTCGTTAAATTACAATTTGCCGAGTTACACCGGTAAACGCCTAACAAGACAGCTTATCAGATTCGGTACAGCGCTTTCCCGTTTTCCAGGGTAATGGCCTGGATTTCCTCGGCTGTCTTTCCCCGGAGCTCGGCCAGCTTCTGGGCCACCCGGCAGAGCTTCCCCGGGTCGTTCCGCCGGCCCCGGAAGGGCTCAGGAGCCATATAAGGACAGTCGGTTTCCAGCACGATGCGATCCAGCGGGATATTCGCCGCCACCTGCAATGCCTTTTTGGCGTTCTTGAAGGTGAGCACCCCGCCAAAGCCGATGTACCATCCCCGGGCAATCAGCCACTGGGCCATTTCCAGGGAGCCGGAATAGCAGTGGAACACCCCGGTGACACCCGGATACTCCTGGACAATCCGCATCCCGTCCTCATGGGCCTCCCGCTCGTGGACAATAACGGGCAGATTCAGCTCCGCCGCCAGGGCCATCTGGGCCCGGAAGGCACGCTGCTGAATTTCCCGGGGGATGTCCTCATAGTGGTAATCCAGACCGATCTCGCCGATGGCCCTTGCCTTGGGATTTGCTTTCACCAGCTCCCGATACTGAGAAATAACCTGCTCGTTCACTTCATCCGCCGCATCCGGGTGAGAGCCAACGGCGGCATAAATATAATCATACTTTTTTGCCAGCTCCACCGCCGCCAGAGAGGAAGCCAGACTGCATCCCGGGTTCATCAGCAGGCCCACTCCATCCAAGGGCAGCTGGGACAGCAGTTCCTCCCGGTCGGCGTCAAAGGCATGGTCGTCCATGTGGGCATGGGTATCAAAAATCATAAAAGCGCACTCCTTCTTCCTCCCCCACAATGGCCACCAGGCACCCCGCCCATCGATGAATCCGGGGGTCGTCCGGGGAGAAATCCGTCCCGTTGGGGAAGCCGGTAATCCCCAGGCCACTGCGCTTGGCATCGGCCTCCTTCAGCACCCACAGGCAGAGGAAGGCCTCCTGGGGGTTTCGGGCCTGGGCAAAGCGCCGCTCCTCAGCGGGAGATAACACCCGCTTAATCAGGGAAAATCGCACCGACCGGTCCAGCTCCTCCGCATCGATGCCCACGGGGGCCAGGGAGAGGACGCAGAAGGCGTGGCGGTCGGTGTGGGTGATGGAAAAATACCAGGGGGAATTTTCAAAATAGGGCTTTCCCCTGTCCGTCAGCCGAATGTCCGGCAGCGGTTCTCCGGTGGCCTGACGGTACAGCCGCTCCAGCAGAAGCCTGCCTGCCTGGTGGCCGGAGCGCCCATCCAGGCAGCAGGAGGCGGCAATCATAGTGCATCGATGATGTCCGGGCCGCCGCTGTCATGGCTCCCGGCAAGAAGATCAATGACCATGCCCACGCCAATGAGCAGCACCACGATTCCGCAGATCACCACCGCCAGCCGGGAAACCGCCAGAGGCATCACGAAGAGAACCACTCCCGCAATGCAGCTGAGCACGGAAGTGACCTTCTCATGGGCGGCATAGGGACTGACGTAGCCCCGGATGCCCTGCAGCAGCAGTACAATGCCGATGATCCGGCCCACCTGCTGCTCCAGATGCACAGGCCTGCGCATAATGGAAAAGCCCAGCAGCAGCAAAATCACTCCGCCACAGAGCCGAAGGAAATCCCGTCCGGGGCCGGGGTCGGTAAAAAAGGCCACAATCTTCCCCGCCCCCACCAGGGCAATCACAATCCCCACCGCCCAGGCGATGGAGGTGGTGAGAGAGCCGGGCCGGAAGATCAGGCACAGGCCCAGGATGCAGGTCAGGGCCGGCTTCAGCCAGGGACGAATGTCAAAAGAATGCTTCATATTCAAAACCTCCTTAGGGTTCATTAGAAACTGCACAAATTGCCAACATCGCCTGATTGTCTTGGACAAGCCTATTTTATTCATTTTCTGCCCCTGTGTCAATGGAGAAAACATCTTCTCAGGCATATCATCGGCATTTTGTCCATAGGCTTTTCCAGCAGAACACTGCATCGAGGAGGAACGGCTATGGCACAGGAACCGCTGCCCCACCGGCTGACCCTGGTGGAGCGAAAAAAGCTGACGGTGACAGGGGTGACGGAGGTCATCAGCTTTGAAGATACTCTGGTCACCTTGCAGACCAGCATGGGAATGCTGACGGTTCAGGGCAGTCAGCTTCAGCTGAAAAATCTGTCCCTGGAAGGTGGGCAGGTAGAGGTGGAGGGAACCATCAGCGCCCTGATTTATGAGGAGCCCAGGCAGGGCGGCTGGTTCAGCCGGCTGCTCCGATGACTCCACCGGCACTTTCCCTTCAACGCTTCGGAGCCGGATGCCTGCTGGGGGTGGGACTGGGAATACTCTATGGCTTCCTGCGGCCCCTTCGCCCCCGGCACGTCCTGCTGAGCGACCTGCTCTTTCTGCTGGGGGTGGGCTGGGGATGGCTGTATCTGGATTTCGCCGTTTGCGGCGGCGACCTGCGTCCCGGGTATTCCCTGGGACTGGCGGTGGGAGGGTTCGGCTGGGAAATAACGCTGGGACGGCTGATGGGTCCCATTTTTTCCCTGTTCTGGAAGGCCCTGGCCTGGATTTTGGGGATGATTTTGCTGCCCGGAAAAAAAATTTTGCATTTTTTGAAAATTTTATTTGCATCTGGGGAAAAATGGGTTACAATATGGTGGAATGGTTGTCGAATGCGTCGGCAGCCGGACGGAGGTGTAATTCATGACAGAACGCAAGCTTCAAATCGGAAAGGTACAGGTCGTATTCTTCAAAAGCAGCCGCCGGGTGCTGATCCCCCTGGCTCTGGTGCTTTTGCTCACAGCCGCCGCTCTGGGAACCCTCAGACTGGTGGAAAACCATATGGCCCGCCAAACCGAAGACCTTCGCGCCCAGGCCGGTCAGGTCGAGTACGAAAATGAGCTGCTGAGGCAGTATACCCAGGAGCTTGGTTCCATCAAGAGTGTGGAACGCATCGCCCGGGAAGAGCTGGGCATGGTCTCCCCCGACACCATCCTGATTGAAGCGCAAGTCAAATAATGGAGGAAGCAAAGCAAACTATGGAGTTAACCGTTGGAGCAGTATTAGAGGGGAAAGTCAAGTCGATCACCAATTTTGGCGCTTTCGTGGCCCTGCCGGAAAACAAGACCGGCATGGTACATATTTCGGAGGTGGCCAACGCTTACGTCAGCGACATTCGGCAGCACTTGACCGAGGGGCAGGATGTGAAGGTCATGGTCATTGGCACCGATAACGGAAAAATCAATCTGTCTATCAAGCGTCTGGAGCCCAAGCCCCAGCGGGAGGGCGGCAGACCGGATTTCCGAAACAACGGCGGGGCCCGTCGAGACGGCTCCCGGCCCAATCCCGGCCAGGGTCAAGTCCGCACTCCCCGAACCGCACCGGTCCAAAATGCCGCTCCCAAAACCGCAGATCAACTGTTCGAGGAGAAGCTGAAAGCCTTTATGTCGGAGTCCGACAGTAAGATTTCCTCCATGAAACAGTATTCCGATCACCGCACGAAGAGCAGAAGAAGATAACACACGAAACGGACTGCCTTCCGGCGGTCCGTTTTCCCTGCAAAGGAGGAAAAACATGACCACAGTCATCACCGGCGGCTCCCGGGGCATCGGCGCAGCGGCGGTGGAGCTGTTCGCCGCCAAGGGACACCGGGTGTACTTCCTGTACGAAAAGGAGCATCAGGCCGCAAAAGCGGTAGCACAGCGAACCGGCGCCACCGCCATCTGCTGCGATGTTGCGGACGAGAACGCCGTGAAGGCCGCTTTTTCTCAAATTGGGGGGGTAGACATCCTTGTAAATAACGCCGGAATCTGCTATTATGGTCTTATGAGCCAGATGACCGGGCAGCAGTGGAGTCGGATTTTCGATGTCAATGTAAAAGGGATTTTCCACTGTATCAACGCCGCCATGCCCTCCTTCCTGGAAAAGCACCGGGGCTGCGTCATCAATGTATCCAGCATGTGGGGAAGAACCGGCGCTTCCTGCGAAGCCGCCTATTCTGCCAGCAAGGGAGCGGTGATTGCCCTGACCAAGGCTCTGGCCAAAGAGCTGGGCCCCAGCGGCATCCGGGTGAATGCAGTGGCCCCCGGGGTAATCCTCACGGATATGTGCAAGAGCGTCTCTGCCGACATTCTGGCGGAGTTGGCCGAGGAGGCCCCTCTGGGACGCAACGGCTCCCCCCGAGACGTGGCAAGGGCCATGGAATATCTGGCGGAAGCAGATTTTGTCACCGGGCACATTCTGAATGTGGACGGCGGCTATGTAATATAGAAGGAGATATGGATATGAAAATTGCGATTGGATGCGACCATGGCGCTCTGGCGCTGAAAAACAAGGTGGTTTCCCATCTGGAACAGCGAGGCTTTGAAGTGAAGGACTTCGGGACCTATGCCCTGGACAGCTGTGACTATCCGGATTTTGCCGCAGCCGCCGCCAGGGCGGTGGCCGGCGGAGAATGTGACCGGGGCATTGTGCTGTGCACCACCGGCATTGGCGTGTCCATCACCGCCAACAAGGTCAAGGGCATCCGCTGTGCCCTGCTTAGCGATCTGATGTCCGCCCGGATGACCCGGGAGCACAACGACACCAACATGATGGCCCTGGGCGCCGCCGTGGTGGGAGAGGGACTGGCCCTGGAAATTGTGGATACCTGGCTGGACACGGAATTTTCCCACAACGAGCGGCACCAGAGAAGAATCGACAAGGTAATGGCCCTGGAAAACTAACACAAGGAGTGACCCCATGCTAGACAAACTGGATGCCGTGGCAAACCGGTACGAGGAGCTCTGCGCTAAATCGGAGCAGCCGGATTTCTACGCTGACCCCAAGCTTGCCGCCGCCCTGCTCCGGGAGAAAACCGAGCTGGAGCCCATCGTGGAAACGTTCCATGCCTACCGTCAGGCTCAGCAGGACATGCTTGAAGCCCAGGAGCTGATGGGCGAACCGGAGATGAAGGAGCTGTGTCAGCAGACGATCGTTCAGGCAAAGCAAACCTGCGAGGAGCTCTACGAAAAGCTGCAAATCCTCCTGCTGCCCAAGGATCCCAACGACGAAAAAAGCGTCATTGTGGAGATTCGGGGCGGTGTGGGCGGTGAGGAAAGCGCCCTGTTTGCCCACAGCCTGTTCCGGATGTACTCCATGTACGCCGCCGCCAAGGGGTGGAGCATAGAGCTTCTGAACTACAATGACACAGAGCTGGGAGGCGTGAAGGAGGCGGACTTCGTCATCGCTGGCCGGGGCGCCTACTCCCGGATGAAATATGAGTCCGGGGTTCACCGGGTGCAGCGGGTGCCGGAAACCGAATCCGGAGGCCGGGTTCACACCTCCACCGCCACGGTGGCGGTGCTGCCGGAGATGGAGGAAGTGGACGTGCAGCTGAATCCCGCCGACATCGAGATGCAGGTCTACCGTGCCTCGGGCGCCGGCGGCCAGCACGTAAACAAGACCAGCTCCGCCGTTCGGCTGATCCACAAGCCCTCAGGGCTTGTGGTAGCATGTCAGGAGGAGCGGAGCCAGGTTCAGAACCGGGAGAAATGTATGCGGATGCTGGCCTCCAAGCTCTATGAGATGGAGCAGGAACGCTTAGACAGCCAGGTCACAGGAATGCGCCGCAGTCAGGTGGGTACAGGAATGCGCAACGAGCGGATTCGTACCTACAATTTCCCCCAGGGCCGGGTGACGGATCACCGCATCGGACTGACCCTGTATAAGATCGACTCCATCATGGATGGCGACCTGGACGAGCTAATCTCCGCCCTGGCCGCCGCCGACCAGGCGGAGAAGCTGAAAAACGCAAAATAAATCATAGCGCTTACGCTTGACCCCGCCCATCAGGCAGCAGTTAAAACATGTCCCATTCATCGAAAGCACTCAAAAATTGGAACCCAACGACGGGGTCATGACCCCGCCCTACGGAGGAAAACATGCAATTCATCACACATTCCCCGGAGGAAACAGAGAAAATCGGGGCAGCTCTGGCAAAAAAGCTGAAGCCCGGCACGGTGATCGCCTACCGGGGAGACCTGGGGGCAGGCAAAACCGCTTTCACCCGGGGGCTTGCCCGGGGACTGGGCTACCTCGACGCCGTCACCAGTCCCACCTATACCATCGTCAATGAATATCTGGGCGCCAGGCTCCCCCTGTTCCACTTCGACATGTACCGCCTCCCCTCCGCCGACGACCTGTGGGACATCGGCTGGGAGGACTACCTGGACCGGGGGGGCATCTGCGCCGTAGAATGGAGTGAGAATGTGGCCGAGGCTCTGGAAAACCCCATGGTCATCTCCATCGAAAAGCTGGACGATGTCACCCGAGCCATCACCCTGGAAGGAGGCGAAGCGCTTGCTGATCTTAGCCTTTGAAACCTCTGCCAAGGCCGCATCCACCGCCCTTTTGGAGGACGGAAAGCTGCTGGGCGAAATCTATCAGAACACCGGCCTGACCCACAGCCAGACCATCATGGTCATGGCCCAGGACCTGCTCAGGCAGTGCGGAAAGACCGTTTCCGACCTCACGGGGCTGGGCGTGGCCAACGGCCCCGGCTCCTTCACAGGCATCCGCATCGGCGTGGCGGCGGCCAAGGGGTTTGCCTGGGGAGGGTCGCTGCCCTGCTGCGGCGTCAGCACCCTGGCGGCCATGGCCGTTTCCCTGGGCGCTTGGCAGGGCTTCGTGTGCCCGGTGATGGACGCCCGGCGGAGTCAGGTGTACAACGCCCTGTTCCGGGTGGATTGTGGAAAGTACACAAGAATCCGGGAAGACCGGGCCATCTCCCTCCAGGAATTAGGGGAAGATGTAAAAAATTTGGAGCAGCCCATTTTTTTGGTTGGAGACGGGAGCATTCTGTGCTATAATACTTTGTTAGAGACGGTTCCCGGACTGGTACTCCCGCCGGAACACCGGATGCACCAGCGGGCGTCGGGCGTCGCTCTGGAAGCGGAGCGGATGCTGAAAGCTGGTGGAAGCTTTCCCGGTGAGGCACTGGTTCCCAACTACCTCCGCTTGAGTCAGGCGGAGCGGGAGCGCAACGAGAAACTGATGCAAAATAAAAATTAAGGAGAAAAAACACGATGGCACAAGTACATGTATTGGAGCATCCCTTGATCCAGCACAAGCTGGCAATCCTGCGCAGCAAGGATACCAGTGTGAAGGAATTCCGGGAGCTGGTGGGCGAGATCGCCGGGCTGATGTGCTATGAGGCAACCCGCAGCCTGCCCCTCCAGGAGGTTGAGGTGGAAACCCCCATCACCACCGCAAAGTGCAAGATGCTGGCGGGCAAAAAGCTGGCCATCGTCCCGGTTCTGCGGGCAGGCCTGGGCATGGTGGACAATATGGTTGCCCTGATCCCCTCCGCCAAGATCGGCCACATCGGCCTGTACCGGGACCCGGAGACCCACAAGCCTGTGGAATACTACTGCAAGCTGCCCGAGGACATCGAAAGCCGTCAGGTCTATGTGGTGGACCCCATGCTGGCCACCGGCGGCAGCGCCGTGGCTGCCATCAATTTCCTGAAAGAGCACGGCTGCAAGAACATCATCATGATGAACATCATCGGCTGCCCCGAGGGCGTGGCCGCCGTTCAGGCCGCCCATCCCGATGTAGAGATTTATCTGGCCGCCATGGATGAAAATCTGAACGAGCACGCCTACATCGTCCCCGGCCTGGGCGACGCCGGCGACCGGATTTTCGGCACCAAGTAATGAAGCGCAGGGCGCTTCACCCCAATGCCATATACAAAACTGCACCTGTTCCCTTCCCGGAGACAGGTGCAGCTTTGTTTGTTGGGCTGTTGAGTAAACCCGATAAGGGCATCAATCGTAGAGATTATTCTCCACGTAGATCATCATTTTATTGTTCTGATACCCGTATTCCACAAGGCCCAGCAGCGGCGCGAGGCCCGCGAACCAGGGCTTCCCAAAAACGAAGGGCAACACCAGGGCTGCCACCCAGGCAACCAGCAGCGCCCCCAGAAACAGCCGGTGCTCTCTGCGCCATTTCTGCTTGAAATAGGCCTTTTTCTCCTCAAAGGAAAATGCGCTCATCTTCGACACTGAAATCACATTTTCGTCCGCCTTTTGCCGGAACCGGTCATCCGGCAGCCGTTCGCCGGAGAGCAGCTCGTTGATGCTGACTCCAAATTCCTTTGCCAGCAGCTGGAGCATTTCGATGTCCGGCATGTAGTTGCCGTTCTCCCACCGGGACACCGTCTTGTTTGTGACCCCCAGCTTCTCCCCCAGGCCCTCCTGGGTCAGCCCTGCCTCCCGGCGGAGCTTTGCGATGAATTTTCCGATTTTCAGTTGATCCATTCTGTTCGCCTCCAGGAAGATCATACCACTTTCACCGTGAGAATTCCTCCCCACGTTCAGCGAATCGGCCTAATTTTCTCGAATTCTGCCAATCAGAGCGCACAGGGCGAAAACAGCCACATCCACGGCCACCACAGTGGAGCCCACCGGGGTGCTGGTCAGGATGGAGATGATGATTCCGAAGAAGGCACACACCACGCTCACCACCGCCGCGCACACCGTCACCGACAGGAAGGAGCGGAAAATGCGCATGGCAGACAGAGCCGGGAAGATGATCAGTGCGGAAATCAGCAGGGAACCCACCAGGTTCATGGCCAGCACAATAATCACCGCCGTAATGACGGCGATCATCAGATTGGCTGCCTCCACCCCGGTTCCCGCCGCCCGGGAGAAATTCTCGTCAAAGGTCACGTCAAAAATCCGGTGGTAGAACAGCACAAAAAACACCAGCACCGCCGCCGACAGCCCCAGACAGAGCCAGACCTCGGTGCGGGTCAGTGTCAGGATGGAGGTGGAACCGAACAGGGCTCCGCACACGTCGCCGGACAGATTGGCGGAGGTGGAAAACATGCTCATTAGCAGATAGCCAAAGGCCAGGGCCCCCACGGAGATCATGGCAATGGCTGCGTCCCCCTTGATTTTGGTATTCTGCCCGGTGCGCAGCAGCAGCACGGCGCAGACCACCGTGATGGGCAGCACGATCAGCATCCGGTTCGTCATGTTCAGCACGGCGGCAATGGCCATGGCCCCAAAGGCCACATGAGAAAGGCCGTCGCCGATGAAGGAAAACCGTTTCAGCACCAGCGTCACCCCCAGCAGGGAGGAGCACAGGGCAATCAGCACCCCCACAATCAGGGCATACCGGACAAAGGGATAGGAAAGATAGGTCAGCAGGGTATTCAGCACGGTTACTCCTCCTTTCCCACCAAGAACACCCGGCCCATATCACTGCCCAGGTATTCCTCCCGGGTGCCGTAGAACAGCTTCTCCCCGATGTGCAGAATGTGGGTGGCATATTCCAGTGCGGCGTTCAGATCGTGGGAAATCATGATGATGGTAATGCCCTCCCGGTGGAGCCCCGAAATGATGTCATACATCTGAGCTGTGGCCCTGGGGTCCAGGCCGGACACAGGCTCGTCCAGCAGCAGGCATTTCCGGGTGGCGCACAGGGCCCTGGCCAGGAGCACCCGCTGCTGCTGGCCGCCGGAGAGCTCCCGGTAGCAGCGCTTTGCGAACTCCCCCATGCCGATGCGATTCAGGTTCTCCGCCGCCAATATCTTTTCCTCTTTTGTATAGAAGGGCCGCAAGCCCCGCCGCCCCTGAAAGCCGGAACAGACGATCTCCTGCACCGAGGCGGGAAAATCCCGCTGAACCTGGGTCTGCTGGGGCAGATACCCGATTTCGGTGGGGCGGAGGCCCTCCATGCGGATGGAGCCCGCCAGGGGCGGCGTGAGATTCAGGATGGTTTTCATCAGCGTGGACTTGCCGGAGCCGTTCTCTCCCACGATGCACAGGTAGTCGCCGGCGTTAACGGTAAAATTCAGTCCCGTGACAATGGGCCGGTTTTCATAGCCCAGTGATGCGTTTTCACAGATGATCTGGGGCATAGTCTCTCCTCAATTCAGGGCCTGTTCCAGCACCCGCAGATTCTCTTCCATAATGGAGAGGTAGTCGGTATTCCTCCCCTGCTCTCCGGAAACGGACTGCATGGAGTTCAGGGTCAGCACGGTTATATCCTCCCGTCCGGCGTTGCCCGCCACGGTTTTTGCCAGCCGATCGTCCCCGGTTTCCGTGATAATCAGGGCATCCAGGTTCAGCTCCTTCACCCGCTCAGAAAGGAAGGCCACGGTTTCAAAGCTGGCTCCCGTCTCGGCGGAGCAGCCGGGGAAGGCGGCATAATAATTCAGGCCGTAGTCCTCCGTCAGATACCGGTAGGGGAAGCGGTCGCAGACCAGGATGGTATCCCGTTTGGCACTGCGAACCGTCTGCCGGTACGCTTCGTCCAGGGCGCTGAGCTTTTCAAGATAAGCTTCCAGATTGGCCTGGAATATCTCCGCCCGGTCAGGGTCCAGACTGGAAAGCTGCCGGGTGATAGCGGTGCAGAACAATGCCGCATTGGGCAGGGACATCCACACGTGCTCGTCGGTCTCGTCCTCCGGGTCGCTGATCTGCATTCCCGCCACAATCTCCTCCCGGTGGGCCTTGTCCCCCAGCAGGGGCAGCAGGGCCACCGTGGCCTTCTGTTTTCCCTTCAGGGCATCCTCCAGCCAGGCATCGGACTCTCCCCCGCCATAGATCAGCAGGTCGCACTCCTCCACCGCCACCATGTCCGCCACCGAGGGCTGGAAGCTGTGGGGGTCCACCCCGTCGTCCACCAAAAGCGTCAGCTGGATGCCGCTGTCCGCTCCGATGATCTGGCGCACCCAGTCATACTCCGGGAAGATCACCGCCACCACGCTGAGATTGTCCTGCTTCCCCTCCCCGGCGCAGCCCGTGAGGGAGCCCAAACCTAAGCAGAGTGCCAGAACCAAAATCAATTTCTTTCTCATTTTCCTTCCTCCCTGCACTGCTGGCACACACCATAGAAAACCGTCCGCACCGGATCGATGGCAAAGCCGTGGTGCTCCCAGATGTGTTTTTGCAGCTCCGGAAGCTCCTGGCAGCGCATGTGAATCAGCCTGCCGCAGACCTGGCACTTGCAGTGGTAGCAGACTGACTCCCCGGAATGCTGGCCCAGGTACTGGAAGCAGGCGGGGCTGCCCGGGTCGATGTTGTATTTGGCAATGACGCCCTCGTCCACCATCCGTTCCAGCTGCCGGTACACCGTAGCCATGCCGATGGACTTGCCGGAGCGGCGGAAATAGTCACAGACATCGGCGGCGGTGATGTGCCTGTCCGGGACGCTTTCCAGGTAGCTGCGCAGCTCGTCGCCCTGCTTGGTTTTATAAGAAGCCTTATTTTGCATGAATTGTACTCCCAAATTGATAACAGTTCTCATATTATACTCCATATTTCGGAAATGTCAATATGAAAATGATTATCAATTTCTAAATTTATAGGAGTACATGAGGAATTCATTCAAGTGGACAAATTGAAATTTGGCAGTGCGTTGAATGGTGAAATGTGACGGCTTCTGAGGAAGGCTCCCCTTACACAGGGGAGCCTTGGGCGCTTCCGCTCCACAGCAACCAACGAAGTGCCGCAAAAGCGTTACCGGGCGGATCAGGGCAAAAACGATTACCGACCAGTCCCGTGCGCATTGGGGTGAAGCGCCCTGCGCTTCAAACATCAATTTGTCGAGTTGCTAGAGGAAACCAATAAACATAATTCCTAATTCCGTCTCCCTTTGGCAAGATACACAGACAACCCCCAAAAAGCGTGGGTGGAATCGTCTTTCTGCTTTCTTGACGGAATTCCTTCCATCATGGTATAATAATTGCGAACTTTTTTTCTGACCCTTTCAGAATTTTAGGAGGTAAGTATGAAGAAAGTCGGCATTGTCATGGGCAGCGACAGCGATCTGCCCATCCTGCGCAAGGCCATGGATACCCTGGACAGCCTGGGCATCCCCTTTGAGGCCCACGTGTATTCCGCCCACCGCACCCCCGAGCAGGCTCGTGATTTCGCCCTGCAGGCAAGGCAGAACGGCTTCGGCGCCATCATTGCCGCAGCCGGTATGGCTGCACACCTGGCCGGTGCAATTGCGGCGAATACCACCATCCCCGTAATTGGAATCCCTTGCAAATCCTCCAATCTCGACGGCATTGACGCTCTATTGTCAACAGTCCAGATGCCCTCCGGCATTCCTGTGGCCACTGTTGCAATCAATGGAGCTGTTAATGCCGCTTTGTTAGCTGCCCAGATCATCGCCGTCTCCGACGAAGCCTTGGCCGCCAGGCTGGACACCAAGCGAGCCGATGACGCCGCCAAGGTTCTGGAAAAGGATGCTGCCCTGCAAGCAGAGCTTGCCAAGTAAGGAGGAAACCGCATGGGTGGATTTTTTGGCGCCACATCCCGCCGCAACTGTATTTCGGATGTGTTTTTCGGCACAGACTATCACTCCCACCTGGGCACCCGCCGGGGCGGCATGGCCGCCTGGGACAAGGATGCGGGGATGCAGCGGGAGATTCACAACATCCAGAATTCCCCCTTCCGCACCAAATTTGAGGGGATTCTGGACGAAATGACCGGCACCGCAGCCATCGGCTGCATCTCCGATACCGACCCCCAGCCCATCCTCATCCGCTCCCGGCTGGGGGTGTACGCCATCTGCACCATCGGTATCATCAACAACGCCGAGGAGCTGATTCATACCCATCTGACCTACTCCGGCGGCCATTTTGATTCCATGACCGGTGGCCGGGTGAACTCCAATGAGCTGATTGCCGCCATCATTGACCAGAAGGACAATTTCGCCGACGGCATCCGCTTCGCCCAGGAGATGATCGACGGCACCGCCTCCATCCTGATTCTGAAGGACGGCGGCCAGCTGATCGCCGCCCGGGACAAGATGGGCAGGCTTCCCGTTGTCATTGAAAAAAATGAGGACGGCTACGCCGTGACCTTCGAGGATTACGCCGGGCAGAAGCTGGGCTACGAGGTGGTCCGGGAGCTGGGCCCCGGGGAAATC
>Ga0129308_1002636_pt1 | contig 14623 bp, 16 predicted proteins | sample L827metagenome_FD_94440 | JGI IMG/M metagenome (GOLD analysis project Ga0129308, IMG submission 94440) | Ring-tailed lemur group fecal microbial communities from Wisconsin, USA - L827 metagenome | ecosystem: Host-associated > Mammals > Digestive system > Large intestine > Fecal | place: USA...
ATCTACCATTGCACTTACCATTGCAGAAACTGTTTTATATCCAGTCATATATTTAGCAGCTCCTTCAGAAACTCCTAAAATAACTGGTGCTTTTAATTCTTCTGCAGTTAATAAAATTGATTTTGTCCATTCTAAGTTGTTGATATTGAATTGACCAACAGCATAGTGACCTGCCTTTGCTTTATCAAGCATTTCTTTAGCTGAAACTAATCCCATATATATTCTCCTTTTCAATTTCTTATGTATATATCATACACTGATTTTCAAAAAATTTCCACTCTTAACATCATTTTTCATAAATTAAACGCTATATTCTATCAATTCTTAAAAAAAGCATAACTTTTCAAACTTATCTTTCTCGAATTGCCTTTTCCAATTGTTCTAAAGCTTGTTTCAAAATTGAACGAGGACAAGCTACATTAAATCTTTCAAAACCTGCACCACCAGTTCCAAAAATATAACCTTCATCCAACCACAAGTATGCTTTATTCAACATAAAGTCTTCCAATTGATCTTGATCCATACCTAAAGCACGCATATCCACCCATACAAGATATAATCCTTCAGGACTAATGACTTTAATTTCAGGCAATCTTTCTTTAAAGAATTCTGTCATGTAATCAATATTGGCTTGTAAATAATCAACCAGTTCATCAACCCATTGATGTCCATAAGTATAAGCTGCTTCACAAGCATCAAGACCAAAGATATTAGGATCATTGACTCCATTAGCCATTTTCACTTTATGAAATGCTTCACGCATTTTTTCATTAGCAATAATAATATTTGATGTTTGTAATGCTGCAAGATTAAATGTTTTAGATGGAGCTGTACAAATCACTGTAAAATCTTTAAATGATTCATCAACATTATAGAAAGGTATATGTTTGTTTTCTCCATAAACAAAATCCATATGAATTTCATCACTCACAACATAAACATGATGTTTTTGACAAATTTGACCGATTTGTAATAGTTCTTCTCTTTTCCATACTCGTCCAATCGGATTATGAGGATTACATAAAATAAACATCTTTACATCATTTTCCACAATTGTTTTTTCAAACAAATCAAAAGGACATGTATATTTCTCACCATCAAAATCTAATGGGCACTCTACAATGATTCTCCCATTTAATTCGATAGAAAAATCAAAAGGATAATAAACAGGTTTCATAATCATAACCTTATCATTGTCTTGTGTCAAAGCTTTCACTGCCAATTTTAAAGCTGTTACCACACCTGGCGTAGTCACAATCCAATCTTTTTCAATCAAAAAATCATGACGATCCTTCATCCAATTGATGACTGCTTGATAATAGCTCTCTGTTGGTGAAGCATATCCAAAAATGCCATGTTGTGCTCTTTTGACTAAAGCTTCTTTCACTTCAGGCAGTGTTTCAAAATCCATATCAGCAACCCACATAGGAATCATACGAGGATCCTGAGCTTTATCACCGTCATATTTTACACTATTTGTATTCTTTCTGTTAATCACTTGATCAAAATTGTACATTTTTATACTTCCTTCCCTTTTTATCATTATGAATTTATTTTATCACAAAACATATTCAATGAAAACCAACATTATCTCAAAATACTCTGTTTTTCAAACTGATCTTGTGAAAAATGAAATAACGTCATTCCCAAAGCCATAGATAAATTTAATGAATCAATATCTTGGCTATGTGGAATAAAAACACTTTGCCCATATTGAAGATAGCTATCAGGTAAACCACGACTTTCATTACCAAAAATTAATGAATGAATATGCTGAGATGAAACATGGTGGATATTCTTTGCTCCTTTTAACATCAAGGGATAGAATTCATGATGTTGATAAGTCTGATAATACGTTTCAAAATTATCATAATATTGAATATTTAAATGAAAGATAGCTCCCATAGATGCTCTAATGACCTTAGGATCAAAGACATCTACTGCTGGTTTTACAATCACCAAGTTACGATAATGAAAGCCAAGCATCGTACGCATAATTGTTCCCATATTTCCCATATCCATAGGATTTACCAAAACAACATGATGACCTTCCTGTAGAAAGGAATTATACTTTTTAAAGATTCCAATAGCATAACAATTATTTTTAGGACTCAATTTTTCAATTGTTTTATCATGAATATCAATAGGAATATGAGACTGTTGACATAGCTCCTGTATAACAGGATAACCCTTATTTTCTTCAATAGATGAATGGACAACAACTCTCACAACATCACATGCTCTTGTTTTCAACAATTCTATCGTTGGAAAAACTCCCAATGTATAAGAAGTTTCATCACCTTTTTTATATACTTTCATATCCATTCCTCACCTTCTGTAATTCTTCAGTCATGTTACTTGCTTTATGATAATAAAATAAAGCTCTTTGATCATCCTTCATAACATATTGCCCAAATTCATAAAAGCGTGCTAAAGTAAGACATGCATCGCGACTATACAGTTCTGCTGCTTGCTTTAAATAATGAATTGCTTTTTCAATCATCAAATCATCTAATAAAAGTAAAGCCAGCTGATAAGTACATTCACCATGACACAAAAAATACCCAAACTCAAAATAACGATAAGCTGTCTCTCGATTTCTTTGAACGCCTAAACCTATTTTTAAAAATAAACCGGCTTTATATAAACATTCTTTTTGAAACTTATAGGCACCTTTTTGATATGCATGGAAAGCCCCTGCATAATCTCTTTGTCTTTCTAAAAGTAATCCTTGATATAAATAAGCTTCCTCCTCTTCACTTAATGCAAAATGTTCATAAGCTTGTTGATCATCCTGTTCGACATATTTTCCTAATAAATACAAGATTCCTAAACGATATTCACATAAAGAGTCTGGCTGACTTGTATAAAATAGAAAGGCTTTTTCTAAGTCTTGTTCAACACCCCATCCATGTTCATACATATAACCTAGATAATAAGCACATTCTTCATGTCCTCGTTGATAGAGGTTCACATAAACTTCATAAGCTTTTTCATAATCTTGTTGAACTCCAAATCCATAATAATAAGCTTTTGCAATCCACAATAAATAATCATCATCTTCTCTTTGATAAGCAAATTGAACGATGTTTTGAAATTGTGGTATTTCAAAGTTGTATCCCATTTGTGATACGATCATTTTCATTGATGATAACATGAATAATGTTTCTTGATCATTTAATTGTAAAGCTTTTTGAAGGTAATCAAAATAAGTTCTTATATCATCCTCTAAACTAAAAATCAATGCATCAAAAATACCAGTTTTCATTCCTAAAGTGATTAAATAGCATTCATCTATTAAATCTGGTGCTGCATCATTGATAGCTTCTTCAAAACGCTCTAAATCAAAACGAATGCTTTCTCCATAATAATCAAAAACATCTAATACAGTTTGAATAATACGAATATTCATTATATATCCTGATTAATCTCATGAATAGATTGAAGTTCTTTTTCAGCATTTTTCTTTAAAGCCATAAAATGTTCTTTATCAAAATCAGCACCTTGATCAATATACTCTAATAATGTCTCATATTCTTTTACTATTAATGCTAGTAAAGACTCTTTGATTTGAAAATCTCCTTCCTGATGAGCCTGCATTGATAGCTGATTAATTGTCTTATACTTGTCTTTAAATAATGCATTGTTATCAACTTTTTGTTTTTTAGAAAAAAATCCCATAGTCTTCATCTCCTTATATTTTCTATTATATCAATATTCCCTTGAAAATGTAAACATGTTATAATGAATCGAAAAGGAGTGATCTTATGCATAAACTGGCTTGCCCCAAATGTCATCAGCCTTTGACTCGTTATGGGAAAACATATCAATGTTCAAAGAATCATTGTTATGATGTCGCTAAAAAAGGATACATTAATTTATTGTTAAATCCTGATAAAGCAACAAATAATCCAGGTGACAACAAAGACAGTTTGCTCTGTCGTAAGGCTCATTTGAATCAGGGCTATTATGATGTCATTTTAAATGAGGTGGTGAAATATATTCAAGAACATCATCATGATCATATGCAGATTCTAGATTTAGGTTGTGGTGAGGGCTATTATACAGCACATATGAAAGAGGCTTTACAAGACGATGTCACTTTCTATGGTTTAGATATTTCTAAAGATGGTATTCAAATGGCAACTCAATATACAAAGGATATTTATTGGATTGTTGGAAATTCTAAGAACATTCCGATTATTGATCATTCTTTAGATGTCATTACGGCTTTATTTACTGTTGTTAATGTTGATGAAATTCAAAGATGTTTAAAACAAGATGGTTATATGATTCATGTCACTGCTAATCAACAACATTTAATAGAGTTTAAAAAATTGATATATGATGAAGTCAAAGTCAAATCTGATCAATATATTCGTTTACCTTTTAAAACTGCTTTGAGCTATGATTTTAAAAAAACAATTCATTTAAAGAATAGAGAAGATTCTTTAAATCTTTTAAAAATGACGCCACATTTCTATCATATAAAAAAAGAAAGAAGACAGGTCTTAGATACGCTAGGTGAATTTGATGTGACAATTGATATTCGTATTACAGTTTACAAAATGACATGAAATATAAAGTTCATTATCCTTATATTACATTTTATATTCAATCACCTGTTTCTATTGAAGACCTCTTTCATGAATTTCATTTATCAAAAAAGACGATTCATTTATTGAAACAAAATAAAGATTATACCGTTAATAATCGTTATGTTTCTTCCTCAACAATTTTAATCAAAGGTGATCAACTGACAGTGAAAGCTTATCAACAAGATGATGGTATGTACTCACCTGTCTATGGTGATTTAGACGTTGTTTATGAAGATGATTTTTTACTTATTGTGAACAAGCCACCGTTTCTACACGTTTTTCCTGATCATCATGAGAAAACTGATTCTTTATCAAATCTTGTCAGTGGGTATTATCAGCAGTCGGGATTAAATATTCCTGTCCGTTTTTTACATCGTTTAGATTATGAAACAAGTGGACTCACAATTTTTTGTAAATGTGCATTTGTTCAAGCTTTATTAGATCATCAACTCGCTCAAAAAGATATCAAAAGAGATTACCTCGCAATTGTTTTGGGAACAATTGCTGATGATAGATGGCATCGCATTGATAAACCTATTGGCCGTGATCGTCATCATCAACAAAAAATGGTCATTTCATTTTCCGGGAAATCTGCCTGTACACATTATCAATGTATTGCAACAAGCCAAAAATATTCACTTGTCCATTGTGCTTTAGAAACAGGACGTAAACATCAGATTAGAGTCCATATGGCAGCAATTGGACATCCTATACTAGGAGATCAACTTTACTCTAAGATGTCAACATTGATTCATAGGCAAGCATTACATGCTTATCAATTACAAATGAAACACCCTATTACAAAAGAAAAGATGACATTTGTTTGTCATCCTCCTTATGATATGCAAAAAATTATTCAATATATTGATCCTACTTTATAGGATCTTTTTTCATATAAACCATTTTAAAAACGTTATAAGGGTGTGTATCTAAAAGGATACGCGCATCTATCACACGACGTTCCCCACAATCTGAAAAAATCAAATCATAACCATTTTCTTTTTCTATGTAACCACTCACACATATCCAATGCCAATTATCTTCTTCTAATTCTGGAGCGCGATGATGTAAAATTAACATAGCAATTGGATTTTTCTGATCTAATGCTTCTAAAACATATGTGATGGCATGTTTATAATTTTTTGATCTCTTTTGATAAATAGGCTGATAAGATTGTCCGTCTGCTAACATGATTTTTACAAAAGTGCGAGCAAATTTATATAAAAAAGGATATCCCATATGCCCTGGTGTCATATATCCAAACATCTTTTCCATAATTTCTAAAAATTCATTGAATTCATACTTCTCTTTGTGTAAATAATAAGCATACATATTACTAGCAAGGACACTGGCACATCCAGCCCTTTTCGCCCAATCATTTGGAAACCATTCTTGATTTCCACCATAACCAATGAATTCTCCTTGATGATATATCTTTGGTATTTCTAATTCTTTCATGACTTCACCTCATTTTTGTCTATTATAGACGAAACAATCTCAAAAAGCCACCCTTAAATCAATGAACTCTTTGAAACATCTTACCGTAAATAATAATAGATCACTCTTTTTTGATAAGTAAAAAATCTGTTCTTAAAGATTCTCATTGACAGATAGCTTTACCTTCAATTCATAATTGATGATTTATTATTATTCCCATATATTCTTTTATGTTTCAATCACAAGAGCATAGTAAAAGCACAGCCAATGATGTGCTCAATTATCATTTCCACTTGTTCTTGTAAAGAAAAAACTACCCTTTCAGGTAGCATTTCCATATCTTGTATTCTATACGGGAAAACGAATACTATTATAGATATTTGGGACGGCTATATAATAGCATAATTTATTCGTCAAAATTTTCATATTATGAAAATCATATAACAATTTCACATAAAATAGCTTTTCCCTCTTCATTCATAATCAAAACTTCAATGTCTTTATATAAAACAACAAAATAAATTCCCTTATCTTTAATGACATAGTTTTTTCGACATTCATTTTTCACAAACTCATACCTTTTTAAAACCATTCGATCAAAAATTTTTTTAAATTCATACCATTTTTTTCTATTTTCTTCCATTTTTTTCACCTCTTATAATAAGAATAACATTATTCATCATTTTTCTTTGTCGAATGGTGTAAAAAATATTATCATTTTTTATCAAAAAATAAAACAAAGAACCTTCTTGATTCTTTGTCTATAAACATCTCTTTGAAAATAAAACTTCTATAACAAAAAAAATTTCATCTTCTTGCTTGCCTTCAATAATATAATGCAATTGATCATGACCCATATATAATTCGACTTGTGTTAAAGGCGCTATTTCTTTTTTATATTGAATAGAAATATCACTGATAAAATCATCTTGATGCATATGATAATCAATGATATCCAATGCCCATTGAATATAACGTGTATTATTCATGTGCTGATTTGTATCAACATCACTATAACGCACTTGTCTTGTTTCTATATAAAACAAAGGAATATTGACATTAATATTCTGTGGTTCTTCTAAATAAAGATTATGGTGAACATTTGGAACTTGAATACCTACTCTCTTTGGTGCAACTATTCTTCGTCTTTGCAAGTCAATCAATGTCCATAGAGATGAACAATATCCTATTTGATAACCTTTTTTATTGATAAAATAATACCTTGGGAAAGAAACAAAAGAAGCTTTTCCTGGTAAGGTTGAAATGATAATCTCATCATTATACAGTATCGGTTCTTCTAAATGTAAGGTTTGTTTGGCAACAACCCAACCATACTTTCCCATCATCTCTTGATTCCATAAACCTATCTTGATTGCATTAATAGTGGCAATTTCTGAAAAGCGATTAAAAAGATGATAAAGCTGATATTCACCCATATAATCGACTTCACATATCTCTATCTTTTTATTTTCCTTTGTCAATAAATCATCCATATTCTCACTTCCTGCCACGTATTATATAACAAAACAAAGAAGATTTCACTTATTTTCCTTTTTTTCTTTGCGTTCAATCAAAAAATATGTATAATAATAACATATGGAAGGAAGTTTGAATTATGTTTAAAGACATCATTTTATCTATTTTATCAATATTGATGATACTTGTGATTATATGGTTTTCATATACAATTGCAAATATTGTTGTGACAATCATAAAGTGTAAAAAGCTTGATAAATCATTACACTTTTGTTTCAATTCAGGAGGAAAAATTTTCTTTATTGTACTGACAATTCTTTATATCATTGGATTTATCGGTGGCATTGTATTGATTGTTTATGGTCTTCTCAATAACAAAATTGAATTATATCGTGGTGGATTGAATCTTTCTGCTTTTATGAGTGTTATTTTTGCCTATTTTATTTCTACACTTGTATTAATTGGCAGAAAAAATATGATGGTAGGTAGAATGCAGATTGATTATCGAAAATTGAAAAAAGTAAATTTCACTACTGATAATCATATGTCTTTCGTCTATGCTCAAAAAGATTATAATTTTTCTACACGTTTTGTAGATAAAACAGAATTAAGAAAACAAATTGCAAGATAAAAGGAATCAAAAGATTCCTTTTTTAATGCCCTAAATCAAATTGACTATAATAAAGGTGATGATAGAATCCACCCTTTTTCAATAATTCCTCATGTCGTCCTTGCTCAATAATTTGTCCCTTTTTCATCACAAGAATTTGATCCGCTTTTTGAATTGTAGATAGACGATGAGCAACAATAAACGTCGTACGCCCCTCCATCATCGTGTCAAAAGCATCTTGAATTTGTCTTTCTGTACGGGTATCAATTGATGATGTTGCTTCATCTAAAATCAACATTGGTGGCTTCATTAACATAATACGTGCAATACATAAAAGCTGTTTTTGTCCTTGAGAAAGATTGCCACCATCTTCACTTACCAAAGTATTATAACCATCTTTCAACTGTATAATAAATTTATGAGCATGTGCACTTTTAGCAGCTTCAATAATTTCTTCATCTGTCGCTTCACGACCATAAGCAATATTTTCTTTAATTGTTCCTGAGAATAACCATGAGTCTTGTAAAACCATTCCATATAAGCTTCTTAAATATTCTCTTTCCATCTGCATTGTATCCACACCATCAATTAAAATGCGACCACCCTGTGGATCATAAAATCTCATTAATAAATTAATGAGTGTTGTTTTTCCACAACCTGTTGGACCTACAATAGCAATTGTTTGCCCTGGCTTTGCTTCAACATTAAGATTTTCAATGAGTTTTTGATTATCTTCGTAAGAAAATGTTAAATTCTGAATTTGAATATGACCTTTTGGTTGTGCAATTGTCAAACTTTCTTGAAGTACATCCTCACTTGGTGTATCTAACAATTCAAAAACACGAGCAGCACTAGCAAAAGCTGTTTGTAATTCTGTAAAAACATTAGAAATTTCATTAAAAGGCTTTGTATATTGATTCGCATAACTCAAAAAACTTGAGAGTGCCCCCACACTCATATGACCACTAACAACATACAGTGAACCCGCAATACAAACACTTGCATAAACAATACTATTAACAACTCTTGTACTCGGATTGGCAAGTGCACCTAAAAATTGCGATTTAACACCACTCACATAAAGTCTTTGATTGATATCTTCAAAAACCTTTTGATTATCCTCTTCATATCCAAAAGCTTTAACAACCTTTTGATTGCCAATCATTTCTTCTACATAACCACTTAATTCACCGCGTATACGCAATTGTTCTTGAAAAAATTTATATGTTTTATTAGCAATGACAGTTGCAACAACAAGTGACAATGGTGTAAGAATAATGACAATCATAGCAATAGGAATATTGATATATAACATAAAACCAATTGTTCCAATGATTGTTGCTAAACCACTAAAAAGATGTGTAAAGCCTTGTAATAAACCATCCCCAATCAAATCAATATCATTAATCATACGACTCATCAAGTCACCATGAGCATGCGAATCTATATAACTCAGTGGTAATGATGCGTATTTGCTGAACAGTTGCGTTCTTAAATCTTTTGTAATTGAATAAGTCATGGTATTGGATGTTCTCATAACAAGCCAATCAAATAATGCGGCAATCAACACACTTCCAGCAATGAGCACCATCTTTTGCAATAATAAAGCAAAATCAACCAATCCTTTACCCACAATATGGTCAACTGCTTGACCAATAAAAACTGGTGTCAATAATGTAAAGATAATTTGAATAGATGAAAATGTCAATGCCATATATAAGTATTTTAAATAAGGTTGGCAAAATGTCATCAACCTTTTCATTGTCTTTACGTCCATTATGCCACCTCCTGTGATAATTGTGAATGAGCAATTTCCTGATAAATCTCACAATTTTTCATTAATTCCTTATGTGTCCCCATACCAACAAGCTCACCATGACTTAAGACCAATATCTTATTAGCATGCATCATACTGCTCACTCTTTGAGACACAATAAATGTCGTTTGGTGTAGTGTTTGAAGTGCTTTTCTTAATGCTGCATCTGTCGCAAAATCTAATGCACTTGCACTATCATCTAAAATCAAAATTTCTGGTTTCTTCACCAAAGCTCTTGCAATCGTTAATCTTTGCCTTTGTCCACCTGAAAGATTTTTTCCACCCTGATGAATATATGTATCCAAACCGTCTTCAAATTCTTCAACAAACATTGCCTGAGCAATTTGCAAAGCTTCTTTAATTTCCATATCAGTTGCATCTTTCTTCCCCCACTGCATATTTTTTCGCAGACTTCCACTAAAAAGAGTCGCCTGTTGAGGAACTAAACCAATCATCTGTCGTAAACTAGGCAATGTATATTTTTGAATAGGAATGCCTTTTACTAAAATCTGTCCTTTGGTTACTTCATAAAAACGGGGAATTAAATTGATTAAAGTTGTTTTACCTGAACCTGTTCCACCAATAATACCAATTGTTTCTCCCTTTTGGATATCAAATGATAAATGCTTCAAGGCTTCTGCATTTTGATAAGAAAAAGACACATCTTGAAATGAAAGAATGGTTTGTTGACTTTCACCCTTAATAATATCGCCACTATGAATCACCGGTTGAATAGCCAAAACTTCTTGGCAACGTTTATAGCTGGCACTAGCTTTATTAAAAATGACAATAACATTAGCAAAAACAAACATAGATAAAAGAATTTGATTCATATAGTTAATCAGTGCTATGACTTCGCCTTGAGTTAAAGTTCCGATATTAACTTTTAAACCTCCTACATACAAAATCAGCAAAATTGCACAATTCACAATAATACTGGTACAAGGATTCAAGAAAGCCGAAAGTTTTCCAACACGAATTTGCATATCTTTTTGTTTTTGTGTAGAATCTTCAAATCGATTTTTTTCCTGATATTGTTTAGAAAAAGCACGAATCACACGCATACCAGATAAATTTTCACGACAAACCAGAGAGACATGATCCAATTGTTTCTGAATCTTTAAGTACAAAGGTAAAGAACGTGACATGACAGCATAGATTGCAAAGGCCAAAAGTGGTGCGCTTAACAAGAAAATGATAGCCATTTGAGCATTGATGCGAAATGCCATCACTAATGAACCTATAATTAAAAACGGAGACCTTGACACTAAACGAATTGACATTGCGACAGCAACTTGCAACTGATTGACATCATTGGTGATTCTTGTAATTAACGAGGGTGTTCCAATCATATCAATTTCCTCATAATCATAAGCATTTATTGCCTTAAACATATCATTTCTTAAATATGTTCCAAAACCTTGAGAAGTTTTTGAAGCAAAATATTGACATACCAAAGCACAACAATATCCTGTTAATGCTAAAGCAAACAATACAATTCCCATTTTTAAAATGTGGTTTTGATTATTTTTAGCAATCCCATCATCTATAATATTAGCAACAACTAAAGGGACAATTAACTCTAAAAAAGCTTCTGTCATTTTAAATATAAACCCAATAATTGCTTGAAAACGATAAGGCTTCACATATCTCATCCACATCTTATATCCCTTCTTTCTTGTTTTATTATAACCAAAATGTTATTATATGTATAATATATATATTATATATTCATTATATTTTTTTTGTATAGGAGAGACATATGGATATTAAGCAAATGATATACTTTAAAACAATTGTAGAAGAAGGGACAATCTCAAAAGCAGCCCAAGTTTTACATATGGCACAGCCACCTTTATCCATTCAGCTCAAACAACTAGAAGATGAGCTTGGTGTTCAACTTCTCAAAAGAGGGCATCGAAAAATAGAATTAACTGAGGCTGGTCGCTTATTTTATAAGAGAAGTTTGCAAATGATTGCCTTAAGTGAAATGACTATTCACGAAATGAAAGAAACAAGAGAGGAAATTTTACGCATTGGTATTACGTCTTCTAATGGGGCATTAGTAGAACATTTACACCCTTATATTCAACAACATTCCCAACTTTCTTTTCGTATCTATGAAGGAACAACCTATGAGCTAATTGATTTGTTATTAGCTCATAACATTGATATCGGTATTGTCAGAACCCCTTTTGATCAAAGTCAGGTTGATGCTTTTTCGCTTCAAAAAGAACCAATGATAGCAGTCGGAAAAGAAATATTTTTAAATGATGATATGAAGCATATGAAAGACTATCAAAATATTCCTTTAATCATTCATCAACGTTATCTTCCTCTCATTACAGACCATTGTTTAAATCTGCACTTTAATCCATTTATTAAAATGAGCTGTGATGATTGTCGAACATCTTTAATCTGGGCAAAACTTGGACTAGGCGTAGCTATCGTTCCACAAAGTGCTTTACCTTTTATTCAGGATACATCTTTAAAAACAATAATTCTTACAGACACAGAGTTACATACATGTATCTCTTTCATTACAAGAAAACAGGAACAATCTGAGCCAAAAATCAAAGAATTTCTCAAGCAGTTCTTTTCATTATAAAGAATACTGATATAATAAGAAAATAGGAGTTGGTATTTATGATTTACAATGATCGCTTTTATAAGTTAGAAATGTTGATATTGTCTATTCTTCAATCTGGTGATAACTCTAGTTCCCAAATCAAACAAAAAATAGCTGAGAAATCCCACGATTATTTTCAAATAAAAACGGGTGTTTTGTTAGCTTCACTTTACTATATGAAAAATGCTCAATTAATATCAGAATATCAACAAGATGACGATTTCATTTTTCATATTGAAAGTGCTGGATATGTTCGTTTAGAAACACTTCAACGCCAATATACAGCTATTAAACATCACCTTGACCTCATTTTAAAGGAAACTCATTATGAATAAAGTTGCAAAAAAATATTATCGATTATTACGTCGTCAATTTGCTTTATTGGAAAGAGGAGAAAAAACTTTTCTTAATGATTTTAAGAAATATCTTAAAGTATATTCACAACAATATCCTCATCATCAATTACAAGATTACATAGCTGAATTTGGTGAACCAGAAGAAATTATTTCTGCTTATTATGAACGCATTGACAGTAAATATGTTATTAGTCATATGAAATCCAGACATATTATTAAACATGCAAGTATTTTGATTGTCATAATAATTTCAATACTAGCAGCTTATTTTATAGCCACACATTATCAAATGCAACAATACTATCAAAATTCTGAGAATATTTATTATCAATCTATCACAATTGAAGAATAAAATTTAAAAGGTATCAGTTCACAAGCTGATACCTTTTAAATTTTATTCTTCAAATGGAAAATGGTAAGGTAAATGAAGACGATCTCTAATCTCTATAATTTCCTTTTGAACAGCTTTACCAACTGGAACGCCTTTATCTTTACGATCCTGCCATACCAAGTACTCCTTTTCACCAGCAGTATAGATGTGTTCTTCACCTGGAGCTTTGAGTGATCCTCTCAAATCACGCAAAATGTCTCCTGTTGTTTTTTTGAAAGCATCTAATCCCATAAATGCTTCTGGATCAATAACAATAAAGAAATGTCCCAAATGACAAGGCACTTTATTTCCTTCGCTATCAAAACCACTCAATGCTCTCAAAAACGTCCCTTGTTGAAGTGCTGCTGATAATATTTCTACGACAGTTGCATAACCATATCCTTTATAACCCGCAAATTCTTCACCAATACCACCAAGTGGAGCTAAAGCAGCATGGCCTGTTGTTAAATCTTTAAGAATCTGTTGACTATCCGTCATTGTCTGTCCATCATGACCAATAACCATGCCTGATGGTGTTTCTTTTTGATTTCTGGCATAAAATTCAATCTTTCCTCTTTGGATAATAGATGTTGCACAATCTAACACAAATGGAAATTCTTCATCAGTTGGCATGGCAAAAGTAATTGGATTTGTTCCTAACATATTTTCCACACCAAATGTTGGAGCAATAGATGGTCGCGCATTAGTTCCTGTAATGCCTATCATGCCCGCGTCACTTGCCATTGTTGCCCAATAGCCAGCAATTCCATAATGCGATGAATTTCGTACAGCAATCGTTGCCATTCCATATGTCTTAGCTTTTTCTATGGCCATTTGCATTGCCTTATAAGAAACAACCATTCCCATTCCATCATGAGCATCTAAAACAGCTGTTGTTGGTCCCTCTCTCAAGACTTCAATCTCTGTGATAGGCTTTTGCATTCCTGCCTCAATACGATCTAAATAAATTGGTTTAAAACGATTGCATCCGTGACTTTCTATTCCTCTACGATCACTTTCTAATAAAACATCTGCACATATTTTTGCATCTTCCTTAGGCACACCGAAGCCACAAAATGCATCAATCAAAAAATTGTTCATTAAATCCCATGGAACATAAGGTCTTGTTTCTTCCATTCTCAAATCCTCCTTTCCTTCATTATATCATTCATATAAGGAAAATCAAAAAGAGAAAAGCTGAAAATAAACTTTTTCTAAAGTGAAAAGTTAAATTCCACTTTAAATAGGTATAAGTTGAATTTAGTCTTTCATATAGTTCCAGTTGAATTTACTCTTACAATTGAATTTACTTTTACATTTTCTCTTTGGAA
>Ga0129308_1002637_pt1 | contig 14615 bp, 12 predicted proteins | sample L827metagenome_FD_94440 | JGI IMG/M metagenome (GOLD analysis project Ga0129308, IMG submission 94440) | Ring-tailed lemur group fecal microbial communities from Wisconsin, USA - L827 metagenome | ecosystem: Host-associated > Mammals > Digestive system > Large intestine > Fecal | place: USA...
GAAAAGTTTTGAAAATAATCAACCAACACTATTTTTAGTTGCTACACCAATTGGAAATCTCAATGAAATCACATATAGAGCAATTGAAATTTTAAAAAATGTAGATTTTATTGCTGCCGAAGATACAAGACAAACAGTTAAAATTTTAAATCATTTTGAAATATCAACAAAATTGATTTCACATCATGAACATAATTTAACAACATCTATACCAAAGATTATAGGATTGCTTGAGGAAGGAAATCATATTGCATTGGTTAGTGACGCTGGATATCCTGCAATTAGTGATCCGGGATATGAGTTAGTTAAAGAAGCAATTCAAAAAGGATTTAACGTTGTTCCTATTTCAGGGGCTAATGCATGTTTGAATGCTTTAGTTGTTTCAGGAATATGCCCACAACCATTTTTATTTTATGGCTTTTTAGATCATCAAGATAAAAAGAAGAAAAAAGAATTAGAATCATTGAAAAAATATCAAGAAACAATTGTTTTTTATGAAGCACCTCATCGTATTAAAAAAACTCTTCAATTGATGAAAGATATATTTGGAAATAGAAATATCGCATTAGCAAGAGAACTAACAAAAAAACATGAAGAAATTAATAGAGGTACAATTGAAGAAATATTAAATGTCATTGATGATATGAAAGGTGAAATGGTAATAGTAGTTGAAGGCAATAAGAATGATAGCGAAGAAGATGTAATTTTTGAACAAAATATAGTTGAACATGTGAATGAATACATTGAAAAAGGTATGTCAACAAAAGATGCAATTAAAGAAGTTGCCAAACAAAGAAAGTTATCTAAAAATTTTGTTTATCAAGAATATCATCAAAAATAAATTTTTATATAATATCTAAATAATAAAATCAGTTAATATAGAATTTCTATAATAATTGATTTTTTATTTTAAGGACAATAACTTTATATTCAATTTTTATTTTAGATGAAGTATAATAAAATTAACAGGAGGAAATACAATGATATATACAATAACATTTAACCCATCAATTGATTATATTGTATCAGTTGATCATTTTAAATTAGGAGAGGTTAATAGAACATCAAAAGAATTACTTTTACCGGGTGGTAAAGGAATAAATGTTTCAATCGTTTTAAATAATTTAGGAATTAAAAGTACAGCTTTAGGCTTCATAGCTGGTTTTACTGGACAAGAAATTAATAGACGTATAGAAACAGACTTTCATATCAATACTGATTTTATTAAAGTTGAAAATGGATATTCAAGAATTAATTTTAAAATGAAAAGTGATGAAGAAAGTGAAGTTAATGGAAATGGACCAATTATTGAAGAAAAACATTTAGATGTTTTGAAAGAAAAACTTTTGAAATTACAATCTGGTGATATTTTGGTTCTTTCAGGAAGTATTCCAAAATGTGTTTCAAATGATATTTATAGTGAAATTATGCAATATCTAAAAGATAGAAATATTGAAATTGTTGTTGATGCTACTGGGGATTTATTAATGAAAGTATTAAAGCATAAACCATTTTTAATTAAACCTAATAATCATGAATTAGCAGAAATGTTTCACGTGAAACTTTCAGGAAGAGAAGATATTGTGAAGTATGCAAAAAAACTACAAGAATTAGGAGCTAAAAATGTTCTTATATCTATGGCTGGAGATGGAGCATTATATGTTTGTGAAAATGGAAAAGTATACTTTAGCGAAGCTCCTAAAGGAAAAGTTAAAAATTCAGTTGGTGCTGGTGATTCAATGGTAGCAGGTTTTATAGCAGGATATGTTAATACAAATGATTATGTACAAGCCTTTAAAACAGGTATCGCAACAGGAAGTGCAAGCGCATTTTCAGAAAATCTTGCAACAAAAGAAGAAGTTAATAATTTATTAAATAAAATGAAACAAGTTGAAGAAATATAATGAGGAGAATATAAATGTATAAAGTTGGAATTGATATTGGTGGAACAAATTTAAGATGTGCGATTTTTGATGATGATATGAATAAGGTTAAATATTACAAAACACCAAATGATAAAAATAAAAATGCAGAAGAGAATTTACAACCAATGATAGATTTTATTAATAGTTTTGAAGGTGAAATTAAAAGTATAGGTATTGGTTGTCCCGGACCTCTTGATGCACATAAAGGTATAATACTTAATCCACCAAATTTACAAGGGTGGGATAATTTCCCAATTGTTGAATATTTTATTAAAAAAACAGGTATTTCAACAAAAATGAGTAATGATGCTAATGTTGCAGGTTTGGGAGAAGCAATATTGGGTTCTGGACAAGGTTATGAATCAGTTTATTACATTACAATGTCTACAGGATTTGGAGGAGCATATGTATTCAGAAATGAACTTATAAATGGAATTAGTACATGTGCAGGTGAAATTTATAATATGATTGTTAATGAAGATAAACATCATCATAAAGGAACAAATGAAGGAAGTCTTAATGAGCAATGTGGTGGATATGGTTTATCTATTATAGCTGAAGAAATTTTTCATAAACCAATGACTGCTGAAGAATTGTTTAATCTTTATCATGAAGGTGATGAAAAAGCAATAGAATTAATAGAACGTACTGCTGATATAGCTGCAAAAGGAATAGCAAATATAGGATGTGTTATTGATCCGGAAATTTATATAGTAGGTGGAAGTATTGCTAATTATAATCCTGACTTTGTCAAATTAGTTTTTGAAAAGGCAAAGAAATATTATATTAAACCAGAATATATACAATATAAGTTAGCAAAATTTTCTGATGATGCTGGTTTAATTGGTGCAGCATTGTTATAAATTATTAAAAGAAGAATCTTAATTGATTCTTTTTTTGTATATTTTAAAAAATAATAAACATAATAAATATGGTGATATATATTATGGATGAAAAAAGAAAAGTTGTATTAATTGGAACAGGTATGGTTGGGATGAGCATGGCTTATTCTTTAATGAATACGGGAGGAATTGATGAATTGGTTCTTATAGATGTAGATGAAGAAAAAGCAAGGGGAGAAGCTATGGATCTAAATCATGGACTTCCTTATAGTTTTACAAAAATGAAAATATATAGTGGAAATTATGATGATTGTAAAGATAGTGATATTATTGTTATATGTGCAGGTGCTAATCAAAAAGAAGGTCAAACAAGATTAGAACTTACTAAAATAAATACAAAAATAATAATAGACATTTCTTTGAAAATAAAGAAAAGTGGATTTTCAGGTATTATCATTATTGCAAGTAATCCAGTGGATATATTAAGTTATGTTGTATATAAAGTAATGGGAATAGATAAAAGAAAAATAATTGGAACAGGTACACTCTTAGATACTGCGAGAATACAATATTTATTAAGTGAGTTTTTAAATATTTCATGTGATGATATTGAAGCCTATATTTTAGGTGAACATGGTGACTCATCATTTATTTCATGGGCAAATACATATATTGGTTGTAAAAATATAATTGAATATATAGATGAAAATAAATTAGATATGAATGATCTTAATGATATATATGGAGAAGTCAAAAATGCAGCCTATGAGATTATAGAAAGAAAAAAAGCAACTTATTATGGTATTGGTTTAGCATTAAATAAATTAATTCAATCAATTTTTAATGATTCACATAAAATATTATGTGTAAGTGCTTATTTGGATCATGAATATACTCATAGTGATATTTATATGGGTGTGCCTTGTATTATTTGTAGACAAGGAATTAAAGAAATAGTTAAGATTCCCCTAAATGAAATGGATCAAAGACAATTTGATAATAGTTATTCAGTATTAAAGAAAACAAAATTGGAAATAAAAAAAGAAATTTCAGATTGAAATTTCTTTTTAATATAAACGTCTATATGCTTTACCATATTTAGAAAAACTTGATAAAGAAGTTCTTTTAACAACATGTCCTAAAGAAGCATGGTTTCCAAGACATGTAGAACCTTCACCTGAAGCATGTACAACAATGCCACCACCAATATAAATACCTACATGATGATAACGAGAAGAACCACTTCTTTTAAATGCTACAATATCACCAGCTTGTAATTGACTAGCAGAAATTGCTGTACCAGAACGAGCATAACTATCAGCAGTTCCACGACCGCCACCTATACCTGCTTGTTTAAGTGACCAATAAACCAATCCAGAACAGTCAAACATGTTAGGACCAGTAGCTCCCCAATAATAAGGCGATCCAACTTTGCTTACTGCATATTGAGCAATTTTATATCCGGTTTCTGCATCTCCTGAACTACCTTTAATAACACTTCCACCAGAATCAGCTTTAGGAATTGAATTAGCCATTTCAGTTAAAGCATCATCTATTTCTTTTTGTGCTTTTGTTGTTTCTTTTAATTCTTTTTGTTCAGCAGCTAATTGTCTTTTTTGTTCTTCTTGTAATGCTACTAATTTCTTTTGTAAAGCAGCAGCAGATTTTTTCTCTGATTGTAATGCTTCTTTAGCATCTAATAAAGTTGCTTTTTGTTTGTTTAATTCAGCTTTTTGTGAAGTTAGTTCATCTACTAATTCTTTTTCATATGATGTAATATCATTAATGCTATTTAAACGTGAGAAGAAATCAGTGAAATTTGATGCACCAAAAAGAAAATCTATAAGAGAATTAGAATTATAATATGTTTGCATAATATATAAACGATCTCTCATTTGTTCTTGTTTTGTTTCAATATTATTTTCAATATTTTCAATAGAATTAAGAAGATAATTTATTTCTTTTTCTTTCGCTTCTATTTTTGAATTAATATCAGATATTTTTTTTGTAACAGATGAAATATCATCTTTAGTATCTTCTATATCTGCTGTTGATTCTTTTATGTTCTTTTTTAATTCTGCATTTTTGTTTTTTAAATATGTATTAAATTTTTTACATACAGATTCATTACTGCGAGTTAATCTTGAAGATGAACAAAGTTTTATATATTTATCTTCATCTTCTGAAAAATCTATTGCTTTAACTGTTGAGGCACTAACAACTAGAGATAATGTCGTACAAACAGTAAGTATACTTATAAATACTTTTTTCATTTTATCACTCCTTGCCTTCCTTATTATAACACATTTAAAGAAAGAAGAAACTCCAATATATGTTAAAAAATTTTTTATTAAATATTAATAAGGAATTATAAAAATGAGTCAAATGTAAAGACATTTTGAAATCAATATACATATAGTATTTTAGAGGAGGTGAGTAAATGGTAACAGATGGTATTGATGTTTCACAATATCAAGGAGTTATTAATTGGGAACTTGTAAAAAGACATGTTGATTTTGCGATTATTAGATGTGGATATGGACAAGACATAGCAAGCCAAGATGATCGTATGTTTCAAAGAAATGCAGATGAGTGTACGAGATTAGGAATTCCATTTGGAGTTTATTTATATTCTTATGCTCAAAATGAAAGTGAAGCCTTGTCTGAAGCAAGACATGTTATAAGACTCATTCAAAATTATAAAATGGCTTACCCAATATACTTGGATTTAGAAGATCCAAGAGTAGGACGATTATCAAATGAACAAATAGAACGAAATTGTAAGGTTTTTGCTGATGAATTACAAAGACATAATTATTTACCGGGATTTTATGCATCATATTATTGGTGGACAACAAAATTAACAGGACCACTTTTCTCTCGCTATACAAGATGGGTAGCGAGATATGCAGATGAATTAGGAGAAAATGCTGATATGTTTGATATGTGGCAATATTCTGATAATGGATTTGTTGAAGGAATAGAAGGTCCAGTAGATTTAGATTATAGTTACAGAGATTTCCCAACTGAAATTAAAGCAGCAGGACTTAATAACTTTGATCAAGAACAACCAACTCCATCACCAACTCATTATCAAATTGGTGATCATGTCACTTTTGATCATGTATTTATTTCTTCAGATAGTAGTATTCCACTTATACCATATATGAATCATGGAACAATTACAAGAATTGTGGAAAATGCAAGAAATCCATATTTGATAGGAAATGGCTTAGGTTGGGTTAATAATGAAAGTATCACTGGAACAATGAGTTATTTATCAAATCCAACTTATCGTGGTGATTCATTTGTTGATGCTCTTGCTCAAATAGGAGTTGATACTTCATTTGAATCAAGAAATAGAATAGCTCGAAATAATGGTATAGAAAATTATACTGGAAGTGCTAGACAAAATTTAGAATTACTTCGTTTATTGAAAGAAGGACGTTTAAGACAATAGGGAGTTGATCCCTGTTGTTTTTTATTGTACGTACAAGTTTAATGTTGTATACTATAAATGAGGTGATAATATGAGCAAATATCAAATCATATATCAAGATTTGTTAGATAAAATAAAAAATAATGAAATAAAAGCAAATACATATTTACCAAGTGAGAATGCATTAATGAAATTGTATAATGCTTCACGTGATACAATTAGAAAATCATTAAATTTATTAGCTCAAAATGGATATATTATTAAGGAAAAGGGTAAAGGATCAAGAGTGATTGATTTGAATATTATTAACTTTCCTGTATCTGGTGTAACAAGTTTTAAAGAATTAAAAAAGACTATTCATGGTCATGTGGAAACAATTGTTCAAGTTTTTTTAGAAGAAGAAGTTAGCGAAGAACTCAAAGAACATCTATATATGGAAAATGGGCATATTTATCATATTGAAAGAATAAGAAAAATAGATGATGAGAAAGTGATTTTAGATATAGATTATATAAATGCACAAGTTGTTACTGGAATAAAAATTGAGAATGCTAAAGATTCTTTATATGAATATATAGAAAAACAATTAGGATTAAAGATTAGTTTTGCTAAAAAAGAAATAACAGTTGTTAAAGCATCGAAAGAAGAAAAAGATTTGTTAGATTTAGGAGAATATGATTTGCTCGTATGTGTGAAATCATATACATATTTAGAGGACGCAACTTTGTTTCAATACACAATTTCTAAACATAGACCAGATAAATTTAAGTTCACAGAATTTGCAAAAAGAAGTGAACTCTAATATTTTCTATTTGAATTGAGATATATTAGCTAAAAGATAATGATAGGGATATTACAGTTTTGTAATATCCCTATTTGTTTCATTAAAGTAAAATGATTGTCTTTGATATATTTTATAAAAACTATCTATCTTTATGTTTACTCATTTTTAATTCCTAGTATTTTCAATCATGAGACTGAAGGTGAAGTCTTTTTTTATATCCTTTTTTCATGTTCTTTGTCTGTAAGACATTGTTTAGATGACATAATTGTAGGAAAAATAATAAAACATATCATTGCAATTCGAGGATAAATCAATGCAATTACAGATATGATACATAAAATACAAATAAATATGAATATATGTTTTAATGAAAATTGTTCTCGATATTGAGTTATCTGAATAATTTGATGTTCAGGATTTTCTTTTAATATTTGAAGAAATAAAAATCTAATAGAAAAATCATTTATCAAACAAACAACAGAATATCCAAAAGCAGGAACAATATTAAATGTTGAGTCAATCAGCCATTTCATAAAAATTGGAATGAAAGACAAACTTAATAACCATAGCATATTTTTACATATTCCTGTATTAGAAATACTTGTTAAATCATCAATTAGATAATGATGACGTTTTTGTTGGATAGCAATAATCATAAAGCTTGTTCCATAAATAAAAAGTGCTTTAAAAAATATAAATAATTCTGTTTGATTGATAGCATTTGGAATTGGGATTTCTAAGATCATTAATGTAATAATAATAGCAATAAAGCCATCAGAAAAACCTTTTACACGATCAATGTTAAATTTCATAAAAGCCTCCTTTAATACCATAAGTTCGATATCTAGGTATCGTTATGTGTTAAGTAAATACCTGATAGTATCAGGTATTTTTAATCTTGAAATGTCTGTAATGCTTGCTTTAAAAAAGACTTAAAAAGCTCAACATCATCATCATTCAAATGAACTAAAAATTTTTTCTCTAGTTTCATAAATGTTGCTTGTGTATTTCGACATTGCTTTTCACCTTCAGGTGTAATTTTAACAATCTTAATGCGTTTATCAGAAGCAGAACCAAAACTTTCAATATGATGTTTTTCTTCTAAACGTTTTACAAGTCCAGCTGTTACAGATTGAGCAAGTTTGAGCTTTCGTTCTAACTCTTTTAAAGTTATCTGTTTTTCTTGTGATTCTAATAAAATAGAGAGAACTCTAGCTTGTGACATAGTTGTATTTTGTTTTCTAAGAACATGATTAAACTCCTTCTCTATAGCATGTTGTAATTCATTAATGAGAATAGAACATGACATTTCATTTTACAAATTGATCACCTCTTGATTGAAATATAACATATCAATCTCTAAATGTCAATCTCTAGAGATTGAATTAATGATTAATTTTAAATCTTATCCTATACAGTATATAAACATATGTTGAAAAAATATAAAAAAATGATTTTATCTATTGACATACATGTACGTACATGTTAAGATAAATACATCAAAGATGTACGTACAAGATAAAAGGAGATAAAAAATGGGTAAATTTAAAAAAGATGCAACAACTTTATTAAAATGTGTTGGTGGTCAATCCAACATACAAGCAGTTAGTCATTGTGTAACAAGAATGCGTTTTGTTTTGATTGATTCTCATCAAGCAGATGTTGAAGCTATTGAAAATATTCCATCTGCCAAAGGAACATTTACACAATCTGGACAATTTCAAGTTATTATAGGAAATGATGTACAAGAATTTTATAATGATTTTATTGAAATTAGTGGTATAGAAGGTGTAAGTAAGGATCAAATGAAAAGTTCAGCAAAAACAAATCAGACATGGATTCAAAGATTGATGGGAAATTTAGGAGAAATATTTGCTCCATTGATTCCTGCATTGATTTGTGGAGGTTTGATTTTAGGATTTAGAAACTGTATAGATTCTATTGCTTTTTTTGAAAATGGAACGAAAACATTGGTAGATATATCACAATTTTGGGCAGGTATTGATCAATTTTTGTGGTTAATAGGAGAAGCTGTTTTTCATTTTTTACCTATAGGAATTGTTTGGTCTATTACGAAGAAAATGGGAACAACACAAATTTTAGGAATTATTTTAGGGATTACTCTTGTGTCACCTCAATTATTGAATGCTTATAATGTTGCTACAACAGCAGTTGCTGATATTCCAGTATGGGATTTTGGTTTTGTACAAGTACAGATGATTGGTTATCAGGCACAGGTGATTCCAGCAATGATGGCAGGATTTGTTTTGGTATACTTAGAGAAATTTTGGCGAAAAGTGAGTCCAGAAGCTATTAGTATGATTATTGTACCTTTCCTTTCATTAGTACCAGCTGTATTGATTGCACATACTATAGTTGGTCCGATTGGTTGGGTTATTGGAAATTGGATTTCTAATATTGTATGGAGTGGTTTGACATCACCTTTCAAATGGTTATTTGCAGGAATTTTTGGATTGGTCTATGCTCCACTTGTTATTACTGGTTTACACCATATGACAAATGCTATTGATACACAACTTGCTAATACATTTGGTGGAACGATTTTATGGCCTATGATTGCTTTGTCTAATATTGCTCAAGGATCAGCAGTTTTAGCAATGATCGTTTTACAAAAGAAAAATGAAAGAGCACAACAAGTTGCTATTCCAGCTTGTATCTCTTGTTATTTAGGTGTTACAGAGCCAGCACTATTTGGAGTTAACTTAAAATATACATTTCCATTTGTTTGTGGATTAATTGGATCATCAATTGCTGCTATTTTCTCAGTTGCAACAGGAACAATGGCTGCATCGATTGGTGTTGGAGGTATTCCAGGAATTTTATCAATTCTACCACAATATATGCTTAACTTTTTCATTGCAATGATTATTGCTATTGCTGTGTCATTTACATTAACTTATATAGTTGGTAAGAAAAAATTAACAGTCAAAGATTTATATGGTAAAGAGATAAAAAATGAAAATCAAATATTTGTAGATGACAATGATTTCGTATCACCACTATCTGGAACTGTGATTCCTTTAGCACAAGTAGAAGATCAAGTCTTTTCACAAGGTTTAATGGGTGATGGATTTGCAATTGATTTAAAAGATGGAAATGTAGTTGCTCCATTTAGTGGAGAAATTGTAATGACTTTTCCTACGAAACATGCGTATGGATTAAAACGTGCTGATGGTTTGGAAATTCTTATTCATTTAGGTATGGATACAGTTGAATTAAATGGAGAAGGTTTTGAATGTTTGGTTGAAATTGGAGATTATGTTAAACAAGGAGATGTGATTGCACATGTTGATTTAGACTATGTCAAATCTCAAGGAAAGTCTTTGGTTTCTCCTGTTGTTATAACATCAAAACAAGAAATAGAATTAGAAGATATTCAAGATGTTCAACTACATCAAAAAATAATAACAATTCATTAAAAAGGAGAAAATCATGTCAAATTTTAAAGATAAAGTCATTTACCAAATCTATCCTAAATCATTTTATGATACGAATCATGATGGACATGGAGATATTAAAGGTATTACAAAGAAATTAGATTATTTAGCTTATTTAGGTGTAGATTATTTATGGTTGAATCCGTTCTTTGTATCACCTCAAAAAGATAGTGGTTATGATATAACAGATTATAAAAATATTGATCCAAAGTTTGGAACAATGGAAGATTTAGAAGAATTAATAGAAGAAGCAAGTCAAAGAAAGATTTATTTAATGTTTGATATGGTATTTAATCATACTTCAACAACTCATGAATGGTTTCAAAGAGCATTAAATGGTGAAGAAAAATATAAAAATTATTATATTTTTAAAAAGGCTAATCAAGATGGTTCTATACCTACAAATTGGGAATCTAAATTTGGAGGACCTGTATGGGAGTATGTTGAAAAATTCGATGAATATTATTTACATCTTTTTGATAAAACACAAGCTGATTTGAATTTACAAAATCCTGATGTTAGAGCAGAATTGATTGATATTCTTAATTTTTGGATAAAAAAAGGAATTAAAGGATTTAGATTTGATGTTATTAACTTAATTGATAAAATTGCTTTTAAAAATGATTATGAAGGTATTGGGAAAAGGCTTTATACTGATGGACCTTTAGTTCATGATTATTTACAAGAAATGAATGAAAAATCATTTGGAAAATATGAGAATATAATAACAGTAGGAGAAATGTCAGCAACAACTCTTGAAAACTGTGTTGCTTATACAAATCCTCTTAATCATGAATTAAATATGACTTTTCATTTCCATCACTTAAAAGTTGATTATAAAGATAAAGAAAAATGGACGATTATGCCTTTTGATTTTCAAGAATTAAAAGATTTATTTCACACATGGCAAGTCGGTATGCAAGAAAAAAATGGGTGGAGTGCTTTGTTCTTTAATTGTCATGATCAGCCACGTTCTGTATCACGATTTGGGAATGATAAAGAATATCATGATCTTTCTGCAAAAATGCTTGCTACATCAATTCATCTACAACGAGGAACACCTTATATTTATCAAGGTGAAGAGATTGGTATGACTAATGCTTATTTTACAGATATTCATCAGTATAGAGATGTAGAAAGTATTAATTATTATCATATTCTAAAGAATCAAAATATGTCAGAGAAAGAGATTTATAAAATTCTTCAGACAAAATCAAGAGATAATGCAAGAACACCAATGCAATGGAATCGTGATGGCGGTTTTTCAGATGTAGAACCATGGATTGAAATGAATCCTAATCATGTCAATATTAATGTAGAAGATAGTATCAAAGATCAAAATTCAATTTTTCATTATTATAGACAATTAATTCAATTGAGAAAAAAATATAAAATCATTAGTGAAGGATCATATTGTCCAATTTTAGAAAATCATTCACAAGTTTACGCATTCAAACGTTTGTATAATAATGAAGAAATAATTGTTTTGAATAATTTCTATGATAAAGAAACGATAGTTGATTTAAAGACTGTAGATGATTATATTGTTCTATTATCAAATTATTCCAATCATCATTTATCAAAAAAATTGATATTAAGACCATATGAAAGTATTGTACTATATAAAAAACAATAGAGGTTAAGATTTTGTCTTGACCTCTTTTTAGTATAGATAACTTTCATACACTGTGAAAAACAGTCTAATTTTGTGCAATAAGCATAAAAAAGCATTTTTATTTTGACAAAAAAGGATATTGTTTTCATGTATGCACAATAGTATAATAGTTAAGGGTTGATTTAGGAGGAAATAAAAATGGTTTATGCAAAATCAGAAAATGAAAAAGAATGGAAGAAACATGTGACTTCTCTTATATGTGTTTGCATAGCATCACTTATTATGTCTATAAACATAAAGTCATTTGTAAGAGCAGGTAATTTAATACCGGGAGGATTTACTGGTTTATCTTTGTTATTACAAAGAGTTGGATTGGAATTTTTAAATATAGATTTACCATATTCTGTTATTAACATTGTGTTGAATGCTGTGCCAGCATTCATTGGTTTTCGTTTGATTGGAAAAAAATTTACAAGTTATTCAGTTATGATGATTGTATTAAATTCTGTATTGGTTGATATAATTCCAGTAACACCAATTACATATGATCCTTTATTGGTATCTGTTTTTGGGGGTATTTTAAATGGTATAGCAATTGTTATTGCGTTGCATGGTAAAGCATCAAGTGGTGGTACAGATTTTATTGCAATTTATTTGTCTAATAAATTGAAGCAACCATCTTGGAATTTTGTATTTGGTATAAATGTAGTCATTTTAATAAGTGCAGGTTTATTATTTGGATTTGAAGAAGCAATGTATTCTATTATTTTCCAATTTGTTTCTACACAAATAATAGAGCGATTCCATCAAAGAGATCAACAAGTAACTTTGTTTATTATTACAAGTATGCCAGATTTGTTAGAAAACAAATTGATGGCATATACTCATCATGGAATTACTCGTTTTGAAGGTAAAGGATGTTATTTAAAAGAGGATAAAGCTATGTTATATACTGTTGTAGGAGCAGATGAAGTAAAAGATGTTGTTGGATTTGTGAAAAAGGAAGAACCTGAAGTTTTTATTAATATAGTGAAATCTAGTGGTGTTAAAGGTAATTTTTATCAAGAACCATTGGAATAAAAAATGCGATATTAATTGATCGCATTTAAAATATTTAAAAATGTTTCATCTAATAATTGAGGACAAAGTTCTTGTTTATGATGAGTTAAATGAGATTGGATATATTGAAGTTGGTTTTCAATATATTGATTAAGTTCTATAGATTCTTTAAAAGAATCTTTTTCTTTTTGTTCTTTTTTGATATCAATTAAAGATAAGACATAAGATTTTAATTCACCATGTATTTGATTTTGAACTAAAGTTTCTAATTGAATAGGTGGAGGTGTCTTTTTTTCAATAATCCATAAACAAGATAAAATAGATCTTATTGTATAGAAATATCTTTTTAAAGTTTTATCTTTTTGATAAGTTGTCATACTCATATGATAATAATGATGTAGAACTTTTTCTATTTGAAAATAGTATTGAAAAGCAGTATTCATCATATTCCATTGAGGAGTTGATAAATAGATGATTGGAGAATTTTTCCATTCATATAATGTTGGATTGGAATGATATAATAATTGTAAAGTCTTTTTTAAATCCCAGCCATTAATATCATAAGTGTCATTGAGTTCCCATTCAATCGTATCTTTTTTAGGAAACAAAGACAAATAATCTTCAGGTTTTCTCACATAGATAAAACGAACATCATAATCACTATCCTGACTTTCAAATCCCCATGCTCTACTTCCTGATTCAACAGCATAGATAATCTTGACATTTTCTTGCTTTTCAATTTCTTTTAATTTAGAAAGAATCATCTCTTTCATCTTATCACCTTCTTACGCTTTAAAATTATAAATAGGTTTAATAACTTTTATAATTTCTACTGTATCATTAATATATTTCACAATATCATCCATAGATTTATATGCCATAGGACATTCATCTAATGTTCCTTCACAGATAGAAGTTGAATAAATACCTTCCATTTGTTTATAAAATTCATCTAAAGAAAATTCTTTCTTTGCTTCATTTCGACTATATAAACGTCCCGCACCATGAGGAGCTGATTCATTCCAATCACTATTACCTTTCCCTTTACAAATTAAACTTCCATCTCGCATATTAATAGGAATCAATAAAATTTCATCTTTTTTAGCAGAAACAGCCCCTTTTCTAATAATATTATAATCATGATCAATATAATTATGAATTGTTTCAAAATAATGAAAATCATCTAAAGTTTTATCAAACAGATGTTTTAAAATAATAGTAGCAATCATTTGTCTATTTAAAGTTGCAAATCTTTGACAAATAGCCATATCATGTAAATATTTTTCTCTGTATTCACCTGTTAAATAACATAATTCTTGAGGAATATCAAGTTCTTTAGCTTGGAATGAACGATGTAATTCTTTAATAGCATTTTGGATTTCTTTTTTTCTGCCTTGAGCTTTGTATTCATCAATAATTTGTTGTTGTTTAAAAAAAAGAATATCTTTTCCTTTTCTTAATTCAATAGCAAGTTTTTGATAATAATCAGCAAC
>Ga0129308_1002638_pt1 | contig 14603 bp, 16 predicted proteins | sample L827metagenome_FD_94440 | JGI IMG/M metagenome (GOLD analysis project Ga0129308, IMG submission 94440) | Ring-tailed lemur group fecal microbial communities from Wisconsin, USA - L827 metagenome | ecosystem: Host-associated > Mammals > Digestive system > Large intestine > Fecal | place: USA...
GCTTTATCATGTTGCGGCAATGAGTGCAGTGCAGCCGGGTTCAACGTTCAAGCCGGTGACGGCTTTGGCTGCTTTAAGCTGCGGACTGAATCCGCAGAGAGCACTTTACGATGACGGCAGAATCTTGTTGGGCGGAAGATCCTATGGCTGCTACTTGTGGAATGACAGTAAAAAAACGCATGGGTATGTGGATTTAAACGGTGCCATGAAGGACTCCTGCAACTATTATTTCTATGATATCGCCTCCGGAAAAGATTTTGCATCGGGAGTTTCACTGGGTTATGAGAAGGAAATCACCAATGATACGATCTTGTCCTGGGCAAAGAAGCTGGGCTTGGGCAGCAAGACGGGAATCGAATTGAGTGAATCCAGCGGGACACTTCCCTCGGAGAGCTTAAAACAGCAGGGACTGCAACGTTCTCTGGAAGAAAAGCTGCTGGCGGAGCAGGAATATTGGTTCCAAAAATCCGCTTTGAAAAACCGCAATGAATTTTATAAAAATCTGAAAAAGTTTTTGAATTGGTCGGAGAAAGACTTGACTTTGGAAGAAATTATAGGCAAACTAAAAGCAATAGGAATTGTAAAAGAATATAAAGTGGAGGAGCTGGCTGCAGTCTGCAAATATGATTATTTTGATCAGATGGCGTGGTCACAGGGTGATACCTTTAACCTATCGATCGGTCAGGGCGATCATGCGTATACGACCCTGCAGATGGCAGGTTATATGGCGGCGCTGGGGAATGGATGCCAGCAGAACGGGCTGACACTGGTGAAGCAGTCCGGAACAAAAACCTCCAATGCATCTTCTTCTGCAAAAAAACAGGTCAGCACGATTATAGAGGCAATGACTGCGGTAACCGGAGATGGAGGTTCCCTGCAACCGTTGTTTGCGGGGTTCCCTTTTTCAGTTGCAGCAAAAACCGGAACTGCACAGAGGACAGGCTATATTCAGACGGAATCAGAACGATCTTATTTTTGGCGGTATCTTCATAAAATTGCACCTGACATCACGTTTTCGGAAGTGGTGGAAGAGGCGGAACGGCTGATGAAAACCTATCCGGATCTATATCAGGAAGAGGATGCTGCCATACGACGGGCGGTATTGCAGCTGAGCAGTGCGGATCTTACCTCGGAGGATCTTGATCAGTTTAAAGAACGATATGATGGCTTTGCCTGGACGGTAGCACTGGCGCCGGCAGAAGATCCGCAGATTGCAGTAGCAGTGATGTTGGTTCAGGGAAAATCGTCTTTCAATGCAGCGCCGGTTGTAAGAGAAATGATAGGAAAATACGGAGAAATGTGTGAATGGGAAAAGTTGTTTTAGTTTCATCAGGAAAAGGCGGAACAGGGAAAACCATGTTTTCGGTCAATATGGGAGCGCTGCTTTCGGAGCGTGGCTATAAGGTGATACTGCTGGATATGGATCTGGGGCTTCGCAATATGGATTTGTACCTGGGGATGGAAAATCGCGTGGTCTATAACATTATGGATGTGATCTCCGGAATCTGCAGGATTAAAAAAGCGATGATCAAGGTCAATGGGTTTTCCAATCTGTTTTTTATGGCAGCTTCTCCGAACCGGGATGACAGAGATATTACTCCGCTTCATATGACAGTGCTGTGCAATAAATTGAAACGGTATTTTGATTATATCATCATAGACTGCCCGGCCGGAATCAGCGAAATCTTCGATGTTGCTCTGGCTCCGGCAGAGCAGGCGGTCATTGTGACGGAGCCGGAGGTGGCTTCTCTGCGGGATGCGGATATGACGGAACGATATTTAATGGAGCATGGTGTTTCGGATATCTGTTTTGTCATCAATAAGGTAAGAGTTGACCTGATGCGCTCTGGAATGGTACCCGATCTGATGAGTATTTCAAATATGTTTAAAGGCTCGCTGGCGGGCATCATTCAGGAGGATGACAACATACATATTTCCACGAATAAGGGGATTCCGATCGTTTGTAAAAAAGGAACCTATATTGAACGCAACTTCAGCGATATTGTAGATCGCATTTTTGATCAACGAAGATAATATGCGAAAACATCGGCACAGCAGTTACTGTCTGTGCCGCTTATATTTTTTGCCGTGTGCTGATGGACAGCAGCAGCCCCACGCCGAACATACAGGAAATCAGGGAAGAGCCTCCGTAGCTCAGAAACGGCAGCGGAATGCCGGTAACCGGCATGATTCCCATCGTCATGGCGATGTTTTCAAAGGCCTGGAAGAAAAACATGCCGAAAAGTCCGGCTGCAATCAAGGTTCCCTGCAGGTCTTCTGCGTATTTTGCTGTTTTCAAACTATGGTAAAGAAAGAGCGCAAACAGGGACAGGACGGCAGAGGCGCCGAGAAATCCCCATTCTTCGGTAAATGATGCGAAGATAAAGTCTGACTCGGGAACCGGAAGGAACCCCAGAGCGCTCTGTGTGCCCTGCAGATAGCCTTTTCCCCAAAAGCCTCCGGAGCCGATGGCGATTTTAGAATTCCATACCTGATAATTGCCGGGAAGCGCGAGGTCATCCGGATTCAGAAAGGCGTCGATCCGCTCTTTCTGATAGCCTGCCAGCAAAAAATAGAACAGAGGCAGCAGAAGGCCGAGTGAAAGTGCTGTTTTGCCAATGATTTTCAGATCAAGTCCCGAGCAGAATACCATGAAGATCCAGATTGCACAGAACACGCAGCCGCTGCCAAAATCCTCTTTGGCGACGATGATAATAAAAGGGCAGCCATAAAGTGCTGCCAGTAAAATTCCTTTTAAATGGGAAAGGTTTTCCCGGTTGCGTGACAAATAGGCTGCCATCAAAATGATAAATGTGATTTTTACCAGCTCCGATGGCTGAAATGTCGTAATTCCGATATCAATCCAGGAGCGCGAACCGTTGAAGGATGTGCCGACTCCCGGAAGATAAACACTGAGCAGCAAGAGGATGCTCAGGGGATATATCAGTTTTTCCAGTTCCGTAAAATATCTGTAGCCCAGCATCAGCACAGTGCTTGTGATGCAGGCGCCGATGAAAAGGGCTACAGACTGTATGATAACTTCCCTGGAAAGGAAAGTGCCCTGACTGTGTGAAATACTCATAAGTGTAAGTATTCCAACTGCGGTGAGCAGAATCGGGAGATAGAAGAGGAAGCGGTTGCTGCGTAAAATCAGTTGTGAAAATTTGTTCATTTCCGACTCACCCCATTTCCTTGACTAGCTAGCCAAAAAAGTCTATAATATCATTGTGTGCTTTTTATTAAATATTATTTACCGTTTGCGTAATGTTTTTATCATGCAGGAATATCGTCTGCGACGATATGACGAAATGCAGCAAAGTCCACAGCCGAAAAGAACCGGCAAAGGCGACTTTGTTTTATTTATAACATAGGAAATATCGTTTTGCGATAGTTCCGGCGTTTCAGCGAAGTCTGCAGCTGAAAAAGAATCAGCGAAGGCGGCTTTGCTGCAAGAAATTCTGATTTGGATGATATAGAATGAATACTTTGAAAACAAAAGAAAAGGAGGGATATGATGACAATTGTCATACCGGTTGTAGTTGGTCTGGTTGCCCTGGTCATAGGGCTGCTGGTTGGATATATACTTAGAAAATCTATCGGAGAAAAGACCATCGGCAATGCAGAACAGAAAGCAAAAAATCTGATTCTGGATGCTGAAAACAGAGCAGAAACACTCCGCAAGGAAATGGTTCTGGAAGCGAAGGAGGAAGCGCATAAGCAGAGGAGCGATTTAGAAAAGGAAATTCGGGAAAGAAGAAACGAGATTTCAAAATCAGAAAGACGTTTGATCCAGAAGGAAGAATCGATCGATAAAAAACTTGAAAATATTGAAAAAAAAGAAGAAAGCATAACAAATAAAGAAAGAAACATTACGAATAAACAGCAGGAAACCGAAAAGGTACTTCAGCGACAGCTGGAGGAGCTGGAAAAAATATCAGGCTATTCCGTGGAGCAGGCGAGAGAAATCATCCTGCAGAAGGTGGAAAAAGAAGCCAGAAATGACGCTGCGGCATTATATAAGGAAATTGAAAGCAAAGCAAAAGAAGATGCTGATAAAAAGGCGAAGGAAATTATTACGGGAGCGATTCAGCGATGTGCTGCAGATCATGTAGCCGAATCGACTGTTTCCGTTGTACCGCTTCCGAATGATGAAATGAAAGGCCGTATTATCGGACGAGAGGGTCGAAATATCAGAGCGATCGAGACGATGACCGGAATCGATCTGATCATTGACGATACGCCGGAAGCAGTTATCCTTTCCGGATTTGATCCGGTCAGAAGAGAGATCGCCAGACTATCTCTGGAAAAACTGATCGTCGATGGCAGAATTCATCCGGCAAGAATTGAGGAAATGGTACACAAGTCCGAACGTGAGGTCAATGCGATCATCAAGGAAGAAGGCGAGCAGGCAACCTTTGAGGTCGGAATTCATAATCTGCATCCGGAGCTTGTTAAGCTGCTGGGAAGACTGAAATACAGAACTTCTTACGGACAGAATGTACTCAAGCATTCCATTGAGGTTGCGCACCTGGCAGGCCTGATGGCAGGAGAACTGGGTCTGGATGTGACCCTGGCTAAGCGTGCAGGGCTGCTGCACGATATCGGAAAGGCGCTGGATCATGAGAGAGAAGGTACGCACGTAGACATCGGTATCGAAGTACTGCGAAAGTATAAGGAATCTGAAGCAGTTATCAACGGAATGGCGGCGCACCATGGCGATTATGAACCGAAGTCTGTGGAAGCTGTCCTGATCGCAGCGGCAGATGCATTATCTGCAGCCAGACCGGGAGCAAGACGCGAGACGTTGGAGTCCTATATCAAGAGACTGCAGAAGCTCGAAGAAATCGCGAATACCACAAGCGGTGTAGATAAGTCCTTTGCAATTCAGGCCGGTCGCGAAATCAGAATCATCGCCAAACCGGATGAAGTCAGTGATGACGCCATTGAATTGCTGGCAAGAGACATTTCCAAGAAGATCGAATCCGAACTGGAATATCCGGGTCAGATCAAGGTCAATGTGGTGCGGGAAACCAGAGCTGTGGATTATGCGAAATAATGAAAACCAATGCCTACGGAGCTTTTCTGTAGGCATTTTCATCTAAGGAGAGCTTATGATTTATCTGGATAACAGTGCAACAACCAGACCGTATCCACAGGTGACGGAGGCTGTTGTGAAGTATATGAATGAAACCTTCGGAAATCCATCATCGCTGTATCAGCTTGGTGTTGATGGTGAAAAGGCTATCAAGCAGGCCAGAAAACAGCTGGAGCGTGCGCTCGGCATCGGGGACGGCAAGCTGTATTTCACCTCCGGCGGAACAGAGGCCGATAATATGGCAATTTTCGGTGCTGCACGGGCGATGAAGAGAAGCGGACGAAAGATCATCACTTCGGCTGTGGAACATCCTGCTGTTCTGGAATGCTTCAAACGCCTTTCACAGGAAGGCTTTGAGGTTGTTTTCATCGATGTAGACCGGAACTGCCGCCTTAATCTGGAGCAGCTGCGGGCGGCAATTGACGAAAATACCATTCTGGTTTCTCTGATGCATGTGAACAATGAAACCGGTACGATTCTGCCGGTTGAACAGGTGAAACGCATCATGCGGGAAAAGGGAGCGCCCGGATTATTCCATTGCGATGCAGTGCAGAGCTTCGGCAAGCTTTCTCTGCCGAAGGATGTGGATCTGCTCTCGGTCAGCGGACATAAGATTCACGGCCCGAAAGGCGTCGGCGCGCTGTATGTGAGAAAGGGCGTGAATCTTCCGGCACTGCTTGAAGGCGGCGGTCAGGAAGAAGGAAAACGTTCCGGTACGCAGAATGTGCCGGCAATTGCCGGGTTCGGCGCTGCCGCGGAGTTGATGCAGCAGACACGGGAACAGGAGCTGGACCGTCTGGGACGGATGCGAAACCTTCTGCTGGAAGGTTTGACTTCCAGCCTGGATGATCTTGTGATCAACAGCCCGGTGGAGATCGGAGAAGATGCAGATCAATGTTGCCCGAACCTCCTGAATGTTTCCTTTTGCGGAACGCGCGGCGAGGTGCTGCTGCATACGCTGGAGCAGGACGAGATCTATGTGTCAACAGGATCGGCATGTTCTTCCAATAAGAAAGGGCAGAGTCATGTGCTTGCAGCAATGGGGCTGAAGCCGAAAGAGATTGAGGGAGCATTGCGTTTCAGCCTGGGGCGTTTCAATACAGAACAGGAAATCGAGATTGCAGTTGAAAAAATTACAGCCGCGGTGAAGCGCTTTCGGAAATTAGGGAGCTTTCGTTAAAGGAAATACAGGATGAATGATGAGTCAGGAGAAAACTGTGAACAGAGAAGGAATGAATCAGGAACATATTTTTATCGTAAGATGCGGTGAAGTGGCACTGAAGGGAATGAACAAGCCCTATTTTGAGCGAATGCTGGTAGAGCGGATCAAGAAGCTGCTCAAAAAATTCGATGGTGTCAGCGTGAAGCGGCACGAGGGTTTGATTTTTGTAAGAGCTGATAAAAGCCTGGATAAGCAGGCAATCATTAAGGAAATCTCCAAGGTATTCGGTGTGGCATCCATCAGTCCGGCAGTGGAGTGTGAAAGCACGATGGAATCGATCGGCGCTGCAGCTGTGGAATACATGCTGGAGGCCATTCGGGAGAGAGGTGTAAAGACGTTCAAGGTTGAAGCAAAACGTGCGGACAAGACTTTCCCGGTAAAATCTCCGGACATTGGCAGGCAGATCGGTGCCGCAGTTTTGAAGGGCTGTAAAGTGCTGAAGGTGGATGTGCATCACCCGGATTGTCTGCTGTTCGTAGATGTGCGCCACGATAAATCCTATATCTATCAGGATAAGATCGCAGGATTCGGCGGACTGCCGCTTGGTACAAACGGCAAGGGACTGTCCCTGCTTTCCGGCGGAATCGATTCCCCGGTGGCAACCTGGATGATGGCGAAACGCGGCATGATGATTGAGGCGATACATTTTCATTCTTATCCATATACCAGCCAGAGGGCACAGGAAAAGGTGGAAGATTTGGCAAGCATCGTAGCGACCTACTGCGGCAGATTTAAAATGCATGTGATTAATCTGCTGCCAATTCAGGAGCAGATCGTCGAGCATTGTCCGGAAGAGGAGACAACGATTCTCGTGCGGCGCTTTATGATGCGTATTGCGGAGCGGATTGCAAAGAATACAGGCTGCGGAATGCTGATTACGGGAGAGAATTTAGGACAGGTAGCCAGCCAGACTGCAGAGGCTCTGGTCGTAACGGATTCGTCGGTAAGTCTGCCGGTGATGCGCCCGCTGATTGCGATGGATAAAGTGGATATTATGGATAAGGCGCAGGAAATCGGAACCTACGAAACTTCGATTCAGCCATATGAAGACTGCTGTACGGTGTTTCTGCCCAAACACCCGGTTACAAAGCCGAAGCTGGAACGCATTCTTGCATCGGAAAGCAAACTGGATTGTGAAGCATTGATTGCAGCAGCGGTTGCTTCCGAAGAAATCATCGATATTTATCCGGAATAAAAGCGTGAAATCTGTCAAAATCTGCAGGTTTTTGATGGACATTTGAAACGGACAACCCCCTTGGGACAAGTTATAATAATGAGGTAATATGCTTGTACGGAGGGGGTTATTTTTGTGGAAGCAGTTTTTCAGATTTCAGAAGATATATTGATTGCCTGCGTCAAAGGAGAAATCGATCATCACAATGCCGCACCATTGCGGAACAGCATTGATGAATCCATGAAGGCATTTGGATGCAGCCGTTTGATTCTGGACTTTTCCGGTGTGGAGATGATGGACAGCTCCGGAATCGGAGTTGTACTGGGGCGTTATAAAAAGCTGAGAAAAAATGGCGGAACGCTTTGTATATCGGGGTGTTCCGAACACATTGAGCGGGTACTGGATATGGCAGGTGTTTTTTCTCTGATTCGAATGGCAGATGATATCGAGAATGCAATTTGCATCCTGCAGGGACAGGAGCAGATGCGTATGGAGGTATAGCAGATGAACAATGAGATGAAAATAGAATTCAGCGCGCTGGCAGAGAATGAGGCATTTGCGCGGGCGGCAGCAGCGGCATTTTTTATGCCGCTGGATCCGACGATCGAAGAGCTGACGGAAATCAAAACAGCTGTATCGGAAGCGGTCAGCAACAGTATCATTCACGGCTATGGGCGTCTGCCGCAAAAGCAGGAAGAGAATACGGAATATATGGTCGAACTTACCTGTCAATCTTTTTCCAACGGGAAGGTGATGATTACGGTAACGGATCATGGCATTGGCATTGAAAATGTGGAGCAGGCAATGGAGCCGTTGTTTACAACGGGAGACGGGGAAGAACGCTCCGGAATGGGATTCACCGTTATGGAGAGCTTTATGGATAGACTGAAGGTTACGTCAGAGCAGGGAAAGGGAACCACTGTAACGATGACGAAATATCTGGATATTGTCAGTGGGCTGTAAATATGTTCCGGTTGCAAAGGAAGATACATACAGACTAATTAAAGAAGCGCAGAACGGCGATCAGGCGGCACGGGAGCAGATCGTCACACAGAACATAGGACTTGTAAAGAATCTGGCATTAAAATACGTATCGAGTTACTACGAACCGGAAGATCTGATGCAGGTCGGGTTTATGGGTCTTGTTAAAGCCATAGACCGATTTGATCCCGGATTTGATGTAATGTTTTCCACCTATGCGGTTCCCATGATTCTGGGGGAAATCAAACGTTACATTCGGGACGATGGAAAGATAAAGGTCAGCAGACAGCTGAAGATTGAAATGAAGAATCTGAAAAGTCTGCAGCAGTCCTATTATCATAAACATGGAAGCACACCCAGGATCAGCTGGCTGGCTGCGGAAATGGGTGTTTCGCGGGAACGTATTATGGAAATTCTGGAAGCGGTTGAAAGCCTGTCGAACGTGGAAAGTCTGGATAATACGCTGATTCCGGAAGGGATGCATGGTGGTGAATATGTCGATGAAGAGCAGCAGAATGTAAATCTGATGGATTTGAAACTTGCGATGAAAGAGCTATCAGATCGGGAGCGGCAGATTATCGTGCTGCGCTATTTCAAGGATATGACACAGCAGCAGATCGCAGGGATTCTGGGAATATCACAGGTGCAGGTCTCGCGAATTGAAAAGAAGGTGCTGCAGAGAATGCGGGAGCATATGGAAACGGAATAGCTATGGTGGTTTCCGGAAAAAATGAATTGGTTCCTGTAAATTGAGCATAATTGGAGCTTTGATGATGGACAATTTTACCCTATAATCGACACATCAAGTGGATGATAGGGAGGATGTTGATGTGAATTTATCTGGAGTACTGATCGCAGTCATCTGTTTTGCGTTGATCGGCATATTTCATCCGATCGTAATAAAGGCGGAATACTTTTTTTCTGCAAAATGCTGGCCGTTTTTTCTGATCGCAGGGCTGATTTTTTTAGGACTCAGTGTCTGTATGCAGTCGGTGATTGCAGCAACGGCGCTGGGAGTGCTTGGCTGCAGCTGTCTCTGGAGTATCGTGGAGCTGTGGGAGCAGAAGAAGCGTGTAGAAAAGGGCTGGTTCCCCACAAATCCTCATCGGAAAAAGAAATTGAAATAAAACCAGGAAAAAAGCAGAGAAAAAGCCGATTTCTCTTTGACATGGAAGTCGTCCTGTTGTATAATCTCTATTGGTAACGTTCAGAACTGAACATGCGCCATTAGCTCAATTGGATAGAGTCGCGCACTACGAATGCGAAGGTTGGGGGTTCGAGTCCCTCATGGCGCGCCAATAAAAAAAGTTCTTCGACAGAAGAGCTTTTTTTATTGCAAGCATATAGATAAAGGGACTCGAACCCGAAAGGGCCTGAGCGTGAAGCGAAACCATCCAGAGAATGGTTTCGCAGCGAAGTGTTTAAGGCAACCAAAAGGGAAGCCGCAGAACGGCAAAAGCGTATGCTTTTGCGTAAGTCCCTCATGGCGCGCCAATAAAAAAGTTCTTCGACAGAAGAGCTTTTTTTATTGCAATGAAATTTTTCGGTTAACTAGACTTCCGGCGTGGGCGTGTCGGGAAGCGTTTCGTTCTTATCCGGCAGATTCACCAGCAGGACTGCGGCAACGACCAGCGCCCCGCCGATGATCATGCTCTTTGTGATCACATCATCGACCAGCAAATATCCGAAAATGCAGGCACATACCGGTTCAAAGGTATTGATGATAGACGCGTTGCTCGGACCGATTAATTTGACACCGGTGCAGAACAGCAGGATCGCTGCGAATGCACAGACAACGGAAAGCAAGATCATAAATCCCAATTGCTGGATATTTTCCGTGAACAGCGGCTGTCCGCTGAACAGACAGCGTATGAAGTTGAAAATTGCAGAGGCTGCCAGTACATATCCGGTTGTTGCCGTAGAATTCACATCGTTCAGTTTTTCGGAAGAAAGCCCGATTGTGTAGAACGTATAGCAGACCGCACATGCCAATGCGAAGACCACGCCCAGAATTTTGATTTCCATGTCAGGAGACCATACAATCAGGCATAGACCGATCAGAGAAATCAGCACGGCGAGAATTTTCACGATCCGCACTTTTTCTTTTCCGCGAATCATCTCCACCGCGATGACCATCGCCGGGAATGTAAAGGATATGATCGTGGCGAGTGAACCGCTGATGTAGTTGAAAGAAATATATAATGTTGTGGAAATTCCGTAGTATGCGATCACCACAAGGAGCATGGAAAAAATGCTGGTTTTGGGCATTTTATAAGGAACCTTGCGAATGAAAATATATGCCCACATGAGGATTGCAGCGTAGAAGAATTTGTTAAACAGAAGCGTTTCCGTGGAAACACCGGTTGCGTAAGCCATGAATGAAAACGAGGGAATCAGTCCATAGCAGACTGTCGTTCCGATGATGCAGAGGTTTCCGATGAATTTGCTGTTTTTCATGATTGCAATCCGTCCTTTCGAGCGCTTTTGATGGTTCCGATCTTTCTATTATTATTGTAACATGCTGGAAGGTCAATTGCGAGCGCTTTCTATTTGCACGCTGCCGCCAATTATAGTATGATAGAGCCAGAAAAAACATAGGAACAGAGAGCAAGAGGGGAAATGCTATGGAACAACATCAGATGAACGGACAGGAGCGTATGGAGGCGCATGCCCGAATTACCATCAAAGAAAACAATGTAGATCAAAAAGAGCGGATTAACGGGATGATGAAATCCGAATTTGTGTCATGCTCTTTTCAGGATAAAACACTGACATTTGGATACCCGGTGCAGGAATGGGAAGCCAATCGTGTCGGCAACATGCACGGCGGAATGATCTGTACTGCTTTTGATACGACCATTGCAGCACTGGCGAGATTTTATGCTGGGGAGAATTTCGCGCCTACCATCAGTCTGGACGTGAAATATGTGCGTCCGGTTAAGGTCGGGGACGTGCTTCTGGTTACAGCATATGCGACGGCGACCGGCAAACGGATCACGCAGCTTACCTGTGAGGCATACAGCAAGGCGACCGGCAAACTGGTGGCAACTGGCGCCTCCGTGTACATGAATGTAGATACCGTGAAAGAGCGCCAGCCACAGAAATAAAATATAAAAAAGAGGGTCGCAAACGGACCTGTAGATTTTCTGAAAAAATTTCAGAGGATTTTTGATAATATCCAACAAAACTCCATAAAAATCTGGTATCATATATTATTGTTATATGAACTGACTTGAATTCGAGGTTGAAAGAGGTTATATCGATGATTTTATTAATTCTTGCATTATTATTTGGTATTGCATTGTTGATTTTTCTGCTGAAAGTTTTACCGGGAACGAAAGAAGATCTTCGGGGCGGTGCCGCTTCTAAACTGAAGGGTCTGCTGAAAATTATTCTTCTGGTTGAAGATATTATTTATATTGCTGTATTTGTCGTTGTGCTGGTCAAGACTTTTCTCGCGTAAAGGCCTTTGGATCGGCGGGATCGATAAGCCCGGCAGCGCGTAACATTTTGTCACGGAAAAAGTGATTGAAGAGGGCGATACACCGTCCGACACAAATCATGGCGGCGACTGTGCCAATGCCAATTCCAACCAGTCTGCCAGCAGCAAAGAAGCTGATGCAGCAGGTAATGATTACACTGATGATATCGATGACATTTTTTCCGAATCCCAGATTTCGGTGCAGTGCATCACCAACCGCTTTTGCGAGACCGTCACCAGGGTTTGGAATCAGGTTCATGGCAACCATCATAGAGACGCCGACGCCGACCATGATAATCGCGATAAAAAGCAGGACGAGTTTTAACCAGAGTGTTTCCGGATGAACGCCGAGCGTACGATAGGCGATATCAAATACGTTTAATAAAATACTGAACACAAAAGAGAATGGAATCTGAAGCAAATCAATCCATTCTTTCTTTTTTCCTTTTAAAATAAATTCAATTGCAACATAAGATACGTACAGTAGGAACGTCAGAAATGCAAAATTCCAGTGTCTGATTTCCGCAACAGAATAGGGAACGGAGATAAGCGGAGAAACGCCTAGTCCGGCTTTCGTTGTCAGGGAAATGCCAAGTGCGAGGATGATCGTTCCCAATCCATAAATCAGGTATCGTACTATCGTTGTTTTCTGCATGATAATCAAGTCCTTTTCTAAAATCGGTCGGAATAATTGAGCAGGCTGCGGATATAGCCGGCTTGTGTTTTTTTCTGTCGGCTTCCCATAATCGTCGAATAATACACAATGGATGCTTCGAAACGGTCAGGCGATGTACGAGCAATCGCATAAGTGCCGTCACTGCCATCGCGCGGCTGCGTCAGGCTGCCCGGATTGACGAACCAGATTCCGTTGCTTTCTTCGATCATGGCTCTGTGCGTATGACCAAATAGTACGGCTTTGCAGTCGTTTTCCATTGTTTTGTACATTAATTTTGTAAGGCTGAAATCAACCTGTTCTGTATGACCATGTGTCACTAGAAGCTTCCCGTAATCTGTTTCAATGATCTTAAAATCGTCATTGCTGTAGCTGCCGTCGCAGTTACCTTTTGTTCCGATAACAGGAACGTGAAATTCCTGTTCCAACTTTCTGGCATCCTCCTGATAATCTCCGGTATGAGCGATCAGATCAATGTTGGTCAGCTTTTCCCATATGGCTCTTACTTTATTCAGTTTTCCGTGTGTGTCACCAATTACTAAAATTTTCATAAATTCAGTTTAACACAATCAAGTGTCATTGACTAGGCTGGATTTTTACAGTAAAATAAAAAGGAATGAAATTTTTAGAAAGCATGGGTATATTATGGAAGCAAATAAAAAAACAGTTGTAACAGATGGTCAGGATCTGGCTGAAAAAGCGGCAGCAATGAAAGCAGAAGGTGTTACGGATGTAACGGTTGTCGTAAATACGTTCAACTTCACAAGATACAAGGAATCCAATGATGGCAAGGAGCTGCAGCCGGTAATCGACGGAATTAACGCGGCGGTAGGACAGCAGCTGCAGATCAGACTGAATGTCGGCTTAAAGGAAGGCTTTAATGATGATGAAATTCTGGATTTCCTGCAGTTGACCTTCCAGCATAAATACGACATCGTATTTTTACCGACGATGAGCTATGATAAGATTAAGAGCAAAATGCCTGCGCTGCGCAAGGTGGAAGGTGACTTTGGTGAAGTGGACATGTATAAGTATCCGGGTGCTGTAGGCAGAATCGGATTTTTACTGAACTAGGAGCAGTTGTCATATGCATGAGAAACTTTATGAAATGAGAAAAGAGCTGACCGGGCTGCTGAAAAATGACAGGCTTTTGAAATCGGCAGTCAGGGAAGTGAATAAAATGGATATGGTGCGTGCTTCTCTGATCGCGAGAAATCCGAACTATGCAACCATCAACATCGAAGGCATTCTCAATGGAAATCTGCAGAAGGATGTTCCGGTTAAGGACTATGTGTTTATCCAGAATTTCTGTGATCTGATCCGGGTTGCCTTCAACTGTCTGGAGATGGGAAATTATTTGGACAAGCATTTTCTGATCAGCGGGTATCGTATCTTATCAGAAGATGAAAATGGTTACTTTCGCAAATCCAATCCGGTAATTTATGCATTTAATCATGTGCCTGTTTACGCGTTGGACATCGAAGACAAACTGGATGATGTTTTTAGAAGAGTATACAGCCAGCAGGCGGGAAATAATGTAGTTCTGAAAGCGATGTACATTCATAACAAGCTGATTGACATTTACCCGTTTCAGGAATACAGTGCGGAACTTGCGGTTTTCGCCATGAATTATTATCTTATGGAAAACGGTCTGACTCCAATCAGCCTGACGATTTCCCGAGAGGATTATCAGACATTGGTTGGTGAATGTCTGAAGGGAATTCATCAGGAAGATTTCTATAATATTCTTTGCAGTGCGGTCTACGATAAGATGGAAGGGACGATCGAAGCCTGCAGAGAGTATCTGAAGCAGAACAAATAAATAACAGCGATATACATAGCGGCAGCCCCGGATGATTCCGGGGCTGTTTCATATGTTTTTTATCGAAGTGTAATCACATCTGATTTGGCAATGGTTTCTTTTGTGACTTCCTGCCCGATGCCGGGCAGATCCGGGATCTGATAACGTCCGTTGAC
>Ga0129308_1002639_pt1 | contig 14601 bp, 14 predicted proteins | sample L827metagenome_FD_94440 | JGI IMG/M metagenome (GOLD analysis project Ga0129308, IMG submission 94440) | Ring-tailed lemur group fecal microbial communities from Wisconsin, USA - L827 metagenome | ecosystem: Host-associated > Mammals > Digestive system > Large intestine > Fecal | place: USA...
TGCGCTGGGCTGCGATTTGGTTTGGGTGCAAACCTGAAAGCGTCGGCATCTATCGTGCTGCGATTTTACTTGTCTTCGGAACATTCTATAAAAACTTACCCACAAAACCTTGAAATCCCCTGTTAGCAATAACAGGGGATTTCGTGTTTTCTTCCTAAATTAAAATTGATCCAAACAGGATTGATCCAAACAGGCCGGATACATTATTGGATAGTCTGGCGTCATAATTAGCCACTTCCATACTGCTGAATATGGTGCGGAACCAACCGACATCGCGATTGAGAAGGTCGAACACAAGCGCCGATATGATGAAAATCGCCAAGAATGCCAGAGCAAACGACAGAATTCGGATCATCCTCGACTTGTATGCATCTTCCTTTGCGTGCGCGGCCTCTATTTTTGCAATTTGCTGTTCATAGGCCGCTTTCTGAGCCTCCAGCATTTCAATCCGGATTTTACGCATCGTCTCAACGGTGATATTTGTCTCCGGATCGCCATGCTGTGTGGCATCCTGTACTTTCTTAATATTTGACTGCAGGTCTGGCGGGATCCCGGTCAGCTTGTCCAGCGACCCGCCCATCGCTACAATAAGCCTTGTAATGGTATCGATGGACGGATTTTCAGTCAAACCGGAAAAAACTTTTCTTACCGTACTTTCCGGAACTCCGCTCGCATCTGCCAGACTTTGAAACGTCCAATTTCCTCGGGATTTCAGGGATTCCAGATAATCTAAAATCATATTTTATCTCTTCTTTTTCCATCTATTCAAACGATTTTCCATGGATGACAGGAATTTACCACAGATTACCGGCTGTTTTCCATATTTGGACGTTTACAAATCGCCCGGTTATGTGCTATTGTCGCCTTAAGGAAACCAAAATTTTTTAGGAGGCGACAAAAAATGAAAGAAAAGTATATAGAATTATAATGGCGCGCAAATGTCAAAAGGCAGCTCGCAGAAAGGCGCTGCAGGGAGGAAATCGGGAAGCTGATCCGCGATTTGAAGTCGGCGGGTAGAGGCATTCCAGCGTAATTAATGCAACGGTTAAATACAAAATAGATATATCAAAATTATCACATTTGCAATCAATAATTAACACAAACTTTCGCAGACGGAAAATATTCAGGCAAAGACTATAAAATTCTCTGCGCAGGGAAGCGACGGGCAATTTAAGATCATCGTCAACGACAGCGGAGCGATATCCGCGGCGGAAGGAACAACGTCATAAGGAGGTACATACATCATGGAGCAAATCGGAATTGCAGGTGTAGCGGTGATCACAGTCATCGTCTACGTCTTCGCGGACATCATCAAGGCGACGCCGCTGCCAAGCAAGTGGCTTCCGGCAATCTGCAACGTTCTGGGTGGGCTGCTGGGCATCGTCGGGATGCTGACCATGCCCGGCTTCCCGGCGCAGGATATCCTGTCCGCAATCGCCGTAGGGGCCGTGTCCGGCTGGGCCGCAACTGGCGTCCGCGAGACTATGCACATCGCCAAAACAAAGTAACGGCAGAAATTGACAAAATGCAAAGCGCCTGATAGAATAAAAATGCTCCCTTACGGGAGCAGGGCGCTGCCATATACGGTAGGCGGTTGACTCCTCCATCCCGGAGGGGACTTCGGCCCCCTCCAAGAGAGGGGGTGACGCAAATGATTACATACACAGAGCTGTTTCAGTTTTGCCTTGTATTAGTTGGCGTCATAAGTCTGATTGTGCAAATCTTTCAGGCAAAAAAGAAGTAACCGCCCCAACTCCAATTGATGCGGTTACTTCGCTAACCAAATGAGGAGCTAACCGTTTACCGGCAGCGCCCTTTTCTATCATCATTATAGGCCCGCTTCTGCGTTTTGTCAATGAAGACAGAACGCATTTTTTGCAGAAAGAAAACCGCTGACGCCGGTGGATCCAAAAAGATTAATGTGTAGAAAAAGAATCCTCCTATAATTTTTGGAGGAACTGCAAAAAGTCAATTACAGAACTCAATGGGAATAAACCGCGATAAACAAATTCAGCTTTTGCAAAAAACTATAGCTTAATTGGCAAAAATGCGTTATAATATATAAGATTGTAAAATGGAGTCGTGTAGGTGGCTATGGATTTTCAGGAGCTTCTCGGCAATGAACAACTAAAAGACCGGCTTTCCGGCATGTTCCGGCAGGGAAAGACCTCCCACTGCTATCTAATCAGCGGACCGGAAGGCTCCGGAAAGCATACGCTGGCCACGCTGCTGGCTGCTGCGCTGCAATGCACCGGCTCCGGGCGGCGGCCCTGCCGCGTCTGTCCGCAGTGCCGCAAAGTGCTCTCCGGCAACCACCCGGACGTGCTCTTTGTTGACGATGAGACGAAAAAGACGCTGCCGGTTGAGCTGATTCGCCGTACCTGTGCCGATGTTTTCATCCGCCCCAATGAGGGACAGAAGAAAATCTATCTCTTTCCGCACGGGGAAAAGCTGACACCCATCGATCAGAATGCCCTGCTGAAGATTCTGGAGGAGCCGCCTGCCTATGCGGTGTTCCTGCTGCTGGTTCCGAATCCGGGCCTGCTGCTGCCCACGGTTCGCTCCCGCTGCGCCGAGCTGCATCTTTCGCCGCTGCCCGAGGATGTGCTCCTGCCGGCCCTGCGGCAGCGCTGCCCCGGTCATACGGAGGCGGAATATCTGGAGGCTGCCGAAAGCGGCTATCTGGGGCAGGCTGCTGCGCAGCTCGGACAGACGGCCCGGTCACCGCAGACGGCTGCGTTTCTGGAGGCCTTTGCCGCCCGGAATACGCTCCTGCTGCTGGAGACGCTGACCCCCATGGAGAAGTGGAAGCGGGAACAACTGCTTCCCGTGTTACAGGAGTGGAAGGCGCTTCTGACCGAGGCGCTCACAGCCCGCTATGGCATGCCGAGCCACGCGCCGGAGCTTCAGGCGATTCGCAACGGCCGGACGGCCCGGGAGATTCTCAATGGAATTGAGGCGCTTTGCGAGGCGGAGGACTATTGCAACGCAAACGTCGGCACGGGCGCCATCTGCGGCGCGCTGGCCATCAAATTATGAGAAAAACATCTGCTTTGGCAGAGAATTGGAGACAACATGGAAGAACTGGAAAACAAAGCTCCGGAAGAGGAGCTTCAACAGGCCGGACAGGAAAAGCCTGCGCCGAAGGAGAATGTCTACACCGTGGTGGACATCCGGTTTCGCTCCGGCGGAAAAACCTACTTTTTTGACCCCGGCAACCTGACATTGACGGTTGGCGACGAGGTCATCATCGACACGGCCCGCGGGCCGGAGTACGGCATTTGCGCTTCGGGCCGTCACACAGTCTCCGGCCGGGAGATCGTCGCGCCGCTGCGCACCGTGCTGCGAAAGGCGAATGCTGCCGACAAAAAGATCGCGGCGGAAAATCAGGAAAAGGAAAAGCGCGCGTTCTCCATCTGTCAGCAAAAGATTCTGGAGCACAAGCTGGACATGCAGCTCGTCTCCGCGGAGTATGCCTTTGACGGCAGCAAAATTCTCTTCTTCTTTACAGCGGATGGCCGCGTGGACTTCCGCGATCTGGTCAAGAACCTGGCGTCCATTTTCCGCACACGGATTGAGCTGCGGCAGATCGGCGTGCGGGACAAGGCCAAGATGGTCGGCGGCCTCGGCGTCTGCGGCCGGCCCTTCTGCTGCAGCGAGTTTTTGGATGACTTCCAGCCGGTTTCGATCAAAATGGCCAAGACCCAGAATCTCAGCCTGAACCCCACAAAGATTTCCGGCACCTGCGGCCGGCTGATGTGCTGCCTGAAGTATGAACAGGAGGCCTATGAGGACCTGCTGAAAACTGCGCCCAAGGCGGAATCCTTTGTGGATACGCCGGATGGCCGCGGCACAGTGACAGACGTCAATCTGCTTCGGCAGACCGTCCGGGTCCGCATGGAGGACCAGCCGGACACCATCGGATGCTACCATAACTGTGATATCTGCGTTTTGCGCAGTGGCAAGGCAAAAAAGACGGATCCGCCAATCCCGAGGGATTTGGCCCCGATCTCATCCAAACGGAAGAACTCCCGCTTCGTGGAGCCGGAGGAGCTGCCTGCTTTGGAGCCGGTCATCCTTCGGTCCGAGGCGGCGCAGACACCGGTTTCGGCGCCGGAGGAGGGACCGGAAGCGGTCGAGGCGGAGGCGTCGCCTGCCGCGCCGTCGCGCAGCCGCCGCCGCAAGAAGAAGCCGGCTGCCGCAGCCGGAGAGCCAAAGCCACAGCCCGGAGAGGTCAGAGAACCCAGGCAGCCCAAGGAACGCCGGGATACCAGGGAAGCGCCCCGCCGGAAGCAGGAGAAGCCTGCCCCCAACCAGGCGGAAGCCGGCCAACCGGTCTCCGAAGGAGAAAAGAAGGCGAAGAACAGCTCCCATCACCGCTATCGCCGGCGCCGTCCCAAGGGGACCGGAGGCGGCCCCGATTCACAGGCATAATTTGACCCGCGTGCCAAAGCAAATTTGGCACGCGGATTTTATTTTGCAATATAAGACAGCGGTAGTATTGACATAGCTGTAAGACTGTGGTAGTATATGGGCGTAGAAACTACTCTGGTCTTATGAAAGGAGCGAAAACCAGATGGAAGGAAAATTGTTTGACTCGGAGCTCAAGGTCATGGAGGTCCTGTGGAAGAAAGGGGACAAGCCGGCAAGGACGATTGCGTCCGCGCTGGCAAAAGAAGTGGGCTGGAATGTGAACACCACCTATACGCTGATTAAGCGCTGCATCAAAAAAGGAGCGATTGCGCGGCTGGAGCCGAATTTCCTGTGTCATGCGCTGGTATCCAGGGAAGAGGTGCAGGCGGCGCAGACCGATGAGCTGGTGGATAAGCTCTATGACGGATCGGCGGATCAGCTATTTGCGGCGCTGCTCAGCCGAAAGAAGCTCTCGGCAGAGCAACTGGAGCGGCTGAAGCGCCTGGTGGAGGAGGCGGAGTGAGATGGCGAATCTTCTGCAGATGAGCATATCCGGCGCGCTGATGATCGCGGTGGTTGTCCTGCTCCGGGCGCTGCTGTCCGGCCGCGTACCGAAGAAGGTCTTTCTCGCGCTGTGGGGGATCGTGCTGCTGCGCCTGCTGGCGCCGCTTTCGATTCCGGCGCCCTGGAGCGTCTATACGCCGGCGGATCGGAAACCGCAGACGGAAATCACAATGCCGGCGGCGGAGTCAAAAGAGGACGGCGTCCTTGTGGAGGAGCCGGCCCCGCAGTCAGGCGCGGTAATTCGGGCGGACAAAGCCTCGGTGCTGACGGTTATTTGGAGCGTTGGCGCGGCGGGATGTGCCTGTTGGTTCGCGGTGTCCTATGTCCGGTGCCGCAGGCGCTTTGCCGAGGCGCTGCCGGTGGAGCATCGATGCGCCGCGGAATGGTGCAATGCCCAAGGTCTGCGCCGCCGGATTGTCATCCGCCAATCCGACCGCATTTCCACGCCGCTGACCTATGGACTGATGCGCCCGGTGATTTTGGTGCCGAAGACGGTGGACTGGGACGACGCCGCGCAGATGCGGTATATTCTGACCCACGAGCTGGTGCATATCCGGCGGCTGGACACACTGACGAAGCTATTGATGGCGGCAGCGCTCTGTATCCATTGGTTCAATCCGCTTGTATGGGTGCTGTTTGTCCTTGGGAACCGGGATCTGGAGCTGTCCTGCGACGAAGCGGTGGTGCGGGAGCTTGGCTTGCAGTGTAAGGCGGACTATGCCCGTACACTGGTCCGCATGGAGGCGGAACGGAGCGGCCTGGCCCCGCTGTACAGCGGCTTTGGGAAGCAGGCGATGGAGGCGAGAATCCGCGCCATTCTGAATCAGAAGCACCTGCCGAGATTTGCAGGCGTGCTCGGAGGCGTTCTGATCACCGTGGTTGCCCTGATGCTGGTGATCTCCGCGGTCACGCCGCAGGAGGCGGAGGCGACTGTCGCAGAGGACAGACCGGCTGCGGCCGCGGCGGAGAAATTCGATCTGGAGGCGGCGCTGCTGGAATATGCAGAGCACGGTCTGACCATGGAGAACGGCATCGCCTATTTTCAGGGAGCGCGCGTCCGCTATTTTCTGGACGGCTACGAGTCGCCGGATGGCCGCGGCGGAAGCAGCACCATCAGCCGCTATACCTATTACGATGCCGCCGGCACGGTCGACGTCCATACGGTCCGGGAGGACCGCAGGCTTGCGGACGGCAGCACGGAGCTGTTTGGCCCGATCACGGACATTGAGGCGGATCCGCAGGAGGTGTTTGACGCCCGGGAGTTTATGGACGCAGATCTGATACAGGAGGCCACCGCGACGGGGTCGGGCAATGTGGCCGGAGAGACGGCTGCGGAGCGTTTTGCCGCCTGGGAGCCCTACGGCGTGCGCTTTGAAAAGACGGAGGGCGGCCGCGGAAACGTCTATTGGGACGGCGAGCTGATCGGGACGTTTCTTGACTGCAAGCCGGACGGCAGCGTCTTCACATTTCAATCCGACGACAGCAGTCCTGTGCAGGCCGCGACGGTCTACGACGAGAAGGGAACGCTGATCGGTATTTGCTACCTGAGCGAGGACACCGACGACTCCGATGCGGCGCTGTACGCCAAAATTGAAGAAGAAAACGCGGCGCAGTGGGACGACGTGCTGGCGGCCTACGTTCCCTTCGGGCTGACCTACGAATATGACGCCGCGAAGGGCGTAAACGGCTACGGCCTGACCATGCGCTACGGAGACCGGGAGGTCCGCGGCATTTATGATGAACGGGCGGGCACTTGGATCACAGAGCACACGGGGAACGGCGTCTATGCCGGGGACGCCATAGAGCTGTACGCCGTCTATGAGGATGGCGTGCTGTCGGACCTTCGCCCCGCCTCGGCGGAGGAACAGGCCCAATGGGATGCCTTGCGGGCAAGATAGGGCGGCGTCCTCACAGGAAATCGGGCAGGGAAGTATCCTTGCCCGATTTCTTGCCGTCAATACAGCTCGACGATCCGGTCCATGGACAGCTCCTTGACCGAAACTGTGACAATCCACGCCTCATCTACAAATAGCTGATATTCTCCGGGCAGCAGGCCGGAAAAGCGGCATTCTGCCATGCGATCGTTTCCGGTCCCTGAAGGGGTAAGCGCCTCATTGTATACGGTCCCGTTGCCCTCCAGGCGGCAGGACGCGGCCTTTTCCGTGTGGTAACGGACCAAAATGCTGCCGCGAAGCTCGTCCGTCAGCTCCAGGGTGGCTCCGTTGCCCCAGCCCTTGCCATTTTTCACCGTCACGAGTCCTGTTTCGTCCAGGGAGAACGTCAGCGTGCTTCCGTCGCCGCGAATCAGATGATAGGTTCCCGCCTCCGGCTGCGCAAAGCTGCCCTCGCCGGCATCGCTCAGCCGCAGCCGGTCCAATTGCTTCCATGCCTCCGAATAGAGACTGACGGACTCCCGGCCGGTTTCGCTGCGGATCATCAGGCAGGAGGACGCTTCGGCCTCTTCCAATTCCGGAGGCTGTGCCGGCGCCGCCTCCGGTCGCTCCGCGAGATAGAGCACAAGTCCGCCGGCCAGGACAATGACCAGCAGAAGGCTCAGCATCCGAATCCCATATTGCTTCATAGAATCCCTCCCTCTATCATCGATTGATTTTTGTCAATCGATGGTATGTCCCCAGTATGACACCGCTCCGCCGGAGTTTCCACGGAATCCCGTCGATGGAAGAATTTCTTTTGAAACTGGTTTAATTCCCCAGAAAGCCGCCCATACTAGGGCTTGGAGGTGCATATTATGCAAAACAACAACAAACCGAGCGGCTTCCGTCGGTTTCTGCGGGACAATGGCTACTACCTTGTCATCGGCCTCTGTGCTCTGGCCGTTGGCGTATCCGGCTATTTCCTGCTCCGCGGCGGCAGCTCCGAGAAGGCGGAGGAGACCCTCAGCGTCCCGGTCACGGTAAAAACGGATGGGGAAGAGGAATCTGCGCCTTCTGAGGACACGAAAAAGGACACCGAGGATGCGGCGGCCATTGAGGAGGAGACCGAGGAGACCATCGCCGAGCTCCCCCCAGAGGAGACCGCCGAGACGGCGGACAACCTGACGCCGCAGGAGGTCGCCCCGACGATGCGTACCGTTTTGGAGCCGGTGGCCGGGGAGACGCTCTATGCCTACAGCATGTCCGCTCTGGCCTACAATGAAACCACCCGGGACTGGCGTACCCACGCCGGTATCGACCTGGCGGCCGAGGTAGGCGCGCCGGTGTCTGCCACCGAGGCCGGGACCGTCACGGCCGTCTATGACGACGATTATCTCGGCACAACGGTGGAGATCACCCACGATTCCGGCTATGTCACGATTTACGCCAATCTGGAGGAATCTCCCGCTGTCAGCGTGGGCCAGACCGTCGCGGCTGGCGAGGTCATCGGCTCCGTCGGCAGCACCGCGCTGCTGGAGGTTGGCGAGGCGCCCCATCTGCACTTCGCCGTCACCAGCGGCGGCTACAGCGTGGACCCCAGCGATTATCTCTCCTAAAAAAGAAGCGCCAAACGGCGCTTCTATACATAGTTTTGCAGCAGACAGCGAAGCTGCCCGGCGTGGCGTGTCTCGTCCGTGGCCAACTGCAAAAAGAGATCGCGGAATTCCGGCAGCTCCTCGGCGGTGCGCCGGTATTGTTTTGCAGCCTCCATTTCCTGCTGATGCAGTTCGCGCAGCGCCTCCGCGATGCATCTGAACTTCATCAGCGGCCCTGCCGCGGCGCAGGACGGCTCTCCGGTCCAGAGAAAGAAGACGGTTTCAAGCTGCTTTGCGTGGCAGCTCTCCTCTTGGCTCAGCCGGCGGAGCGCCTCGCAGCACCGGCCGCCGGCACAGCGGGCCAGGGCGGCGTAATTGCAGGCGCTGGTCTTCTCCCGCTCAATCATGGCCCGAAGCCGCTCCGAGTCAAAGGCGCAGCCATCCTCCGAATCCTCCTCGCCCAGCACCCGTTTCCAGATCTGCCGGGTCTTTTCCTTATCGTAGGGATCCATAGCATTCCCTCCTTTACCCCATGGTATGAAACAGACGTCAAAATGTGCCAGGTTCGCCCGGCAGGCGATTGATTGTGTCAGCCCTGAGATGCGGAATCTCGGGGCGTTGCTGTTCCACGAAAAAATATGCACCAGACAGAAATAAATTCCGAAAAATATGCATTGAACCATTTACAATTTGGAGAAGGCCCCATATAATAAAGAGAATAAAGTGATAAGGTTGTGAATTTATGAAGATTCTGATTCACGGTGGGCGTGTGATCGACCCCGCCAACGCGGTCGACTCCAGGCTCAATCTGCTCCTGACGGATGGAAAGATCGCGGCAGTGACCAGGGATTTGCCGGAGGCGGAGCTGGTGATCGACGCCACCGGAAAGATTGTCTGCCCCGGTTTTCTGGATATCCACATGCATGAAGATCCGGTCGGCCCGGACGGAAAAATTGTGCTGGACGAGGAAACCGCGATTTATCACTGTATGCTGCGTATGGGTGTGACGACGGCCATCGGCGGCAACTGCGGCGAAAATAAGTATCACCCGGCGGACTATCTGGACCTGGTGGACCGCGACGGCGCGCCGGTCAATGTCGGTATGCTGGCGGGCCACGAGTTTTTCCGCGTTCAGGCGGGCTGCACGGACAAGTATGCGCCGACCACCGCGGCGCAGCGGGCACAGATGGCCCGGGAGGTGGAGGAAAGCCTGCGGCGCGGCTGCCTCGGCGTATCCTTCGGCATCCGATATGTGCCGGGAATGGATGCCCGGGAACTGATTGAGACGGCGGCGGGCTGCAAAAGGTATGGCCGGATGATCGCCGCCCACATCCGCAGCGATGCGGAGGAGGTGTTTGACGCCGCCAGGGAATTTCTGGATGCAGGCGAGGCGCTGGGTGTGCCCGTGGAGATCTCCCACATCGGGAGCATGGCGGGCTTCGGGCAGATGGAGCGGTTTTTGACGCTGGTCGATTCGTATCGGCTCCGGAACCTCAAAATTGGCTGCGACTGCTACCCCTATGACGCCTTTTCCACCGGGATCGGCTCGACAACCTACGACGACGGCTGGATGGAACGGTACCACTGCGGCTACGACGTGGTGGAGCTGGCCGAGGGGAAGTACAAGGGACAGCGCTGCACCAGGGAGACCTTCGAGGAGACACGGCGGGATTTCCCCGCGTGCATGACGGTCTGCTACGTGATGCAGCAGGAGGATGTGGACATCGCCTTCCGCCATCCGGGCGTCATGCTGGGCAGCGATGGCACGCTGAGCCAGGGCCAGGGACATCCCCGGGCCGCCGGCGCATTTCCGCGGCTGCTGGGAAGCTATGTCCGGAGCGGCAAGGTGCCGCTGTACCACGCCGTCGACATGATTACGGCTATGCCGGCGCGGCAGTTGGGGCTGTCCGGCAAGGGCCGCCTGAATGTGGGCGCCGATGCGGACGTTGTCATCTTCGATCCGGCGACGGTGGAGGACCGCGCGACCTTTGCGCAGCCGCTTCTTCCGCCGAAGGGCATCGAATGGGTGATCGTCGGCGGCGTGCCTGCCGCCAGGGAGGGCCGTGTCCTCGATGGCAGAGCGGGAAAATCCGTGCGTTGTTTTACTGTGGAATGATCCATTTCGCAGAAGCATAGAAAATGGAGGGAATTGTATGGAAAAAAAGCATAATTCACTGTCCGGAGGCCACCTGAAGAAGGAACTCGGGTTGTTTTCCGGCGTGAGTCTGGTGGCCGGTATGACCATCGGCTCCGGTATTTACTATCTGGGAAGCTACGTTCTGGAGCGGACCAATATGTCGATGGGCATGGCGCTGATCTGCTGGCTCGTCGGCGGCCTGGTCAGCATTCTCGGCGGTCTGTGCTTCGCGGAGCTGGGCGCGGAAATGCCCGTCACCGGCGGCCTGACCACCTATCTGTCCAAGGCATATCACCCGATGCTCGGCTTTATCAACGGCTTTTCCGGCTTCCTGCTGACCTGCTCCGGCTCGATTGCGGCGTTGGCGCTGGCGGCGGTCACGCCCTTTGCCGAGGAGTTCGGCCTCAGCGAGTGGGGCGTGAAGGGCGTCGCCATTGCGATCATCGTCCTCTTCACGCTGCTGAACCTGCGGGGCGTTAAAATCGCCGCCGTGTTCCAGAACTTCACCATGGTGGCCCGCGTGGTGCCGCTGGTTCTCATTATTCTCATCGGCATCCTCTTCGGCAAGGAGTCGCCGGATCTGAATCCCGGAACCGCCTTTGCCGGAGCCAACCCCAGCATCGTAAACGTAATCAAGCTGATCGGCTATGCGACCTTTGCCAGCCTCTGGGCCTACGAGGGCTGGACCAATTTGAACACCGTGGCCGGCGAGATGAAGAAGCCCAAGCGGGATATCCCCCTGGCCATCATCATCTCCATGGGCGCTATCACGCTGATCTATACGCTGTTCAACCTGTCCATCTACCGTGTGATCCCTGCGGGTGAAGTGAACAGCATGGTCTCCAGCGGCAACCTCTATCTCGGTACGGAGACGGCCTACCGCGTGATGGGCAACTTCGGCAAGTGGATTGTCCTGATTGGCATGACCATCGGCATCATTGGCACCGTCAACGGCGACTGCCTGGTCTTCCCCCGTACATACTATGCCATGGCCCGCGGCGGCTACTTCTTCAAGACCCTGGGCGACATCAACGACAAGGGCGTGCCCGCCAAGGCGATCCTGGCCTCCTCTGCGATGTCCATCGTGCTCGTCCTGTTCAACAGCCTGCAAACCCTGACCGACTGGCTCATCACCGTCAGCGCGCTGATTAACCTGCTGGCCATCATCGCGGTGCTGATCTTCCGCAAAAAATTCCCGGAGATGGAGCGCCCCTACAAGGTCTGGGGCGGCGTGCCGGTCATCGTGCTGACCATCCTCTGCTTCGTGATTCTGCTGGTCAACAACTTCGTTTCCGACCCCATCACCTCCCTGAAGGGCCTGATTATCATCGCGGTCTGCGTGCCGATCTATTTCATCTTCCGCAAGCTGAACGGCGGCGTGGAGTACGACACGGATAAGATCGACAATTGAGGCGCGCCGGAATGAAGCAAGCGGAAATTTTGGAGCGCCTGCGGCAGGTTCCCGGCGATGTGGGGTTCTATTATAAGAACCTCGTCACCGGCGAGACGCTTGGCGTACGGGAGAACGACCTCTTTGAGGCCGCAAGCGTGATTAAGCTGCCCATCTATGCGGTGATCATGAAGCTGGCCAGCGAAGGCGCGCTCGACCTCGGAGAGACGATCGTTTGCCGGCAGGAGGACAAGCTGCCGCCCTGCGGCGCGCTGTACTTTTTCACCGGCGAGGTGAAAGCGGATATCCGGACGCTCTGCGGTCTGATGATCTCCCTCTCGGATAACACGGCGACAAATCTGCTGATTCGCCGTCTCGGCATCGACTTCCTGAATGCGGAATTCAAGAAAATCGGGTTTGAAACGACGCATCTGGAACGCCTCCTCTTTGACGCGGAGGCGTCCGGACGGGGACTTGAGAACCGGATTGCGCCGCGGGAGCTTGGAGATTTCCTGGAAAAAATCTATACCCATACCTTTGTCTCCGCGGAGACAAGCCGGGAGATCGAAAAGCTCCTGCTCGATCAGCAGATCAACCACAAAATCCCGGGCTATCTGCCCGACAGCATTCCCGTTGGGCATAAAACCGGGGAGGACGACGGCATTACCAACGACGTGGGGATTGTCTATGCGAAGGAGCCCTTTGTCCTCTGCTATGCGACCAACCGCACGGATGTGCCGGAGGCGGAGCGGGCCATTCGGGAGATTTCCCTGGCCTTGACGCAGAAAATATAAAAAAACACGTGCCGGAGCATTTTTCTCCGGCACGTATTTTTCAGAGCTTTTCCGCTGTCAGCCATTGGGCGATGTCGCGGACCTGCTCGTTGTCCGCATAACGCAGAGCGTCTGCCATAGGTTGAGAGCCGAATTTGGCCCCAAGCAGCAGGCCGCGCAGCAGCTCCGGCAAATTCGTGTCCAGCGTATCGGAGTATACCTGAATGCCGGCGATGCGGCCCTCGTTCAGCGTCAGCAGCATTTGAACGCCGCCCCAGGGGAAACGGTTGTCCAGCTCGATGTCAAACTGGGGCGTCTGACCCATCCGCCAGTCCCAGGAGCTGTGCTTTTTATAGTACGCGGCGATCTCGGCGCGATCCGCATCCGTGGGTTCCCACTCGGTGAATTCGCCGTAGGTTTTGCGGAAAGCCTCCCTGAGAGCGTTCAGCATCACGGGAATGGTCAGATCCGGGCGGAACTCCGTCAGATTGCAGACACGGCTGCGTACCGAAGAGATGCCCTTTGCCTTGAGCTTCCGCGGGTCCACCTGCAGGTAGTTTTGCAGCCGGGTCATGTCGGCCTGGATCAGCAGCGTTCCGTGGTGCTGGCTGTTGTGGCCGCGGGAACAGAAGGCGTTGCCGGAGAACTTATGGCCGTCCGCCAGCATGTCGTTGCGGCCGGACAGCTCGCAGGGAATGCCGAGCGCGCGAACCGCCTGCAAAATCATGCCGAACTGCTTGGCCGTGTCATAGCGGTCGTTGCCGGCGATAAAGGAGAAATTCAGATTGCCGTCGTCATGGAACACGGCGCCGCCGCCGGTAATCCGGCGGACAAGCTGAACCTGGTCGGCCTCCATCGCGGTCAAATTGCATTCCTTCCACGGATTTTGATTCTTGCCGATGATAACGGCGTTGTGATTGATGTAAAAATAGAGAATGAGATCGTCCGGCGCCAAATGGTCCAGGAGCCATTCATCCGTGGCAAGATTTTGCCAGCCGTCTGGCGAGGGCGAGAGATAAAAATAATTTTTCATGCAGGGACCTCCAGTTTGCAGGGCGGCGCGTTGGCTTGCCGGCGTGCCGTCCGGAGTAGATTTTTGCGTATTTACTATAGCGCGTTTTCCGCCGCGCTGTCAAGCGGAGAAAAAATCGGGCGGAGGCTTAGCCCGCGCATCAAGAAACCCCGGCTGCGGCATGCAGACCGGGGCATCTTTTGCGGCATATCAGCTTTCCATCTGCTTGCCGAGAAATCCGGCGGCAGTCTGTGCGATTTTTTGATCGGCGTCGTCGAAACCCTGGCCGTTTTCATCCATGAGAATCAAAACGCAGCCGAGAATGTCTCCGTCGGCCAGGATCGGGGAGGCCACGCCGAGATAGTAGTGGTCGGCGTCTTCCGATGCGCGGTATTTGGTGGTACCGGGGGTATAGCGGTAGCATTTGCGCTGGCCCATCAACTGCTCCAGTGCCGGGGAATTGGGCTTGTCCAGCAGGTCGCGCTTGGGCGCGCCCGAGAGGGCGATGATGGAATCCCGGTCTGCAATGGCCGCGATGCGGCCCGTGTGCTTGCCGATGGATTCGCAGAGCTGCCCCGCAAAGTCGGAGAGGTCGCCCATGGGGGAATACTTCTTAAAAATGACCTCGCCGTCCTTCTCCGTATAAATCTCAAGGGGATCGCCCTCACGGATGCGGAGGGTGCGGCGGATTTCTTTCGGAATGACGACGCGGCCAAGGTCGTCAATCCGTCTGACAATGCCTGTAGCTTTCATAGGATCGAAAATCTCCTTTGCTGTTTATATTTGCCTTGGTATTGTCTGCAAAGAAAGAAGAATTATACGGATCTCTGCGGCGCGCCGCCA
>Ga0129308_1002641_pt1 | contig 14599 bp, 16 predicted proteins | sample L827metagenome_FD_94440 | JGI IMG/M metagenome (GOLD analysis project Ga0129308, IMG submission 94440) | Ring-tailed lemur group fecal microbial communities from Wisconsin, USA - L827 metagenome | ecosystem: Host-associated > Mammals > Digestive system > Large intestine > Fecal | place: USA...
CAGTTTCGCTGTTACGCCGCTGGCACTGAAATACGCTACTAATACCTTGCTCATAATCAATACCTCACCTTTCCTGAAAATCATATTTTATCGCTGTGTTTTACCATAGAATACCATAAATCCAAGGCAAATGCACCCTATCGTTTTTTGAGTAGGGGTAATCGTTAAATTTGCACCCTTGGGATTGAAAATGCACCCAATCGTTAAATTATTGAATTGAGAGTATTTCCACAGACATCCAGCAGTTTTTTTAATCGTCAAGACTGAAATTTGAAGAAAATTACATACCAACTATTTTTCTAACAGTATTCGCTGTTCTTATCGTTAGTTTAGTGCTGATATTTGCACTGGCTGTCTTAGACCACCAGTTTGTTTTTTGATAATCTTTTCGACTAAAAGACCAAAATATTGCTTCATTGTAATCCTTTATCTTTTCTAATTCTTCTTTGGGCTCTCCAATGTCATTATATACATCAGAAAATGTAGTTGGAGGCATAATAAAAATCAGATTATCATAGATTTCTTTATTGCTATTTCCCCACCAGTCAGGTGCATTGTGTAAAATATCTTCCAGTTTCTCCTTTGATATGACAAAAACAGGAATATCAAAACCAAACTGATTTTTTATCATTGTTTCAATCTGTTTTGTAAACTTTTCTATATCATCTTCATCACTTAAAAAAATCACATTACCACTATTCAAATATGTTTTAACTTCTTCAAAACCAAGTTTTTCAAATCCCTTTTTTAACTCTGCCATTGGGACTTTATTTTTTCCACTTATATTAACGCCACGCAAAAATGCAATATATTTTTTCACGTTCGCACCTCCAAGTTTACCATTCGAATATAAACGCAACAATATTGTAAATTAGATCTGACCAACTCATTTCTATCTGGACGCATTTCTTCCCGATCACTTATCTTAAAACCACATTGTTTTTTCATCTCTAAATTGTGGAATACTGCCTTCCCTGTAGGGATCATAATGATTTTCATTACAGCCAAACTCTTTCAGAAAACAGATTTTATTATCTTGTGCCCATTCAATAAGGGACATTCCATCAAAAGCTTCTACCTTGCCGTCTTCCATAACATTTCTGAAATACCACTCTACTACTGTCTGACTGTCCTTGTGGAAATACTGCTTAATATCCCATTGTAAAACGCTTCCGCGGGTATTCCATTCATCGAACCATTGCTTAATTTTTGCAGAGCCGACGTATTGCGGTCCCCAGCTTTCAATATAAACCGCATTCTCAGAAAAAATATCAAATATTCCTAAATCTGCCTTTTGCAGCCACATATCAAACCAAAATCTGATAATTTTCTCCTTTTTGTCCATATAAAAATTCCCCCGTCTGTTTCCATGTCTAAGTCCGATGGCTTTTCTGCTTTTCACAATTCCAGAATCCTTACAGCCAAACCGCCCAATCTCCATAATCAAATGTACCGCTCCCGTGATGCAGTTTTCCACACTCTTCTAATTTCTTAAACTCATCTCTCATCCTGCCTAATATTTCTGGCTGTATATCAAGAGAATGATGGGCAGGAAATACCCTTTTCACAGGAAGCACTGCAATTTTTTCAAGGGAATTCAGATAAGCCACCGGATCAGTGGACGGGTAATAAGCAAACAATATATCTTTATAAACCAGATCTCCTGTAAAAAGATATCCCCTTTCTTTTTCCCAAAAACACATATGTCCCGGTGAATGTCCTGGGGTGTGTAAAACCTTGATGGTTCGTCCTCCAATATCAATCTCATCTTTATCCTTCAAAACTCTTGTTGGTATTCCCTGGAAAAAAGTATATGTATTAATATCATAATTTTCCGGCAGATCACAGCGGTCAACAACCATATTTTTAACCGTTTCCATAGATAATGGAAATTCCCCTGCAAGCCAGTTCAATTCTTCCCTATGTGCATAAAAATCAGGGAAATATTTATGTCCCCCGATATGATCCCAGTGAATGTGGGTCGCAACCGCCGTAACAGGTTTATTTGTCAATTTTATTACTTCGTTGAAAATATTGCATATTCCCAATCCCGTATCAATCAACAGGCTGCGCTCAGAACCATTCAGAAGATAACAGTGTGTTTCCTCCCAGTGTCGGTATTCACTGATAATCCAGGAATCCTTGTCAATTTGTTCAATCGTAAACCAATTATCCATCAACCTAACTCCCTTTTCACTTTTCTCAATCACGCTCAAAAGACAGATATCTTGCTCCTTGAGAAGATTGCTATCCTCTCAAAATCTCTATGGTTTTCTGATCCTGTTCTCCCCGGAAGAACTTGTCCAGCACCTTCTGGAATACTTCACATTCCGGTTTTGCCAAAGCAAATAAGGTCATGGAAGATTTCAGTTTCAAGTTATCCGGCCAGCCCATTACTTCATCCGCATCACTGGATTCCACCTCCAGAAGTGCCTCAGATATTTCAATCAGGTTCGTTCCAAGTGTGTAATCTTCCATATAGGCTTTTGCTTCTTCCATATTCTTAATGGCATAATACCGGGCAGTCTCACTGTAGCCAAGCCCCGCTATCTGCGGAAAGATAAACCACATCCAATGGCTGCGCTTCTGCCCTGACTTTATCTCCTGCAGGGCAGTTCGATAATAAGTCTGCTGTGCGATCAAAAATCGCTCTAAAGCATTATCCATTTTTACCCCCTGCTTTCCATCCAATTTTCCCTGCCAGAAAAATGCTGGTTGGGCCATCAGCTCCTCCGATAATAGCAACAGAAGCTTGTTTCTTTCTTGCTATCCACATAGCAACACCAATAAATACGCCTGTGGAAATAATGCTGATTCCAATTAACAATAAAGTTATGTATTTCTTCATGTTATAAGCACCCATATAATTTCTTAAGCTTTCATCTTATCGATAGTCTCCATTCTATCATACCTAACTGCAAAAGAAAAGCCGGCAGCCACACCCATTTCCACAGATGCCTGCTGCCGACCATTATCATACTTCAAATTTATAGCCGCTATTAATAACTGTTTTTATATACCTATCCCCGATTTTCTTCCGTATCTGACTTACAACATTAACAACTGCTGCCCCGCCATCACCAGACTCTTTCCACACAGCTTCGTATATCTGCTCTTTACTGAACACCCAATTCGGATGCTGCGCCAAAAACAATAATGTGAAAAACTCATGATGGCTCATAGGAATCAGCTCTCCATCACAGCAAACAGTCTGTTCCTTCAGTTTGATTTCTAAGCCAAGGAAGGACAATGTGCTGTTAGAAGTCAGTATTTCGGAGCGAGATGACAAATTCGTAACCCGGCACTGCGTCCTTGAGGACAGGAAGCCTACTACCTCATTCAAAATTCCTTCTCCCTCATCAGACTCAATGACCAGGATATTTACCATAGGCACTACCTCCATTTTTCTTTGAGTTCCTAATAACTTTCTTCACTAATCACATATTCAATCTTACAGGCATCCACTTCAGCAATTTTCGGATCAATGCCCAGCTCTATTAGATGTGCCATAAAAAACTGATGCTTCTCATAGATTTTCTCGGCAGTCTCCCGGCCTATGGCGGTCAGATGTAGGAATCCATCGTTATCCACGGTCAGAAAACCTCCATTCTTCAAAACGCCCACCGCATGGCTGATACTCGGTTTGCTGAATGCCATGTGCCGGGCAAGATCGACGGAGCGGACCATGCCCTGCTTCTTTTGGAGAATTAGTACAGCCTCTAAGTAGTCCTCTCCTGACGCGTGAAGCCTTTTTGTTGACATTTTCTCTCCTATATAGATTTTCATAGTTTCCAGCCTATTGCTTTATGACGGACATTAATGAAATCTGCATAAATACCTGGCTGCTTAATAAGCTGTTCATGTGTTCCATGTTGGGCGATTTTACCGCCAGCTATTACCACAATCTGATCGGCTCCCTTAATTGTTTTCAAACGATGTGCAATCGTAATAACCGTTTTGTTTTCTGTCAATTTCTCGATTGCCGCCTGCAAATCTGATTCATTTTCGGGGTCTACACTGGAAGTTGCTTCGTCCAGAATGATAACAGGTGCGTCCTTCAAAATGGCCCTGGCAATAGAAATACGTTGTTTTTCCCCGCCAGAAAGTGTTGCGCCGCTTTCTCCAATTACTGTATCATAGCCTTTGGGTAAGGCCATAATAAAATTGTGACAACAAGCATTTTTTGCGGCCTGAACAACTTCATCATGGCTGGCATCTGGCTTGCCAAATTTGATGTTATTTTCAATCGTATCTGCGAACAGATAGACATTTTGAAAGACAATACTGAAATTAGAAAGCAGGCTATCCAGCGCATATTCCCGAATATCCATGCCACCCAATGTGATACTTCCGGATTGAACATCCCAAAAACGAGCAATCAGACTGCATAGCGTTGTTTTTCCACTTCCCGAAGGACCAATAATCGCTAAGGTTGTTCCATGCGGGATAGAGAGATTCACATTCTGTAAAACCTGATGATCTCCGTATGAAAAACTTACATCTTTCAATTCAATGTCGGCATTTTTTAGCGTTATGTTTCTGCCTGACATATCCATAGTGGGGGTTTCATCAATTGCGTTTACTTTATCAATCGAGTTTTCAATTAACCGCAAAGCAAAGGATTTTCCGCCTGCTGCTTCCAGTTCGCTAAAAATCAGAAAAGAAGCAACACACATCAGCAGACAATATACAAGTGTCATACTTCCCTGTAAATAAAACATGATCGAACAAAACATGATTGCCACACTTGTCAACCGTAAAATGAACAGTTGAAGCATCCCGTAGGGGCCAAAAACTGTTTCCAACTTTGTGTTGCGAACCCGACTTTCCTCAATGGCCTGTTTCATCTTTTGATTAGAGCCAATGCCAAGATTAAAGGCCTTAACAATGCCCATACCCTGGATGTACTCCAGCGTCGCACCCACCAAATCCTCCTGCGCTGCCTGCCGTTTCGGAGATATCTCTCGCGACTTCTCTTGGAGGAGGGAATTGCAGAGCAAAAACAGAACAATTCCCAGACAAGCCAACAAGCCGATCCGCCAGTCAAAAAAGAACATGACAATGGTGATAACAACAACGTGAATAAAACCATGAATTACTGTAATCAATACGGAAGGCGCATTATTTTCTACATCGCTAATGGTAGTGGTGACAGTTGAGGTCAGATTTCCTAAACTATGATTGTTGAAGTAACCCATTGGCATATACTTCATTCTGTCACCTACATGAATGCGCTTGTCTGCACACATGAAGTATCCCACTTTCGTTTGCGAAAAGTCAGAAATGTAACTGCAAACAATTTTTCCGATCACCCCTGCTAAAAGGAGTAGGAAAGCAAATAGAATATCCTGCCTCTGGATACCCTCTACCAATCCATTGAGAATCAGGAAAAGAGCACCAATTTGGAACATGTCAAAAATGGAGTGCAGAAGGCTGAATACTACGGATTTTTTCAGTTCACCCTTCCAGTGGCCAGTAAAGCCATAGATTTTTCTCAAAGCAGTAATCATGCCGGTTCACCTCCCTCGTCACGGCTTCCAATGTGGGCTTTCCACATCTCATTATAGAGCGAGCATTTTTGCAACAGTTCCTCATGGGTACCAGTGGCTTCAATCTTCCCTTGATTGACAACTACAATCTGATCGGCTCTTGTTATGGTATAAAGCCGATGAGCAACCACAATCAAGGTTTTACCCTGCACCAGTTTGGAAATCGCTTCTTGCACCAGACTTTCATTTTCTGGATCGAGGTATGCTGTTGCTTCATCAAAAATGATGATAGGGGCATCTTTCAGCATTGCCCTAGCAATAGAAACTCTTTGTCGTTCGCCGCCGGACAGATGGCCTCCTGCTCCGCCTACTATGGTGTCATAACCATGTTCCAGACCCATGATAAAATCGTGGCAACCACATTTTCTGGCGACATCCTCCACTTCCTGATCGGTAGCAGATGACCGCCCCATGCGAATATTCTCCCGTATGCTCTCATCAAACAGGTAATTATCCTGTGAAACATACGAAACATAAGAGGAAAGCTGAGATAACGGAACCTTCTTCAGATCCACGCCTCCTAATATAATTGTACCGGAAGTTGCCTCCCAAAAGCCTGTAATCAGTTTTGTAATTGTAGACTTGCCAGAACCAGACGGTCCTACCAAAGCGGTCATAGTGTTCGGTTGTATTGTCAAATCAATGTGATTCAAAACGGGTTTCGGCTCTTTCTGATTGTAATAGAAAGAAACATCCTGGAACTGAATAGACAACCCACAGATATCTGCATCATGATCGGGACGTTTCATTTCCGGGGCATCCAACAAACCACTCACTTCTCCCACAATCGCACCAAGCTGAGAGATACTGTCAGTGAATTTGATTGCCCCTAAAATTGGACCGACAATCCCCAAAGATAAAATCATCACTGTCAAAAATACCGGCGCAGTCAGCGTTCCATGTTGATAGAGAATTGCCCCGATGGGAAGGATTGCCAACCACACACTGGGCCAAATGGTGTTACTCATGGACATAAACCATTGGGTATCTTTCATCCAATCAACTGCAAAGCTGGCATCGTCATTGACAGCATCGGAATACTTCTGGTATGAGTTAGCCGATTGATTAAACGCCTTAATAACTTCAATACCGCCTATATACTCAATAATGGTGGCGTTCATCTTCTGGACGCGCTGCATAAGCCCAGTAAACCGTTCACTATATCCACGGGACATTCCCATATAGCATAAGAAGCCAATAGGTAGCGTTACAAGCGACGCCAGTGCCATCCGCCAATCCAAAACAAATAAATAAGCAATCATACATAGAGGAACAAATAAGTTGGAAGTCATTTCTGGAACCAAATGAGCCAGAATCGGTTCCATGCTCTCCACACGGTCTACAATAATATCCTTGAACCAGCCAGAGGATTGATCCATTATGTACCCCATCGGCACTCTTGACAGTTTATCCGCGATTTTAATACGAACCTCTTTCAGTGTGTGGAAGGTCGCCGTATGGGAGACTGTCGTGGATAAAGTGGAAAACAGCAGTTTCAATGTAAAACCGAGCAAAATCACACCACACCAAAGGGCGTAAGTGTTCAGGGCTTTGACGCCATCCATCAGACAAATCATGATGGATGCAATGGCAAAGTATGGGATCATTCCGCAGGCTACGCCCAGGATAGCCAGGAAAATCGAAAGCACATACGCCCTCCGATGTGTGCCAGTCAGCTCCCATAATCGATTCACTGGCGATTGTGTTTGTTTCATCATTCATCCTCCATAAAAGCAATACGGAGCAATCGGTTCTTCCTGGCCACTCCGTATTGCTACATTTTATTATTTCGCAGGAGTGATCTGTGTTACATCCAGAAAAGCATAGTCGGAAGTAAAGTCATAATCTGCAATTTTGTTCGTGTTGTAGACGATCATATCCATCTGGTGGGTCAGAGGCACATCCAGAACCTGGTCAAGATCAGTATTGATGAGCAATTCAAACAACTCTCTTAAGCGGGTATCATCATTGCAGGTCTTAAATTCACTCAGAGCTGCAATAAATTCCTCAGAGTTATCTAGTAGCGGAATGGAAACATCTTCCGGCATCTGTGCCATCATAGCGGAGAACCAACAGTGAGGCATACCATAGTTAAAGAAACCGGCAGTCATAGCGGTAATATCCCAGCCACTAGCTTCCAGATAACCTGCATACCACTCCATCTTTTCCTGGCTTTTAATCTCAACATCAATTCCAACATCGGCCAGCTGGCTCTGAATCAGGGTTGCGATAGAACCAACAGTGCTATCGTCCGTAGGGACAGTAAATGTTACCTGAAGTGGGGTTCCGTTTTTTTCACGGATGCCAGTGGAATCATTCATTGCCCATCCAGCCTCATCAAGAAGTTGGTTTGCGTGACCCACGTCATATGTATACTTTGCCGTTCCGTTAATGTCCGAATATGGTGTTCCATCAGGAACAATCGTATCTGCCACCGGCTCATATCCATCAGTCAGACCTTCGGAGATAGCTTCTTTGTCAATCGCACACGCCAATGCCTGCCGTACACTCAAATCAGCAAGATTGCCATTAAAGTTCAGAATAATACTACGGATTGTGGAACCAGAAGGCGCAAATTTTCCTTCAATGCCATCAATGGCAAGTGCCTGGTTGTAATCTTCATAGCTAAGTTCGGCAGAACCATAAATCAGGTCAATCTCGCCAGTCTTAAGTGCCTGCACACGCGAAGCATTGTCAGGAATATATTTGGCCACGACTTTATCATAGTAAGGCTGCTCACCCCAATAATTTTCATTGCGGACAAAGGTTGTATACTGTCCTGCTACATATTCGTCATAGATATACGGGCCGGTTCCGGCATAGCCATTAACGGTCTGGAAATCGCCCTGACTAATCAACTTAGGGGAGATCATGGTGCAGACATCTGGCCAGCAGAAGTCATTGATGTACGCATAATACGGAGTGTCGTAGGTCAGACGGATTGTGTATTCGTCTACCGCTTCAATATTGGTATAACTTACAACACCAGGCAGGGAGCCAAAGGATGGATTGATATGCCAGGATTCAATATTAGCAATCGCAGCGTCAGCATTGAAAGGCTCGCCATCGTGGAAGGTTACTCCTTGCCGGAGATAAAAGGTCAACTGTGTGCCATCCTGACTAATCTCCCATTTTTCTGCCAGAACCGGCACGATCTCCCCATCCACATACTTCACAAGACCCTCAAAAAGCAACTTCTGCGTGGGGCGGTTATCCGCGATCATATAAAGAGGAGAAAGAGTAGTCGTTTCACCAACCGTAGCAATCGTAAGAACTTTTTCGTCCGTTTCCGTTGCATTGCTGACAGATTGACTCTCATTGCCAGCATAATTTCCTCCACAGCCTGCCAGAAGCCCTACGCACATGACTGCCGCCAGAGCAAAGCTTAAAATATGTTTCATTCGTTTCATTTTAGTTCATTCCTTTCTTGGATTTTATATTTATCGAACGGCTTTTTTAGTAATTTTTCCGTGTTCGATCTCATAAATGACCTCACAGAGCCGTGAAGCAATCTGAAGGTCGTGGGTAATGACCAGATAAGCACAGTCATTCTCGTATTTATATTTTTCCAGAAGCTGAAGCACTGCTTCTGTTGAAATCAGATCAAGCCCGGCGGTTACTTCATCCAGGATCAAAAAGTCTGGCGATATGGAGAGGGAGCGCAACAATGCTAAACGCCGCTGTTCTCCGCCGGATAATTTGCCGACTGGTGTATCAAGAAGCTCTTTGGACAGGCCGGTTTGCTCCATTAGTTCAGCAATACGTTGCTTTCTCTGCTTTTCAGTGAGAGCCGTTAGATTGACAAGTGCTTCCTCTACATTTTTTGAGGTACTCCATACCGGATTTAACGTTCCTCCAGCATCTTGAAAAACTGCTTGAATTTTCGCTCTATACTTTCTCCATTCCCGGAATCCCCATTTAGTGGTATCTTTGCCACCGATTCGTATATTTCCTTCAGACGGTCGTTCCAAACCAATCATCAGCCGGGCCAGTGTACTTTTTCCGCTGCCGCTCTCGCCCATGAGAGCAATACTATGCCCCTTTTCCCACACCAGCGAAAGATGATCCAACGCACAAAAAATATTGCCTCGGGCATCATAATATGTTCTCGTAAGGTTATTTAGCTCAATGCGATCCATTTCCAATCCACCTCCTCTCGATGGCAAGCTGCATTGACAAAACGTTTTGTCCATGGCTGCTCAGGATGTAAAAACAATTCCTCGGTATTCTGTGTTTCAATGATCCTGCCGTGTTCCATGACATGGGTGATGGAACACAATACCTTCATTGCTTCTGTATCGTGGGAGATAAAAAGGATTCCAGCATTTTTCTGATAGATTTTCAGAAGCTCCAGCAGCAAATCACGATTTACTTCATCTAAGGCACTGGTTGGCTCGTCTGCCAATACATATCGGGGATTTGTCCCCAAGATAAGTGCCATTGTAATCCGTTGCAGCATACCACCAGAAAGTTCACCGGGATAAGCATTCATCACTCGTTTAGTGTCTGTTAAATTGACTTGGCACAAAATATCGGCTGCCAATGCTTCTGTCTGTTTTTTGCCTAGCCTTGTATGCATTTGCAAGGTTTCAACCATTTGCTGTCCGATTTTTGCATGAGGGAAAAATGCCGTCATGGGATTTTGGGGAATAAACCCGATGACTTTTCCACAAAGCATACGGCGCTCTTTTCCAGAACAATTCAATAGGTTATCTTTGTCCAACAGAATTTTACCTTTTTGAATTTCCAGATTACTGCTGTGCATCCCCATAATGGCTTTTATCAAAGTTGTCTTGCCGGAGCCGCTGGCTCCAGTCAGACCAATGCAAGTTCCCATCTCGATAGAGAGAGAAATATCATTCAGAATCGGCGCACCATTCTTAATCACTACAGTCAAATCTTTAATTTCCAGCATCAGCTCCCCTCCTTTTCCAAAAGCCGCCCCAAATAGTTAAAGCACAAGGAGCTTATAAAAATAAAAAGGATTGGGTACATCAGTAATTCCGGGTGTGTCTCGGCTAAAGATCTGGCATCGGAAAGCATAACGCCCCAATCAATTACATCGTCTCCCAGGGACAGTCCGATGAATGAAAAGCCAGAAATAGCAATAATCATTTCTGCACAGGAAAGACAGATAAACTGCACAATGTCCCGGATGATATTTGGTAAAATATGTATCAGCATAATTCGCATTTTGCCTGCTCCACAGGAAATCGCACACATAATGTATGCTTTGTCGTACTCCACTTCGATTAAGGTTTTGACCAATTTAATCATACGGAGAATCAGAGAAGCGGTTAATGCAACCAGCATTGTAGGGATGCTGTTTCCCCAAATGCCAATGAAGATAATCAGATACGCTACCGGAGGGATAGCAGTAACCGCATTCAAAATACTTTCCGAAAACACGTTGCGACGACGGCCTGTTTTTGCCAGCAAAATACCGAATAAAATACCCAACACAATTACGATAGATGAGCCGACAAGCACAATCCCCAAAGTGGTCTTTCCGCCCTCCAGAATACGGGAGAATTCACATCGTCCAAAATTATCTGTTCCAAATGGATATTCTGCACTTCTGGAAAGATATTTGTCCCGAATATTGGTGGCGGTCGGGTTATGTGGCGCAAACAAAAAACCAAACAAAAAGAATAGCAGTACCAAAATCGGGATCGCATAGGAGAGAATATGTTTTATCTGCTTCATAGTCTGGTTCCCTCCTTTGCAGAAATATCCCGCTGCAAACCCCGGCGCAGCACATCAGAAAGGATATTGAACATCACCAATGAGAATGCCAGAAAGAGAATCGTGGCATGAATAACTGGCGAATCTCGATACAACACACTGTCAATAATCAAATATCCCAGTCCAGGCAGTGAAAACACACGCTCAACAATCGCTGAGCCAGCCATGCACAGGCCAAGCATCTGGCAGAAGCTTGGAAGAAGCGTCACAATGGCACTGGGGAGTGCATAACGGAGTAGAATTTTTGTTTCAGACAATCCACGATACCTAGCATAAAAAGCGCTGTCTTGCTCCATCTCTTTTTGAATATTGTTTGCCAACATAGGAGAAAACAATGCTATACACCCGATGGCGATGCAAACTGCTGCTGGAAGATAACGCATCAGACCAGTATTGCCAACTACCGATGTCCAACCTAGTTTAACAGCAAAAATATCAAGATAGGTAGATGCAAAGAAAAATGAGGGAATGGATACGCCTGCAATACAAAGAAAAATCAGTGCGTGACCAATCATCCGTTTTCGTGTCAAGTAGCACAGACAGCCAAATAACAAAATAAATATCGCTTGAATTACACCTGAAATCAGTACGATTGCCACAGTAATTTCAATGGCTGTTGTGACCTTCTCAAATACTGGCTGTCCACTTACAAAGGATTCTCCAAAGTCCAAATGAAGCGCATCCCGTATCCAGGTTATATACTGTACAGGCAGAGGATCATTAAGACCCATATCTTCCCGCAATGCCTCTATTTGCTCGTCCGTGAAACTAAAAGCCGCCATTGATCGGCGGGCATATGCCTCCGCTGGATCAATAGGTGATAGACGCACTAACAGGAAAGAAATCAGCGTAACAACAACGAGAGTTATCAACATTTCCAAGACTTTATTAACGATAAATTGCCTCGTCGCTTTGTTCATCTATCTCCCTCCTAAAAATATAAGCTGCGCGGTTAGCATTATCTAACTCACGCAGCTTATAATAACCCATATTCAATTTTTTCTCCACTCCAAGAAGCCAAAATCTATCCAAAAAGCCAGCTATTTATTTTTTGCTCGATATTCCCGTGGAGAAAGGCCAATCACTTCTCGAAATGCGGTTGAAAACTTGTTCGGGTTTTCATATCCCAGCTTTCCCGCCAATTCCGCAATAGACATATCCGTTGTTGTCAAAAGCTTCGTAGCGACCTGCATTTTATACTCACGCCTGAAAGCATGAACAGGCTTACCGTAGATAGCCTTAAAACAATCTTTCAACATCGTAAGGCTCAAGCCATATTGCTCCGCCAATTCACGTAAGGATATTTTTGTGTCAAGTTGTTCCATCAGTGCTGCTTTCAGAGCTTTCACTTTTTTGATCGTATCACCGGAGAAATAAGCGGACGTTTCAATATCATCTTGTGCTGATATATCGGACAGTACAAGAAAAATTTCTAACACTTTCAATCTGAGATAACCAAGACTACCCTGATGAATTGGATTACAAAGTTCTCCGAACACATGGGATAACTCCTGCGGCGTTTTCATTACTACACAACAACGATCCGAACAAAATTTATGAATAAGGCCGCCAAAATCAATCTCAACTCCATCAACAGGGGCCGTAAAATTTTCCCCCACAATATCGGTATCAATGATAATCGCAACGCCATCATAGAACCCCGTTGGGAATACCGGCTTATCTTTTTGAGGATTTATAACACTTATTGCAAGATCATTTTCACCTAAATAGGTCATAAAACCTCTTTTGTATTCGCACTCATACCGTCCAGCCTTGCAAAATGCAATTTCTATTACATGAGGGAAAGATTCTTTACGTTGGAAGCAAGAATTAGCATAAAAGGTTGTATAGGACAGGTCGATTCCAGGGAAAAGGTGATAACAGTTCATTATGCCATTGGGAGTATCGCATTCGATTTGATATTTTATCCCATTGCTGTTCTTTTTCAAAATATGTGCGCCAGTACTGAATGGAACATGTCCAGCCTCATTTTGTTCTTTCACAGTATCACCTTCTACTTTACAAAATCTATACTTGTCGGTTAATGATTAGCAACAACTACTTCGATTATACAGGTCCCATCATCGAAAGTCAATTTGTCGTTAATAAAAGGCAGAAGTACATCTATACTCCTGCCTTAACATTCAGCTATCAAAAGTCAATTCACTGTTAATGATTTCCTCTGCCTGCGCCTTACAAGCATTTGCCATCCCCACCCATTTCATTTGATCGGCTACTTTCAATTTCTCGGTCACACCGGCAGCTAATGAGCGCATGAGAATGTCCGTGCGCTCATTAGCTGCCTCGTCAATCTCCAATGCATATATTTCCATTTTTATATGATTTTTATTTTCCATAAACTGCCGCCAATCAGTCCGCCCCTTATTCCTCCGGGTAGAAAATAAGAGAAAAAAGCAACTCCAAATAAATATTCTCAATCGTATCCAATATCAAAAAAAATAAGCCCCGGAACCAGCATCTCCACACTGAATTCCGGGGCATCCCTCTTTTCCTATATTCTTGTCTCAACCTCTGCGCCATTCCTAAAGGTAAACACTACCCTCCCATCGTGGTACACCGTCGCATAATCCACCAGGCTGTGGAATAGCTTCACATCAAACTCCAGCGGCAGCTCCTCCAGTTCGCTCAGTTCAAACAGGAACCCGCTGAAAATATCAAACTTGATTTCCCGGCTCTCCCTGTCTTTCTTCAAGCTGTCCATCCGGCTCTCTAATGCTGCATACTTATTGACATATCCCTCATACTTCCTGCGGTAATCGTTCTGGTCCAGTTTCCGGGTTGCGTTCTCCACCACCAGCTTCTGGATCAGCCCGGTGACTACCTCCATCTCGCCGCTGACCGTTTCCAGCTCTTTTTCAATGGAACTGCAATCCCCAAGCACATCCATCACCGCCCGGCAGTCATCGATAATCGTCTCCCGGTTTTCCAGCAACCGCTCTAACGCCTCCAGAAATAATTCCTGTATCCGTTGTTCGTACAAATGCGGGGTGCCACACTTGCTCTCGCCCTTAAATTTGGCATTGCACTGCCAGATGGTACGTTTATACTTGCTGTTGGAATGCCAGACCTTGGAACCAAAGAATTCCCCGCAGTCCCCGCATTTCAGCTTTGCAGAAAACGGTCCGCAGCAGTTATGGCTCCGCCCCATATTCCTCCTGCGCTCCATCTCCAGCTGTACCATCTGCCACTCTGCAGGTGCGATGATGGCGTCATGGCTGCCTTCCACATAATACTGCGGAACCTCGCCCTCATTCACTTTCCGCTTCTTGGAAAGGAAGTCCACC
>Ga0129308_1002642_pt1 | contig 14596 bp, 16 predicted proteins | sample L827metagenome_FD_94440 | JGI IMG/M metagenome (GOLD analysis project Ga0129308, IMG submission 94440) | Ring-tailed lemur group fecal microbial communities from Wisconsin, USA - L827 metagenome | ecosystem: Host-associated > Mammals > Digestive system > Large intestine > Fecal | place: USA...
CGACTTCTGTCGCTATTCCTCTTTGGGTGAAAATGGGAAAGGAGCAAAGCGCTTTAGTTACTTACGACGCATCCTATAAAACAGCCCTATTAGATTGGTATTCCGTTCAATTACAGAAGAATGTCTACTCCATACATCGTGGTAACGGCCAAAAGTACTTGCATTGGCAACTGTTATGGAATGATGACCAATCTGGTTATATCCAACAGCTTCGTACGGTAGAGAACCGGATTTTCGATTTATTCGACGCTCATAAGACAGAGTGGGAGCAAAATGGATTGGATACAAAGGAAATACAACGGCTGTATAAGGAAGTCGATAAGCTCGTAAATAAAGCTTTCTTGGGGCTTCAAAAATCATAACCATAAGGTGTTTTGTTGATAGTGAAAAATACAGTAAGTATTTAAAATATACGTATTGATAATATCTTTATAATCAGACTGATAAAAAGTTGATAATGTTTCCGGAAAAACATGTACGTGTTTTTCCGGAAACACGTACGAGAATTTGTGAAAACACGTACGTGTTTTGGGAAACAAATGATGAGGTTTTAAATGCGTTTGGAAAAATGTACAATAACTATGTAGAAAATAAGCTCTGTATCCCCTTCTAATTATCGAAAGTTTTTAGGGTTATATCCCAACAGGCCTTTTTCCCAGTACTACTCCTTCCTTTGTAGAATATATACTTCAAGTGCTCTAGGAGATATACTTCATAGGCCAAGGAAGTAGTACTTCTCGTGAATTCCGATTGTGCGCTTAGGAAAACTTGCGCAGTTGGCGTATTCCAAGAAGTTACGTATATTAGCGGTCTGAATCTAATATGAAAAACATGAAACGCACATATAGTACCTTTATGATTTTAGCCGGATTATTGCTTCATCTTCTCGGAGGATGTAATCGGACATATCCATATCCGGATACATTGCTTGAAGTAGATCAATTATTGAATAATCGCCAAGCGGATAGCGCATTAATCTTATTGACGCACTATAAAGATACCGCCAGACATTATGACTTATCTACACAAATGTACCTCAATCTGTTAATGATCAAGGCGCAGGATAAGTGCTATATCACTCATACGTCAGACTCCTTGATTAATGTAATTGTAGATTATTACGAAAAGCATGGGCCAGAAGACTTGCTTACCGAGGCTTATTATATGAAAGGGAGTGTGTACGAGGAGATGGGAGATCCCGTAAGATCCATGGAATATTTCCGAAAAGCATTGGATCGTTTGGATCAGACAGATGAATTGCTACTTAAAGGCTTAATATGTTCCCGTATAGGCACATTATATATGTATCAAGCGCTTTACGAGGAAGCATTGCCTTTTTTCCAGGAGGCTTGTCGGTATCATCTGTTAGCGGGTGATAGTGTTAGTTTGATTTACGACTTTGGAAATTTTGGAAGATATTATAGCGTAAAGAAACAGAAAGATAGTGTATTTTTCTATTTTCATAGATCATGGGAAATTGCGAAAGACTTACATCTTTTAAGAAAAGAGAAAGTGATTGTTGAAGAGATGGCGCATTCTTATCTTGATTATAAAGATACAAAGATGGCTCGTTTTGTTTTGGATCAAGTTAAAAATATCAAGGAATATGATGACCCTAGCTTTACAAATAATGTTTGGGCTCGATATTATAAAATAGAGGATAAGCTGGATTCTGCCGCTTATTTTTATCAAAAAGCTTTAAAAACAGGTAACGTATATGTAAAACGGAGAGCCTCTAGGGAGTTATATTTAATGGAGCATAAGAAACAAAATTATAAGGAGGCTAACCGTTATATGCGATTGTATGTAAAACAAGTGGATTCTATTCGAAAACTTACCGAGACAGAATCTCTTCGAAAGATGCATGCTCTTTATAATCGGGAAAGAATGGAATTGTTTCAAGAAAATCTAAAACAAGAAAATATCCAATTACGTTATGAGATCGGAGTTATTAGTATCTTATTATTAGCGGTTTCTGTTATTTGTTATCTATTTTACAAAAAAAGAAAATTGCAACGAATATTACTAGAGCAAAGAATTAAACAGATGTTGAATGAGCATGAGCAGAAAAGCCAGCGTATGAAACTTGATAATGATCAAAAGATATTAAGTCTGGAAAAACAATTAGAAGTGCTGAATTCAGAAAAAGATGATTTGCAAAAGAAAATATTAAATGCGGAAAAAGAGTTATTGCAGAAACAGAATGATACAATTGCAGCAGAGAATGCTAAACAAGCCGCATTGATGGAACAACTCAAACAAACAGATATTTATCATTCTTTTCACATGAAAGTACAAGCCAAAGAGAAGGCTTCAGCAAAAGACTTTGTTGATTTGGGTAATTTGATAGATTCATTATTTAATAATTTCTCCGTTCGTTTTCATGATTTATGTCCATCAGTTAATTCCACGGATATATGTATGTGTTATTTGATCAAAATAGGTATCTCTCCTATAGATATAGCCTCATTGCAGCTTCGCACCCCTTCTGCGATCTCCATGGCTCGTAAACGGCTTGCTCGGAAAATACTGGGAGACTCTGCCTCAATCAATGATTTGGATGAGTTGATACGCTCGTTTTAGTTGTTAATCATGGAAATGTGAATATTTCACCGGAAGAAGTGAAATAGATGTGAAATCTAAAGTGTTGACAAACATTTCAGAAGGGATTACTTTTACAAAAAAAGAAATGTACCATGAAAAGTAGGAGTTGGATATTATTAGTAATGAGTTTGTTCTTAGCCTGTCCTTTATTTGCGGATGAGGACCCTATTGATATGGATGAAGAGCCTGATCCTTCTTATTGGGGTGAAAGAGAAAGATTTATTGACTATCGTCCATTAGTTAGCCATGATGGTGATATTCTCTATATTTATTCAGAGGTACCGTTGTCTGGGTTACAAGTTACAGTGAAGGATATGAATGGAATAGTTGTATATTCTAATGTGCTATCAATAGCTGGTGGAGAGAAAATTTCTCTTTTATTGATGATAGGGGAAGGTAGCTATGTGCTTGAATTAGATGATTTTTGTCATAATGTTTTATATGGGAGTATATCTATTTGATCACTTGTCCTAATAACTCAATTGATTTTAAGTGTTTCCAAAAAAATGAAAACTATATTTTGCTTTGTTTTAGGGATTAGTTGTTTTCTCTTATATGCTTGTCAGAGTCAGCATGAGAAAAGAGATATTCAGATGGTTCAAGAGTGGCTTGGAAAAACCATCGAATTTCCAGTTGATTGTATTTTTACGAGATACGCAATAGATACAATTGATTATCAGATACCACAATCAAGTTATAAGGTGCTAGTCTACGTCGATTCCATAGGGTGTGTTAGTTGTAAATTGCAATTGCCTAAATGGAAAGAATTTATTAAAACAGTAGATTCTATTAGTAATGGGAAAGTTCCATTTTTATTTTTCTTTAATACTCAATATGATAAAGAAATATATTACATATTAAAACGTAATAATTTTAATTATCCTGTTTGTGTTGATAAAAATGATAAGTTTAATAGTTTGAATAATATATCTAAGTATAACTCCTTTCAAACATTTTTGTTGGATAATGAAAATAAAGTATCTGTAATTGGAAATCCTATTCATAATTTAAATATTCAAGATTTGTATTTAAAAAAATAAAAGATTATTCTGAAGATGAAAATCTTCTAAATACAGTTATTAAAACAGATATACTTGATAGTGAGCTTGGTATTATTCCAAAGAATAATGTTAAAATTCAAATGCTCACTTTGTATAATAAAGGGAAGTATCCATTTTATATTAGAGGTATCACAACTTCCTGTGATTGTATAAAAGTTTTTTACAATTGGAAAGAGATACCTGCTGGTAAGGATAAAGTGTTAACTGTGCAATACGAAGCAGAGCAAGAGGGTGAGTTTTTACGAACAATTACGATTTATGGTAATATACCTGAAAAGCAACTAGTACTCAACTTTATAGGAGTAGTTAATAAAAATAATTGAAAGAAGGAAGGTGAAAATATATTTTTATCGATTCTTGTTGTTTTGAAATAGTGATTAATAATTAAAAAAAGTAAACATAAAAAAAGTTCTATTTATTGTTGTAATTGGGTTGGCTTTAACCTGTGTATATGTTAATTATCACGAAAACAAATTGGGGTTATCTGATTTGATTTTAGATAATATTGAAGCATTAGCTAAAGAGCCTGATACAGATGATCAAGCAGCTCCTCCTGATGGAGGAGGAGGTAGTGATTGCCCCAAAGGATGTTCAAGTATAGGTTGGGGTATGAGTAAAATTCTAGAATGTGATTGTAATTATGATCATTTTTCTAGTTGTGATAGATGGGGATGCTGAAATAATACCTACAGAGCTATTTGATGATTAACAATCAATAGCTCTGTTTAAATATAATAAAATGAAAAAATTGAATATCTTAATTGTGTTTTTGTTGATAGTATTATCATGTGATGATAGTTCTCAAAGAATTGTAAATGATACTTTTTCAAATAAATATAAATTAAATCCTATTCAATATAAAGTGGATGAAATAATAAAGCCTGTTGATATAGTAATTTTAGATGATTATTTGATAATTATGAATGAGATAATGCCAAAAGAAAATATATTTTTTGTATATTCGTTATCTTCTTTTAAGTTTTTATATAGTTTTGCCAATAAAGGGCGTGGTCCTCAAGATTATATTGCTCCAGAATTACTTCAAAACCCTTCAGGAAATTATTTATCCGTATTCGATCAGGCTACGTTTAAATTATTAAAATATGAAATTGAAGAAAATAAAGAGTCAATTGTAGAGGAACAAGTTATTGAAATAGAAGACAGAAGTCCTCTTCAGGAAATTTACTATCACAATGATTCTGTTATTATATTTTCCACATTGGATAATAAAATACAATCATATAATCTGAGTACAAATAAAATAGTAGATTCTTTTCAATTTGAAACTAATCTAAAAGAAAATATGGGGCGTGACTATAATTTGTCTTTTGATGGTTTTCATTTTGCATATAATGATCAAAGTATAATTGTTGGATTTTACTATCTAAATAAACTGATTAGAGGAGAAGTCGATGATATCGGAAATATTACTATGATAGAAAGTGTGATAGAATGTGAAAATATTCCTAAAAAATCAATTTATGATAATACTTTATATTATATGTATGTTTATCTCTATTCTGATTTTATCTTTGCTCAATATTCAGGATATTTATTTAAGGATCTTCAGCCTTTTCCTATTAACTTAGGAAAAAGAAAGTTTGATATGCTTTTGGAAGTATATAATCGTGATGGCGAACCAATTGCGCTTATTGATTTGCAACATAATTTCTTGCGTTGTAAAATTGATGAAAAAAACAAGAGGATTTATACATGGAATTTATTTGAGGATTTTGACTACTTATTAACTTATGATTATTCTATTATTAAGTAATGATTGTTTTAGGTTTGGCTTTTTATGAATAGAAGAGGTGTGAATAAGTGTATATTTATATTGAATAAGATACTTAATATATCTCTACTTTTTGTTGTTTTCATATTTGTTTGGTTAGTGTGTAAAATATTTTTTTTCGCTTCATTTAAAATACCTTCTGATTCTATGCAGCCAGAAATAGAATCAGGAGATATAGCTGTCGTTTGGAAGCCTTCGATGGGTATGCGTTTATTTAATATTTTAGGTTCTTTAGAAGGAAAACAGCCTAAAATATATCGAGTCTTGAAATTTAAAGAAGCAGAACGTGAAGATGTTATGGTTTTTAATTATCCATATTCTAGAGGATTGGATAAAATATCAATGCATATAATGAACTATTATATTAAACGCTGTGTAGCTCTACCCGGTGATACAATTTCCATTATTGATGGATATTATTACGTTTCTGGATATCAAGGCTTTTTGGGTGATCTGAAATCTCAAAAAAAATGGAGTAATGTTTCTGAGAAAATTTTGAGGCGAAAGAACCTATGGAATACATATCCCAATGATTCGTTGCTAAACTGGAATGTGAAAGATTTTGGGCCTCTATTTATTCCTAAACGGGATACTGAAATTTTTATTGATTCAATTCATTATACGCTCTATAAGAAATTAATTGAATGGGAAACTAATGATCAATTATTTTTTTATACAGAAAAGAATTGTTTCTATTTAGGTAATAAGCCTATCTCAAATTATAGATTTCAACATGATTATTATTTTATGGCTGGAGATAATGTGAATAGTTCACAAGATAGTCGTTATTGGGGAGTGGTTCCCGATGTGTTTATTGTAGGTCGAGTAGCCTTTATTCTAAAATTTTATGATTTTAATAGTAAGGAGCCAATTTGGTGTCAAATTTTCAGGGTGGTTCATTAAGTTTTCCATCATTCCGGCAATTATTTGGTCTTTATATTTCATGACTGCATATATTAGTGGCAGGTTGTTGACAAAATATTTTTCGCTTGTCTGTAATACCTCTTTCTCTTTCACGTTATAATGTGGGGGAAAATCCATCTGTAATCTTATGAGTGTTCTCTACACCAAATAGAATAATGACAATAAAAACCTTATGATATTTGTTAAGCTTTTGGAAATTACATATATTGCGCTTCTTAAAAATAAACATTATGACAGATTTTAAGGTAGAATGGGATAATTTCATGTGGTTCATGGCAGTGTTCATACTTGTGGTCTATATGGCTCTATGTGTACTATGATGAATCGCTACATTTATTTGTATAGCTTGATTTTATGCTTATTATCGTGTTCTTTGGAAAATCAAAGAACTGATGATCGTTCCATATCTGTTGATATAGAGCAACGAGATATAATCTCGGTATATGATCTTTTTTCGGATATTGAACTGATCCCATTGGAAACGACGAGCGAATCATTGGTTCGTGAGGTTTCTAAAATTATTCCGTTTAAGGATCGTTATTATATACTGGATCAGGCAAGGAGAAGGCTTTTCGTGTTTGACCGTAAAGGAAATTTTTTGTTTGTGATTAATGATCAAGGAGATGGCCCGAATCAATATATAAATATGTCAAATGTGGCTTTTGATCAGCTTAATGAGAAAATAGTAGTACTAAGCGCTCAAAATCAAGCGTTGTACTTTTATGATATGGATGGTAATTATCTAGATAAGAAGAGATTGCCTGATATCGCTACAGGAGCTTATGTCAGCCTCCAGATTTTGAATAAGGATACTATTTGTTTTTATACCGCAGATCCTTTGAATAAATTGAAATTTTATTCGTTTTCGCAGGACACTATATTTTGTGAGTCTCAGGTAAATGAGAGTAAAGGTGATATATTTACGAGGGACCGGTTCTCGATTCAAGGTAGTTACTGTAACGCGTTGAATAATACGGTTTACTCCTTGGAAAAAGGATTTCTTACGGAACTATATTCTTGGGATTTTGGTGATATGAATAATAGCGTGGAAGAATTAGAATATCCGGTTAGATGGTCGAAAGAGGTTTTAATAAAATATAGAGACGATATTTATAATTCAAAACAGGTGAATTATGTGATTCTTGAGCATGGACAAAGTGATCTTTATCGCTATGCGCATTTGATCCGGAAGAATAAATCAGTTCATTTGTTTAATGATAGACATACAGGTAAAACAATTTTATTTGAGGAGACGAAAGAGGGGGTAAAATTTGCCCCTATCTATTTTGGCAATGATTGTTTGATTTGTCCTGTATATTCAGATCCCGAATGTCTTTTACCCGAATGTATCTCCGATGACTCTCAGAAGAAGATTCAAACATCGATTTCGGAGGAAGATAATCCGTTATTGGTCAGATATAATTTTAAAATAGATAATAAATTGGTAAATAGGTAAATTACGTGCGGAAATAATTTGTGGAAAAAAGAATAGTGATTATCTTTAACCAAAAGTGGAAAGATCATGGCAAATCGTATCATAAAACGGCTGAAACAGAGCCGGAACAAGTATTGGATAATTCATAGGGACATAAGGTATATTTACATTATGATATTAGGTTGGATCTGCTTGTTGACTGCCTGCGAGGAGCGTTCTAAAGAGATCGCCGTGGTGGATTTCGGAAAAGAATGTACCACTGATTTGCGGGAGAGGCTGGAGTGTCGGTTTATTGTACTGGAAACGAATGATAGTGTGTTATTAAATGATATCGATAGGGTTTGTTGGGTGGATAACCGGATTTTCGTGCTGGATAGAAGGAAGACAAATGCGGTTTATGCGTTTGATGATCGAGGAAGATTCATTGCTCAAATAGGTTCTCAAGGGCAAGGCCCCGGTGAGTATGTCGATGTGACTCATTTTTTCGTGGATGAGAAAGCACGTATCTTGACTTTGGCAGATTTTAGCGGTACCGCTTTATTACGCTACGATTTGGATACCTATCAATATATTTCTACTTTGGATATCGACTATTTTGTCGATTGTGCCCCGTTGGGTGATGATAACTGGATTTGGTATATGCCAATAGGTTTCGCCACGCCGCGAAGAGAGAAATTCTATTTGAAGACTACAGGAAAGGGAGGAGAACAGACGGCTCTGTTGGCACCGGCTTATTTCACATCTGGCCATACGGTTAATGGGAGTAAGACATTTCATTCGTTCGGGGGAGATTTGTATGCTCATTTTCCTTTTACTTCCACGGTGTGGAGAATGAGAGGGGAGGACTTGGAACCCTGCTATGAGATTCGGTTTGGAGATAAGCGTATGCCTTCTGCCGAGTATGTGGATGAGAAGGGGAGAGGCGGGAGAGATTTTACGAATGAGCTGTTTAGTTCCGGTTATGTGTATTCTTTTTGGTTGTACGAGACCGAGCGTTTTCTTCAGACGACCTATATGCGTAATAAGACGACCTATTTCGGTTTTTATGATAAAGAGGCCAAGGAGTCGTTTACGTATGCGTTTACGGATTTCATAAGGGCTACGGGATTGACCGGCTTTTATGGTGTGTGTGGAACGTATAAAGACTATTTTGTCGGAAAGATAAGCGCAAGGGTGTTATTACGAAATCAAGTTTCACAGGATGAGTTGAGACGGATCTCCAAGCAATGTATGGAAGATGATAATCCTATTTTATGTCTGTTTAAAATAAAGAAGCCATGAGGATACTATATGGAGTCATTATACTCGCTATCTTGTCTTTAACCGCATGTTCTCATGTGGAAGAAAAAAGTGAGTTAACAGGTAGCCTATTACTAAAGGGAAAAGTGGGCACGCATTATGATGAGGTGGGATTGACCGATTCATATCTGGTCTTGTTGGATCGTAAGAATGATACGATTATCCAAGTGTTTAAGAAAGATGATTTGTCGTATTCGCATGCGTTTGCGTTGAAAGGATACGGTGCTACTTATTTTTCCAACCCGGAGTTTATGAAGTCGAACTTCAAGGTTCCGAGTGATAAAGATGAGGTGTGGATCGTGGATAATCAGCTTACGTTTAATCGGGTGTGGGTGGAGGGAGATTCTTTGTGCTTTGATCGGAATTATATTCAAATACCGGAGCTGGTTCCTTCTACCCATTATAATGTCACGACAAAGGAGGTGTATGCGGTTCCAATCGTGAGGAAAAATGTTTTCGCTCCCTTTTGTTACGCAAATGAGGAAGAAGGTTCTTATTGGGTAGATCCGCCCAAGGAAGAGAAAAGATATCGAGCTTGCAGGAATATCGCTTATTTGCCAAATCTCTGCGTGAATGAGCGGCAAGGTCGTGTGGTCGCGGCACTTCGTTTTTTTAACCGGATTGATTTTTATGATTTGAACGGTACCTTTGAAAAGAGTTTCACGTATGGTGATGAATCTTTCGTCCCATCATTAACCGCGGATGGGAAAGAGGTGGATATCTTAGGTTCAATCAAATGTTTTATTGACATTTTCGGTACAGACCGGTATGTCTATTGCTTGTATGACGGTACCGTGGATTTCTCGGCAACCTCTACATTATTGATTTTTACATGGGACGGTGAATTGAAGAAAACCTTGCGCTTAGACCGAAGCGTGAAACGAATGGCCGTGGATACTTCCGATCGATTCCTCGTGGCCTTGTCTCAGGGTGAGAACGATGTTTGTGATGTTATTAAGTATGAGATAGAATAAGCATCCTTGCAGGGATGGTCACTAGTATATTGCGCATCTTAAAATAAATGCTATGGCAGATTTTAATGTAAAATGGGATAACTTCACACGCGTCATGACGGTGTTCATCCTCATTATTTATGTGGTTCTATGTGTGCTCTTACTTTTACACACTCAATCGTGGAGGGAGAGGATCATTCTTTATCTTCTGCCTCTCATTTTGTTTCCTTGCTTGTTTTGGGCTCCGAACCGGATAGGTCTGGAGAAAGATCGATTGGTCTTGCGGAAATTGATCGGTACGTTCCACATTGAATTGAATCAAATAGCCGACGTGGGAGTGTACGATGAGAAAGAGCTAAACTTAAGGTTATTCGGTAGCGGAGGCTTTCTCGGTTATTTAGGAATCTTCAGGAATAAGAGCTTGGGTAAATATATGGCTTATGTGGGAGACAGCTCACAGGCCTTTTGGGTAAAAACAAAAAATGGGAAATGTTATATGTTTAGCTGTGAGGATAGGGATTTACTACTCGCTTCTATTAGAAAGGAGATTGAAAATGAGTAATGACTATGTAGGGAATCTAAACGCTCTATCCCATATTATCCAGTAAAAAATCCGCTATATAACAATGTTTGATCCCTTCTATGTTCTCTTGGAAAAACTCATCCATGCTGATGACATATTTGGGATAATGATCGTTGATCACTAGTAGAGGAGCGAATTCTCGCTCAATCGTGGTGGGAGAGGATAATAGGTAGGTGACTTGCAAGTATATTTTCTCATCTCGCCGGATAGCGATAAAATCGATCTCTTTCTCATCTTGTTTCCCGACAAAAACCTTGTATCCCCTGCGCTTTAGCTCTATATATACCAAGTTTTCCAGCATTCCGGCAATCATTCGGTCTTTATATCCCATGACTGCGTATATTAGCGACAGGTCGCTGACAAAATATTTTTCGTTTGTCTGTAAAACCTCTTTCCCCTTCACGTCATAACGTGGGACACGCTGAATGATAAAGGCCTCTTCTAAAGCATTCAAGTAATTGTAGATAGTATTCAGATCCGCTTTTCGTTGTTGGCTTTTGAAGTAGTCCGCTATATTTTTTGCGTTTAGTTTATTTCCTATATTATCGAATACGAATTTTACGACTCGTTCCAACAAGTCGATATTCCGGATGTTATTACGTTGGATCGTATCTCGTAAGATTACAGAGGAATAGATGTCATACACGATTTTGTATATGGCCTCGTAGGGGTAGTCACTCGTATGAATGGCTGGAAATCCTCCAGAACGGAGGTATTTGATGAATTCGTCCCTCTTATTTATTTTGTCATCATTGGGAGAAAGATGGTGGAATTGGAAATACTCGTTGAAAGATAAAGGCATAATGGTAAAATTAACGGTGCGACCTGTCAGATAAGTCGCTAATTCGGATGAGAGGAGTTTAGAGTTTGAGCCGGTCACATATATATCTACATTAAAATCGACAAGGAAACCATTAACCGCTTTTTCCCATTCTTCTACCTCCTGTATCTCATCGAGAAGTATGTAATAAATATCCTTATCCTTTATTTGTGAGCGAATATATGTATATAAAGATTTTGCATCATTTATATCAATCCACTCAAAGCTCTCAAAGTTTATATATACAATATGGTCTTCTTGTGCGCCACGTTCCTTCAGTTTCTCTTTAACTAAGCGTAAGATTACGGACTTGCCGCTTCTTCGAATACCCGTTAGCACTTTTATAAAAGGCTTTTGGATAAACGGCTCAATTTGGTTCATATATAAATCTCGTGGATCATGTCTGTATGTTTTTAGGGGTACAACCACAAAGATAACCTGTTTTCCGGAAGTTTTTAGGGTTATATCCCTAAAAACTTCCGGAAAATATAATTTTTTAGGGCTGTAATTTGATACCCTATTAAGCGGATAGCCGTGAGTGGGCAAAGGTTGGCGTGGAATTTAGCGCTATAGAACGTGATATGAGTCGTTAGTTGTATTTTTGATGCCTCTTCGTGAAGGCGTTCTCAAATAAAATACTATTTTTGCGCATTATAAAGAATATTCCGCAAATAATGGATATACAGAGGCATAGTAGCGTATTGGGCGATACGGTGGAGAAGCTATCGGATGAGGCATCGTATACACAATTGTTCCATGCGTACAGGGATGAGGAGGCACTACCCTCGGGCGAGGTGCTGAAAGAGATCATCGATCTATGCCGTGCGATCCTGTTCCCCGGTTATTATGGGAATGCCCGTATCAGTAAACAGACGATTCGTTTTCATACGGGCGTAAATGTTGAGACTCTTCATTCTTTATTATCCAAGCAGGTTTATGCGGGACTTTGTTTCGCGGATACCTCTTGCCTGACTTGTGCGGAAGAGAAGATATCCGCTGAGGCAGAGGCTATATCGGAGGCTTTCATCTCTACGCTTCCGGAGATTCGCGGTCTGCTGGCTACGGATGTGGAGGCGACTTTCAATGGCGATCCCGCCGCTCAAAATCTAGGTGAGGTCATATTTTGTTATCCCGGTTTCCGGGCGATCGGTAATTACCGGATCGCCCATCAATTGTATAAGCTCGGGGTTCCTTATATTCCTCGTATGATTACGGAGATGGCACATTCCGAGACTGGTATCGATATCCATCCGGGCGCGAAGATCGGTCATCATTTCTCGATAGACCACGGGACAGGCACGGTGATCGGCGAGACAAGCGTGATTGGCAATCATGTACGTATCTTTCAGGGTGTTAGCTTGGCGGGAGAGAAACTTCCCCCCGATGAGAACGGTAACGCTATTCGTGGCGTAGCCCGTCATCCTATCTTGGAAGATCATGTGACGGTATATTCTAATTCCACCTTGATCGGTAAAATCCGGATTGGCAGAGGGGCTACGATATGTGGTAACGTCTGGATAGCGGAGGATGTACCGGCAGGGAGTACGGTTACACAATTGAAAATTGAGAATTGAAAATTGAAAACTATCAAGAGGGTAGCCAGAAGGAGATCGAAGCATGTTAGAGAGCGAAATGAGAACAATTAATAATAAAAAACGTAATACGCAATTGAGAATAATTTTCAATTCTCAATTCTCAATTTTCAATTAAAATGAGCGAGACATTTGAAATGGTGGCCAAAACCCTATACGGGTTGGAAGAGATCTTGGCCGAGGAGTTATTAGCTTTAGGTGCCAACGACTTGCAGATCGGTCGTCGTATGGTTTCCTTTACGGGTGATAAGGAATTGCTTTATAAAGCGAATTTCCACTGCCGTACTGCCCTGCGCATTCTGAAACCGATTTATCATTTCAAGGCCAAAGATGCTGATACCGTTTATAAAGAGGTGAAAAAGGTAGAGTGGGAGAAGTATTTGTCACTGGACAAGACGTTCGCGATCGACTCGGTGATCTATTCCGAGGATTTCAATCACTCGAAGTTTGTCGCTTACCGTACGAAAGACGCTATCGTGGATTATTTCATTGAGAAGTTCAAGAAGCGTCCGTCCGTTCGTGTCAATAACCCGGACTTATATATCAATATCCATATTTCGCATAACGATTGTACCTTATCTATCGATAGCTCCGGCGAGTCTTTGCACAAGCGTGGTTATCGGGTGGATCAAACGGAAGCTCCGTTGAATGAGGTGTTGGCTGCCGGCATGATCCTAAAAACCGGTTGGAAAGGAGAATCTAATTTCGTAGATCCGATGTGTGGTTCCGGTACATTGTTGATCGAGGCTGCCATGATCGCCTTGAATATCGCTCCGGGTATCCATCGTAAGGAGTTCGCTTTCCAGAAATGGGTGGACTATGATGAGGAATTGTTCGATCGTATTTATAATGATGAGAGCGGGGAGCGTGAGTTCGCTTTCCACTGCTATGGCTCCGATATTTCCCAAGCCGCTATCGATATCGCCTTGGAGAATATCCGTAGCGCTGGCTTGATGAAATATATCGATCTGAAGGTGAAACCGTTCCAACAATATACAGAGGCTCCGAAGCCGGGTATATTGGTGACGAACCCACCTTATGGAGAGCGTATATCATCTCGTGATCTATTGGGATTGTATAATATGATCGGCGAGCGTTTGAAACACGTGTTCATGGGATATAAGGCTTGGATTTTGAGCTATAAAGATGAATGTTTCGATAAGATCGGCTTGCGCCCGAGTGAGAAGATCAAATTGATGAACGGTTCCTTGGAGTGCGAATACCGTTGCTATGAGTTATTTGAGGGAACCAATAAGGACTTCAAGAAGGCATTGAATGAGGATGGAGAGGAGCGTCCGCGCAGATCGGAAGGCTCTTTCGAGCGTAGAGGCAATGATCGTCCAAACTTCCGTACGGGTCGTGTGGATCGTCCGGAACGTCGTTTCGCCGCTGCCCATAGCGAGGATGATGAGGAGCGTTTAACTTCCATTCCGGGGAAACGTATCTTTGGAGAGGATCAGGGAGAGGACCGTCCGGTCCGCAAGAAATTCGTGGATGCCCCGGTTCGTAAGCCGATCAAGCCAAAAGGAGAAC
>Ga0129308_1002643_pt1 | contig 14595 bp, 15 predicted proteins | sample L827metagenome_FD_94440 | JGI IMG/M metagenome (GOLD analysis project Ga0129308, IMG submission 94440) | Ring-tailed lemur group fecal microbial communities from Wisconsin, USA - L827 metagenome | ecosystem: Host-associated > Mammals > Digestive system > Large intestine > Fecal | place: USA...
GAATCAACTAAAAACTATAATTGCACTAACCTGGATACAAATATTTTTCAATTCGTCTATAGAGACGAGATTATTGATGAGATATCAAAAGAATTTGGAGTTAACTTAAACAAAAAATATCAAGCAAAAGAAGAAATCAAAAAAATTTTAAAATACTAGTAAAGCATACCTGTTACACTACACAAAAACGAAAAAATCAAAAGACAAATTATGCTCATTTTATCGAGATAATTTGTCTTATTTTCTTATGCTTAGGTTCGAAACTCAAGATCAGTATACCATTTCTTTGCTTTGACATTCCATTTAGCACCTAATGCTTTTGCTTCATCCTTCTCCGAATAAGGTACATTCAAATATAATCTCATTATTATTCTCCTTATATTCCTCCTATTTTGCCACAGTTTACCGACCATAAAATCAATTATCCAGACTACCTTCATTCAATAGGAAATCATAAACACTCATAACCAAAACTCCATCATCATTGTAATTCGGTGCAGGTGCGTCTTTCGTGATGATGATCTTCTTGAAAAAATCACCAGTCAACATCAGAGAGCGCTGCTCCTGTTCCATCTTTGCCTGATCCGGAATCGCATAGGCCGACTGGATATAATAGCGCTTAGAGCCTTTGTTACAAACAAAATCAATTTCCAACTGCTTACGGATTCCGTGACCTTTTCCATTGGTTTTATTCAGAGTGATAACTCCCACATCCACATTGAAGCCGCGTATCTTCAGCTCATTGAAAATGATATTCTCCATAGCATGAGTTCCTTCCAGTTGACGGAAATTGAGACGGGCATTGCGTAATCCCAAATCGGTAAAGTAATATTTGACTGGTGTGTCAATATACTTCTTCCCTTTAATGTCATATCGGACGGCACTGTCAATCAGGAAAGAATCACAAAGATAGTCAATATACCTTTTGATGGTGATATTGCTGATGGTTTTCTGCTTGACACTCTTGAAGGTAGCCGACAACTTTGTCGGGTTTGTAAGCGAGCCGATAGCAGATGAGAGAATGTTCAGAAGTTCCTCTAATTCTGCCCGATTACGTACATTATGTCTGCCTACAATATCCGAAATATAGGTCTCCTCAAACAGCGACTTGAGAAAATTAATCTTTTCTTCCGGACTTGAAATGTTTATGATAGGCGGTAGTCCACCGTAAAGCATATATTCATTCCAACCGTCCTGTTTCGTCCCCGAATAGACAGACATAAATTCAGCAAAACTGAGAGGATACATATGAACTTCATCTCCCCGTCCCCGAAATTCGGTAATCACATCCTTAGATAAAAACCGGGCATTACTTCCTGTCACATATACATCCACATTTTTCATACGAATCAGGCCGTTTAATACAGATTCAAACTCTCCCAAAAGCTGCACCTCATCCAGTAGCACATAGTACATTCCATCATCTTTAATCAGCTTTTTGAGATAGGGATACAGAACATCCGGATCACGAAAACGCTTATTCTCAAAGGAATCAAATGCAATTTCAATAATGTGTTCTTCATCCACTCCTTCTGCCAATAGATGATCCTTGAAGAGGTTGAACAATAGGTAGGACTTTCCACAGCGACGTATACCAGTCACCACCTTGATAAGTCCATTGTGCTTTTTATTGATGAGCTTATTCAAATAGATGTCTCTCTTAATTTCCATATCATAATCCCTCTTTCTACTGAAAGTTTTTGCGAGTTATCGCAAAATTTTTCAGTAGTATTATACCCCTTTCAGACTGATTTTACAACTTCTAATAAAAATTTTTGCGAGTTATCGCAATTTCATTCAGTAGAATCTGTCAAAGAAACATTCCAAACCAAAACTGCGACACTTGAAACCTGACACCAGTATCAACACCTATTTTGTAAACTTATCCCACTACAATCCTCCATACAAAAACGGAAGATACTCGCATAGCAAACAAACATTATTTTTTACATTCATGATTATTGTCCCTTAAATGCCACGTTTTGCCGCGATTTGCGTTGGCTATGCATCTTTGCCGTGTTAACCTGTCATTTATTTAATCAGAAAATGAGCTCGTATTATTTTAATTTTACCAGTGGACTTTAGTTAGTTTTTTAACCTTGCTGTCTTGATAAATTATGTTGCTCTATGTATAATGATAGTTGAATTTATCAGATCAACTGATTTTTTTAATCGTTAAATTTACAGCGATATTAGCTAGGAAAATGAGTACTTTAAGAATGAATAGATGGTGAAAAAATGAAAAAGAAAACGATACTCTTTATTATCGCAGTCATTATTATGACGGGGGGATATTTTTTAGCGCTTAACTTTTTACACGAAGAAGACATCGGAGAAGCACCGGTCATCACAATTGACAGTGATATGATCGAAGTAAGCGTCAAAGATGATAAAGCAACACTTTTAAAAGGCGTCAGTGCCAGTGATCCTGAAGACGGCGATTTAACTTCCCAAATCGTTGTCGATAATGTGTCTGCTTTTGATGCCAATGGGCAGCGTATGGTAACCTACGCAGTTTTTGACAGTGATAACCATGTCACAAAAGCGACCCGGTTGATGACATATACAGATTATACGGCACCTCGCTTTTATTTTACCGGGCCAATGATTAACAGTTCTATTTCCACTTCTAATATTACGAAGTATTTAGGGGCAACAAGTTCTGTAGATGGGGATATTACTGAGCGTGTCTATTTACAAACCGCTTATCAGAGCGATTATAAAGCCATCAATGCGAAGGCAACTGTCAGTGACAGTACAGGTACCAGTCAGGCATTAGAATTTGTATACTATGTCGATGACCGAACTTACAACATTGATATTAATTTAAAGAAATATCTGGTTTATTTATCTGTCGGTGAAACTTTTGATCTGCAGGCAAATATTGATGATGTACAGGTCAATCATTTAGCTAATGACGAACTGATCAATGAAGTGATTATTACCGGAAGTTATGATCCAAATACACCTGGCGTTTATGAGATTGAATATAACATCAGTTCTTATGGCGATCATGGACGAACACAATGTCTGATTGTGGTACAATAGGAGGGCTTATGGAAGAGAATAAAAATAACGAACAACAAAAATGGTCCGAGATTTTACCTATTATTGTCAGAAACTTGCTTAGAAGATATAAAACAATTATTCTGGTTGGATTAGCTGCTGCGTTTCTTTCAGACATCTATCTAACATGGCGCTATGTGCCTATGTACAGCTGTCAGGCAACGCTGGCCATTAAAACCAATGCCACTGCTAACAGTCAGACAGGCGGTGAGGATACAGGAGAAATCGCTAATGCTTTTGGTTATCTGATTTCCAGCAACATCTTTAGAAATCAGATGGTCGAGAACCTGCAAATTGATTTAACCAACAGCTATTTTTCATGCAGTACCCTTTCCAATACAGATATCATTCAGGTATCTGCCATTTCCACAAAAGCAAAAACCAGCTATGACATGATGGATTATCTGATCGATCATTATCAGGATGTTGCGCAGCTGGTTTTAGGTAATGTCAATGTTGAAGTGCTCCAGGATAAAATCGCACCTACAGGTCCTTACAATACGTTAAACCATACCAAAAACCTAATTACCTATGGCGGATTGGCGATGATCGCAACGGCGATGTTAGTGAGTCTGTTCTCTTATCTGAAAGATACCATCAAAACGAAAGAAGATATTCAGGAAAAATTACAGCTTTCTGTGTTTGCGACTGTACCTATGGAAAAACGTTACCAGGGTATCCGCCGCAAGAAGAGTATCTTAATGAATTCTCTTTCGACAAGCTTCCAATTTGTCGAAGTTTTTAAACGCATGCGTGTCAAAATTGAAGAAAGTGCCAAAAAGCATGGCTATAAAGTTATTTTAGTTACCAGCACATTAGAAAGCGAAGGCAAATCGTCCGTTGCTGCTAACTTGGCCATTGCCCTAGCTTCCAACAATAAAAAAGTGCTGGTGATTGATGGCGATTTACGTAAGCCATCTCAATACAAAGTCTTCCAGATGGCACCGGAAAATAACTTGAAGTTCTATTTAGAGGGACAGCAGTCGTTAAAAGACTCTATCACTCATGATGATAAAACCAATGTGGATATTATCTTACAGAAAAGGAATATCCCTAATATTTTAGATGCGCTGGAATCTGAAAAAATGCGCGATTTATTTGAAGAAGCAAGAAAGAATTATGACTATATTCTCGTTGATACCTCTCCTGCCGGATATTTCAATGATGCTGTTATTTTAGCGCAGTACAGCGATGCTCTGTTATTTGTGTGCAAGCAGGACTGTGCAACAAGCGAAGAAATCTATGATATGATTTCCAAAATGTCAATGACGCAAAGAAGAATTTTAGGCATTGTCTTTAATCAGAAACTCCGACCACTGTTTACCAGAAATAATAATCATTATTACCATTATGGCTATTCTTATGGTTATTACGGCAGTTATGGTAAGAAGAATAACGATTAGGAGGTGAACAGCTATGGAAGAAAAAATTGATTTAATTAAAATATGGCAACAGCTTAAGAAAACCATTAAAAAAACTTTCTTACTGGGGATTGTCTTAGTCGTTGGGCTTTGCGCTGCTCAGGGAGCCAGAAAATATTTCCGATATCAGCCGCTCTATGAATCCAAACTGACTTTCTCTGTCGTTAAGGACAGAAACGGTACAAATTCTTTTACCTATAACCAGGAAGCAACAGAAAAACTGGTCAGCTCTTTTCACTCTTTGCTGTCCAGCAATGTTTTATCGAATGCGATCTGTCAGGATTTAGGTGTCTCTGTTATCCCGGCCACTTTCCGCATTGAACGTGTCGGAAATACCAATTTCTTAAGCGTTTATGCGCAAAGTGCTAATCCCGAGGATGCCAGGGATGCGTTGGAATCTTTAGCGCGAAATTACTCAAGCTTATCAAGAATCGCTTTGAATGATGCGACTTTATCCGTCATTGAAAGTCCTGAATTAGCGACTGCCCCAAGTAACGCAGTTAATTATCCAAAGGAACTGATCAAAGCCGGCATTGTGGCCGTGGCAATCTATCTTGCCATTGTTGTTTTGATTTCTTACACAAGAAAAACGATTACCCAAAGCAATGATATTCGCAAATATTTACACAGTCAGTGTTTAGGTATGATTCCTCATATGAAAATATTGAGAAAAGCTAAAGTACCCCTTTTAAACTCGCAGTTAGGCAAAGATTTGCACCTGCGCGAATCTTATCATACAATTCGTCTGGCTATCGAAAATGATGCTAAATCCAAAGGAAATAAAGTATATTTAGTGACCAGTGCCGTTCCTCATGAAGGCAAATCTACTATTTCTGCCAATATAGCAACAAGCCTTGCCAGCAAGGGACACCATGTTCTGCTGCTGGACATGGACTTAAGAAACCCTTCACAGCTTGCTTATTTTGACCTGAACGGCAGAATACCGCAAAATAAAATTGTGAAAATCGCAGATATGCAGTTTGCCTACTACAGCAAAGTTACCCTGCCAACTTTAGATGTTTTTGCCGGCATTAAAGGTACCGATATGGCTACAGAAGTTCTTTCCAGCGGCAATATCACTCATCTGATTAATGGATTTAGAGATTATTACGATTATATTATTATTGATACACCACCTATTTCATTAATGGTTGATACAGATATTGTGGCAAACTATTGTGATGCCTCTATCTTAGTTGTCAGACAGGATTTTATCAGTGTGAAATCCTCACAGGAAGCTTATGAAGCATTACAGAAAAGCTCTCCACAGATTTTAGGATGTATTCTTAATCATACAAATACTTCCACTGTGGGCAGCTACCAATATGGCTACAGTTATAAATATGGCCATGAGTAAATGAACAGTCATTTGAAGATAAAAAAGGTAAAGAAGGTGTGACTATGACACAAGACCAAAATTCCATTTCTATGCCGCTGCTTTGGCGGCCGCGGGTCAGCCAATTCCTCTCCCGGCATATTCAAAAGGGAAAAGCATATTTTCTGCAGGGAATTGCCGGATGCGGCAAAACCACAGCGATTCATCAATTCTTAGACCAATTAAAACCACACCGTCCATTATATTTATCTTTGCAGGCATCTGATAATGCCTGCGCTTCTTTCATGGCTCATTATCAGGAAACTGACAGCGCTGATCCATCTCTTCAAACCATTTTTGTCATAGACCAGTTTGAACATATCACCAATCAGGAAGTCATTGATCAATGTTGCCGATTGATCCAGCAAAACAATCACATCACTTATGTTTTTGTCAGTAACCACGCGCTTCCCAAAGCATTTGAAAAATTATATTTTTATCAAAAGCTGGAAGTACTTGATTGTCAAAAATTATTTTTTACCAGAGAAGAGCTCCAGCAAATCCACATATCCGATCAAATCTATTCCCAGACACTGGGCTGGATAGGCGGTGTGCTTTTCTCTGAAGCACTGCACCCTGAGATTCCCTTGCCTATCTTAAAACATAAATGCAGTGAGTATATCAGTGAATGCCTGGCCGGTTTTGATGCGGAAATGCGCTCATATCTTCAGATGCTGGCTTATTATGGCTGCTATACATTTGAACTTTGTCAGACTATCTCTGATCAGTATACTACAAAATATTTTCTCCTGCTTCGCCAGTCCGGCATTTTGCAGGAGCACCAGCACTTAATTCAAATGATCCCTATCATTAAAGATGATCTTTTAGCACAGGCCCCTACTTTTACCTTAGCGCCTGAAAAGATCCAAATCATTATTAAATGGTATCATGACCATCGTTTTATCCAAGAACTCATCGCCATATTGGATGATGACGCACTTTATCAATATGTGAAAGATCATTTTTTCACTGTCATTTCATCCCTGAACTTGAAATCTTTAAAAGAAATCAGACAGCGAATGCCTCAAAAAAGCAAAGAAATAAAGTATATAGAGGGATATATAGCCCTTTTGGAAAAAGACAAAAGCAAGCTTCGTGACACCATCCAGCAATTACAGAAATATCATCCAGCTATTTCTGTCGACGCATTTTTAAACGATCCAATCTACCGCGTCCAACAGTTCATGAAAAGTAAAGATAAAGGCTTTAGTTTTTATGATCATTCCTGTTCATATTTAAATGGATTAATTGATCTATCCGACTATTTTCATACCATCAGAGAAAACGAAATGAAGCAGAATCATGACAATACGAGTTTGTCATTAGCCTATCTGGAAGTTCTGCATATGTATGGACAGGATACGCTGTGTCTTGCCGAGCTTGAAAAAATCCTGCCGGCCATTCAAAATGAACAGAATTCTGAACATTTTGCCGTGATTGGACAGTTACTCTATCGTGTTTATTATGCCCTTGGGCTTAAAGAAATGGCTAAACAATATTTTACCCAATATGAAACATTAGCCATTGCCAGCGGCCGTCAGGATATTATCAGTGACCTGCAAAGATTTAAAATTGAGCATTTCATCTTGGAAAATGAAACGGCTGCTGTCAAAGATTATCTCAAATCACAGAATTCGCAAAGCTTCGAATTTACTCAATTAACAGATATGATTCTGATTGCCAGATCTTTTCTGTATCTTAAAAACTATGAGCAGGCATGTTTCTTTTATTCCAAACTCGTGCACCAGCTCAAAGGCAGTCATCGCACGATTGACTATGCCGTCTGCTTATTTGGCTATGCCTGTGCGCTTTTAGGCTCTGGTAAGAAAGAACTAGCCTATAAAAAATCGATTGAAGCTTTTGCCCTCATCAATCCTTACCGCTATGTTGCCCCATTGACAACTTTTGGCAGCCTGGGCAGAACATTAGTTAATGCTTATATGGATTTAATTCCTGCCGCCCCTAAGAACAAAAAGCCTTATGAAAACAAACTCTGGGCTTCGAATTATCGTATTTATATTGAAAGCATTCAAAAACAATGTTACTTCCTGTGCCGAAACTTTCCTCAGGAAAATGATGAAGAAAGAAGCATTGAGAAGTTAACCCCTAAAGAAGAAATGGTCTTAAAATATCTGATTGAAGGCTATCCTAATAAAGAAATCGGTGAAAAACTTCATATTACGCTTCCTACCGTTAAAACCCATGTTTCTAATATTTACAGTAAGCTTTCTGTTAAAACAAGAGCCCAGGCCATTAAACGGGCTACAGAACTCAAATTATTTTAAACCATCCAATACAATAAAGCCATATTATCAGATCAAGGCAAACAATCCCTTGGTCTTTTAATATGGCTTTGATTTAGCGCTGCGCATCATAATAACTTGTATCATATCGCTGTTCATATTTCTAAAGAAATGCAGGATTATATAGGTTTATCTGACCGTCAATATTTTAGAGAAAAATATTTGAAGCCGCTTCTTAATGAAGGAAAACTTAAGATGACACAGCCTGATAAACCAAATAGTCGCAGTCAAAAGTATATTAAAGTATGAAATTTGATACCGCTTTGTATTCTTTCGCAACAACACAAAAATTTAAATGCTCTTCTATTCTATCATTATCAACTTGGGGATAGCATCGTTCCAAAACTCTGGATTTGTACGACTTTCAACCCATTTGTGATTTTTAAGCGTTGCATACACCATAAATTCTACTGTTCGATATTCTGAATCTGGTAATCCTGCATTTGCCATTTCACGATACATTCGATTAATGCCCTCTTCAAACTCTTTAACATAATTATATTCATGAAGTATTGAATTTGAATGACTCGCTATTTGATAGCTGGATTTCCCTTCTTCATTCATACTTTGACATATTGTTTAAAAAGTATATAAACTTTTCGTTCATCATATTTTTCGATGTGCATCTTTGCACCACAGTGATTACAAATATCCTCTCCATCAGGAATTTCCAAGAAACATGGCATCATTGGTGTTATTGGCATATATCATCGACATGAAATATAATATTAAATATCTGAATCCCCTATACAATCTGATGAAGGCGGATCTGCTTCGTGCAGCCATTATCCAAGCAGATGAAACAATTACACAGGCATTGAATGAAATGGAAAAACTGAGCACATATTTAATTAACTTTCAACATAAATTAAGGATTCTAAAAAGTCTATTATTGATTTAAAAATATCTTCAAGATTTTGTCTATCCATTTTTTTATCAGATGTACGAATTCTCTTTTGATATATTTTGTATTAAATGTCATTTTCATCCTATTAATTATATCGTTGATATTATTTTCCATCATCACGATAAATATATGAACCTAAGTAAATTTGTAATTTATCTCGATCAATATGTTAATAAATAATACATGGTTGAAACTGGATAAGGAAAAAATTCTAACCAAAACCAGAAGAAAAAAGATTACCCAGAAAAATAACCTTGCAGCATTGTCTGAGCATCGGATTGTGTATAGAGCCACATCGTGCTGGTCCGGATTTTTCATGCTGCTTGCTGAGAAAGAAAGCTGTTTGATATGACAGTATTTTGTATATAATTCTGCTATAATGATGTACATGAAAGGAGACGCATAACATGCCGCAGATTAGACCGATTACAGACCTTAGAAACACTACCGAAATTTCAGAGCTTTGCCATGCAAAGTGTGAACCACTTTTTATTACAAAGAATGGCTATGGCGATTTAGTGGTTATGAGTATTGAAACATACGAGGAACTGATTGAAACAGCAAGGACAGACGCTGCAATCAGTGAGGCTGAACAGGAATACGCTGCTGACGGCGCTTTACTGGATGCCAGAGAGGCTCTTTCCTCTTTACGGAGGAAACACTTTGGATAAATATGTTGTAAAGCTCTATACACGCGCTTATCGAGATTTAGACGATATTTATACTTATATTGCCAGAACTATCTTAGAACCCGACACCGCTTTGAATATAGTTGATGAATTAGAAGAAGCAATTTTCAGTTTTGAGCAGTTACCGGAACGCGGCGGAAATTACCGTCAGTTATTTGTCAAAAATTATTGTATTATTTACCGTTTGATGAAAAAAAATAAAGAAGTACATATCGTTACAGTACGGTATACGCCGAGCAATTTCTAAAATTGAATAAAGGGTAAATGAGAAAGGCTGTCCAAAATGGGCAGTTTTTCGTTGAAAAGGAAAGAGAGGATCGTTTTCTCCCTATCCAATTTAAAAACCATATCAAATATATCTTTATATCTTGTTGAAGCAGGTCCAAACTTTAACAAAGAACATAATTTTTCAGAAAACATTTGCTCATTAGCATTAATTAGTAAACTTGCACCATCTTCTGTAAATGAAATATCAAAACAATATTCTTCTTGACCTATTTCAAACTTTTTATGTACACCTAAATCAATTTTACTGATTAATTCATATCCAATTGTATCAATTATTTTTATTTCTACACCATTATCATTTATTTGGACTGCACCTAAATTCATTGCTTTGCTGTTTTCAAATTTTTGTTTAACCCTTTTATCACGTATTTTTGTAATTTCTTTTGAAGTTGCTAAAAAATATAAATCCGGAATCACATCAGTTAATCCATGACAGTAAAAGCATACTGTTCAATGTAAAAATAGCATTTGGATATTTCATAGAAATAATTGCTAATTCTGGTACATATTTTGTATTTGAATAAATTTCTTTTTCAATCTTAAAAATTTGCTCGTTATCTAAAAAGTACTAGTGCTATTAACAATGGCGCATTGAGCACCACTTAGCTGAAACCAAAATCCTTAAGGATAGTACAACCATCAGGTTATGTGCATCTGTTTATCTGAAATTCATAGAAATATATAGCGGAATTAAAAGTCAGAGAAACAGATGATATTAATCCTGGCAATGATACAATTAAAATATCAAAATAAAAGTGCTAAATTTTAAGATGAAGATGATTCCATTATACAAGATGGTTTCTCATTTGAACCAAATGAGTATACTAAAACTGTTGATACAGGGGATGAAGAACATCTTTCTATAGATACCTCAATAATTCATGAGAATAACAAAAAATGCGGAAAGTTATCAATAATAGATAATAATTCCGCATTTTCATATTCACCCTAATGGTGAAAGATTTACAAATAAAAATGGTTCCCGTATAATATTAATATCGACAAAAATACATACGAAAGGAACCATAACTATTATGAACTATAAATTATTAAATTGCAATATAAATTTTAACGGCGGCAATCTTTCTAGTGACGGAGGGTCTATTTTATTACTTTCTTTCCTTAATAAGTTCGCCCATTTTAATTTCATTAATCAATTACCTTTTAATGATTTAAGAAGAAATCCAGAGTTCTCTAATACTAATATTCTCAAACTGATGTTAGAATAAAAAGTGTACAGAGTTAATAGAGAAGCACTTAGAAACCTGGTACAATGTCATCAAGGTAAAAGTCATTCACAAGATAATGATTAAATGATTAGAAAGGTTGAGAAGGAACATGGCAAAGAAGCAGTGTACAATTCATCCATTATAATAAGAGTTTTTTTGGCGCTAACAACATTGCCATCTTTTAGTAAACCATTGAAGTGGTCAATACTATTGTTTAATCATTTTCTCAAGTTTATTTAATCTAGAAATTATATAATTCTGTTTTAAAGCATTTAGATTCTTCTCAAAACATTCCGTAAAGCACTCACAAACATCTGAGGAAAGTTCAGTTTCCTGCTTAAAATCAGCAGTAATAGATCTTGCGGTTAAGGTAGAAACTAAATAATAATCACATAGTGTATCCAAACTAACTAAAGCCTCTTTAAATGCTGCTGCAGTTTCAAACCCATAGTCAGCATAGTGGGAAGCAAATTCTGGATCTAAACGTACTATATAGCAATCAAAAGCATCCTTAAAAAACATTTTAGCGATGCTTTCATTTTTATTTTCTCTTAATGGACTTAAATGAAAATAATATACCAGCGTCTTCCTAACTGCCTGTATGATTTTCTTAACAGCATCAGAATCGTGGATATAATGACTTAACAGTTGATTCATATCACTCGTATTATTTTTTATCCCTTTTCTTATGTAATCAAAAAGCGTAAATATGCTTTGTTTTTGATCCTGTGTTAAAGTTCCTTCCTGGTACTGGTTAAATAACTGCACTGGATCCTCTTTTCTATTTTCAAAATTTTTAAATATAGTTTCAATTTCGTTCATTGGACTACCCCCATTTATATGTTAAATCATCATTTTGAGCAAACTTATCCTTGTTAAAACCATCATTCTCATCATTAAACAGAATTATTTCTTTCTCCTGTACATATCCTTCAACAATATCTTTTGAGGCAAAATAATCCGCCTCTTGAATAAATGACATAAAATGTGTCATCACATAATTTTTTCCGGCATCTGTAAGATTATAATAAGTGTATTTACTATGTCCTTTTTTCTTAACACAGCCAATATCAACTAATATCTCTAATTGCTTCGTTCCATATTCGCTAAATTCACTCTTAATACTTTTATACTGCATATCGCTGTTTCGATATAAAGCAAGTATAATTTCTTTCATATATTTCAAGCCTATAATTTGATCAATCTGGTATTCAACTTCTGATCTCTCCATTAATAAGTTAAGTAATTTCCTATAAACACCGAGTTTGCCAGACAACGAACCTGTTTCCCAAATAGCCATATCCTGTTCTGTAGTAACTCTTTGTCTTAAACATTGCGTAAATTTATTGCCTAAACGAATGATCTCATGTATTTCTTTCTGATTTGCTTCAATATAATTTGAATACAAATCCATAGATGCCTCTTCATTTAACTCTAATAAAAAATCTTTTAATTCATCCCACGGAAGACTGGCTATTTCCTGCATTCGAATATTTGCTAATTTATTCAATTCTACTTTATCCATTACACTCCCTCCTTCTATAACTCATATTGATGGTTGATACAAAAAAACAGATATCCTCATGACAGTTTTGACAATCACGCATATTAGGCTTTTCATCAACTACGCCTGAATTATATCCACTTTTTAACACTTTACAAATGACATCAAAACTATCATCGCGAGCATTCCCTAAATGTTTTGCGGAACAAGTATTGATCCATACAACGTCGCAGTCATATTTCTTACATGCATCAACTGTATTTCTAAAATCATAACTTCCTGATGAAAAAGACGGCACAATAATTAATGAAGCTCTGATTTCCTTTAAAATAATATCTAAATATTCCGAAACCAAAAAATCTTTACAGAGCATAATACAAATACGCCCTAAAAGTGGAATATGTAAAACATAAAGCAAATAATTTGGGGTAATATACTCCTTATATTTTTGACCGTTATGTTCAATAACAACGGAATGTTGTTTATCCTGATAGATTATCAAAGACTCATTTCCAATAAGAATGCCAGCTGTATTCCTCTTTTCTTCCCATATACTTGGCAAAATAACTATCGGTGGGTATCTACAGCCAATATTCTTTTGAGTGATATCCACAATTTTCTCATATAAATCATGGCTGCCTAACATTTCCGGAAAAACCAGAATATCAATATCTTCCTGGCAAGATTTATCTAATGCTTTCAAAACATTATTCTTAATAATATCCTGATTATCAATAGAATCTACGATAAAAACATTCCTGTCATGTTCCTGATAAAAAGAAATGCCATTAACAGTTACCTGATCAGTAATACCAGAACATGCAATTCGTAACTGGTGCCGCCGATTCAACTCAAAAAAGAGTGTTGAATCAAATATTAAATGATGAAGTTCTAATTTTCCTATGTTCCTTTTAATTATATAATAGGTATTTTGCAAAGCGTGGAGAATTTCATACCCATGCTGTGATCCATTCGACTTTCTCTTCCAAAAGCACTTCACATTAGGTAAAATGCTTATTCCTATACTCTCACTATTATCATTTAAAGCGCTCATCTCTCGATAATTCTCATTATCTGAAATCAAACCGGAATAAATAATATTTTCAACTGCATCATCCATCATCTCTAATAAAAACAGTAATTCATGAGGATCTTCACATTCTTTGCAAAAAAGACAGACAGCTGAATAAAAATAATCTGATTCAGTTTGAGAAATTCGCAATTTCCTTACATGATTATATTCATCAAATAGTCTTGGAAATCTTTGTGATATTGTTTCTAAAGCTCTATTCCGCCATTTATTATCTAACACAACATAATCGCTTACAGCATAGTCAGGAAGATTTAACAGATGGTTCACAATATAAGCCATGGAATTATATAAATCCGTTTTTTTATACATTGCTATATCATCACCTTTCCTAGAAAAATTATATGTTACTTTATTTAAAAAGTCAAATATTACAGATAAAATACAGATTTTATTTAAAATTTAAGGTAATTTAAACAATTATTTTAAAAATATTACAGATATAAAGGATGGATAATATCTAAAAGACCAAGAGTTTTTTTGTCTTGGTCTGATAATATGGATTAATTTTTTTAGGCAGGATTCCTCCATGGCTTGGCAAGGCATAGTGACTTGTACAGTATCAGATCTATGTGTGACATAATCATTCATACTTCCATGTCAAAAAAGCCCTGCCTAACGAGTAGACAGAGCTTATCGATGTTTTTAATAAACGTAAACTGTTCTGCTTGAACTATAACCATACTTAACATTTGAGCCAAGTATATTCATTGCACGATATCC